>Ga0209227_1001141_pt1 | contig 21243 bp, 19 predicted proteins | sample YNPBryantNP2012_FD_185815 | JGI IMG/M metagenome (GOLD analysis project Ga0209227, IMG submission 185815) | Anoxygenic and chlorotrophic microbial mat microbial communities from Yellowstone National Park, USA - YNP Bryant NP 2012 (SPAdes)... ...
TCGGGGCCGTCCGGGAGACCGGGAAACCTTGACTGAGGCATGCGCCTCAAGGAGGGTGAAGATGATCCTGCGATGTGTGGTGGTTGGGGTGCTGGCCGGCGCGGCTGTTCCCGCGCTGGCGGCGCCGGGGGACACGCTGATCGGCGACCCGTTCATCCTGGGGTACAACGGGTGGGTGGATCCGACCCCGACGGATCCCGGGCAGTCACCGACCGTGGACCTCGGCCCGAAGGCCAACTGGGGCATTCACCTCCGGACGGGGGCCTTGCAGGAGAGCTCGGACGGCCGCTACGGCCGGGGCTCGACCTCCACGGATGGAAAGTACACGCCGTACCTGCTGGTCAATGACAACTACGTCACGCCGTCGGAGTACACATTGTCGGCCACGCTGGCGACCTACGACAACGACGGGTTCGGGCTCGTTTTCGGCTTTCAGGACAAGTCCAACTACTTCCGCGTGGGCCTTCGGAAGCAAGCGAGGAACTACGGCTTCGCCCAGGGGGTGAGCGTGCAGAAGGTCTGGGGCAACGTTCCCACCCAGATCGCGGGGCCCAACACCGGCTTCATCCCTCCGATATCCACGACCAGCCCGACACCGATCAAGGTGGATGTGAAGGTGAGCGGGACGAACTGGGCGGTCCACATAAACGATAACGCGACGCCGATCCTGAGCGGGACCGACGCGAACCTGGCACCCGGGAAGGTGGGTATCCAGTCTTGGTATCAAAGGAGTAATGGCACCGCCTACGCCGAGTGGGGGACGGAGGTCATGGGCATCTCGGTTTCCGATGCGTCTGGAATGCTGTTCCAGGATACGTTCGGAATGGGGGCTTCGCCGGTGAAGTGGCGACCGCTGGCGATGACGAATTCGAAGGGCCAGCAGGGCGGGCAGGCGGAGGATCTGGGCAACTTTCGCCTGTGTTTCCCCAAGGGTACCATCGCGGATGATACGAACGGGTATGAGTGGGCGACCGACGTGGCGCCCCACGTCGACTTCATTGGGCCAGCCATTGTCGTGGACGAGCCGGGCAGCGGTGCCTTCAGCGACTACGAGATGAAGGTCCGCATGAAAAACGGCGACGACGACGGGATCGGTCTTCTGTTGCGCGTGCAGGACGACGACACTTTCTACCGGGTGAACTTCGCCCTTCAGGCCATCGATGCCGGGGTGCAACGCGCCCCGCAGGGCTTGTCCATCCAGAAGTGCAAGGATGGCGTGTGGTCCGAACTGTTCCGGGACGACCAGCTCGCTCCGGAGTTTCTGTTCACCAACAAGACGGCCGAGCATGAGGCGGTCCCGTTCGACGTAATCGTTCGCGCCGTCGGGAACCAGCTCTTCGTCCAGGTCATCGATGACCCCGACGGAGCGCATGTGGTTCACACGTATCCGATCATCACCGACGCCGCCGACCCGATCCTCACCGGTACGGTGGGCTTCACGAACTGGGGCAACGGTGAAGCGGACTACGGCGTGAGCTACTCCTGGTTCGGCGGCATGGCAGGCACGCCGTTGCTCGTGGAATGCGACGTGATCCCGGAGCCGGTCACGGTGGCGATGCTCGCCGTGGGCAGCCTGCTCTTGCGGCGCCGTCATCGCAACTGAGGGAGCGGCTCGGTCGCACGCTCCTGAGGCCAGACAACATCCGGCCCTGCGCCGCGCCGATGGGCGCGGCGCAGGGCCCGGGGGCGGTGGGGCGATCCCGCTCAGCGGCTCGCCGGGCCGTCGCAGACATCCTCGCGGCAGGCAGGTCCGGCTCGGCCGCCAGGCGGATGGAACACAGCGATAGCTTCCCATCAAGACGGGGAACGCGGCCGCGGGGGCCGTCCGCGGAGTGCTGGTCGCACTCACGGGGTTTGCGGTAAGATGCATCCGCCATGCGGAACATATTCCTGAGGGTCGGCCGTGCGCCTTGGCGGGCCGGCGATGCGGCTCGCCGCCGCAAGGGGAGGTATCTCGTGCGTCTGTCGTTGCACGTAGTTACGGCCGGGCTGGGCCTGCTGGCAATTTCCTGCGCGGCTCGGGCTGCGAATCTCTCCGTGGCGATCCTGGACCATCAGGATCAGTTCAGCGGCACGAAAGGACTCGGCCAGCTCCTGGACGATCTCGGGCAGCCGTACACGGATCTGACGGCGACGGTCGCCGGAGGCAGCCCGATCGACCTGACGGGCTACAACACGTTCATCATCGGAAGCTTCTGCACCGAGCAGGCCAACATCCGCACGGCCCTGAACAACGCGGCCACGACGATGCGGGACTTCGTGCGGTCCGGCGGGACGATCATCATGCTCACGCAGGCCGACCAGACCCGCGCGCAGGAGACGTGGATCGAGCCGCCCGCCGTAGTGTCCCGGGCCGATCCCGACTTCAATCTCGTGTACCGCGTCCAGCCGGCGCATCAGATCTTCAACTCGCCTCAGGTGATCACGGACGCCAACCTCCAGGGCTGGACGTACAAGACCTGGCCCACCTCCTGGGAGAGCCTGTCCGTCTTCCAGGCCGTCGGCGTGCTCGCGGGGGACGGCCCGGACGTAGTGGGCTATGCCACCATTGTCGAGGCCGGCTGGGGCACGGGCCGGGCCCTGTTCCTGTCCCTGGCCCTGGACAAGGCCCGGAACATCGGGAACGCCCAGGCGGCCGCCCAGGCCCCCCGCCTCATGCAGAACCTGCTTCAGTACGCCCGCAACGTCCAGGACGGGACCGTTCCCCCGATCATCATCTATCAGGGCGGCGGATGGTCGGGTCCGATTTCCGGCCAGGTCTTCGAGGACCGGGACGGGGACGGCGAGCGGGACCCCGGCGAACCCGGCATACCCGGCGTGGGGGTCTCGGACACCGTCGATCTCGTCGTGACGGCGGCCGACGGGACGTATACGCTGCCCAACACCGCCGGAGGTGCCAGCCTGCTGTACATCTGCCTTCCGTCCGGCTACGCCAAGAGCGCCCAGTGGTACCGGGCGATCAGCGCCTCCTCCACCCCGGCCGATTTTCAGTTCGCCCTCACACCGAGCGACGAGAGCGGCCCCTTCGAGTTCGTGCAGATCTCGGACATCCACATCGGCGGCAGCGGCACGAAAGACCTGCTCATCGAGGCAATCGCGCGGATCTGCGCGATGACCAATCCGCCGGAGCTGATCCTCGCCACGGGCGACCTCGTCAACACCGGCAGCACGCTGACCCAATACGACGACTATGTCGCGGGCATCCGCACCTCGACCATTCCGTTGTTCAACGTCTTCGGCAACCATGACGCGAACAACTCGGGCGCGAGCAACTACCGCCGGTATCTCGGGCCCGACTACTACTCGTTCAACTACGGCGACTGTCACTTCCTGATCGTCAACTCCGTGCAGAAGACCGCGCGGCAGGATGCCTGGATCGCCGCGGACCTGGCGCTGCTTCGCGGCACCCGCAAGCTCTTCATCTTTCAGCATTACTCGCCGACGGAGGCGGAATACGCCCAGTTCACCTCCTGCGGAACCAACGCGGTCTTCACCGGTCACTGGCATTCCCAGCACACGGTCCAGGTCGGTCCGACCGCCTCCTACAACACGGGCACCCTGCTCTTCGGCGGGATCGACTGCTCGCCGGCCGGGTTCAAGATCGTCAGTGTGATGGGCGACATGGTCCGCACGCGGATGCGGTGGATCAGTGACGGCCCACGCCTCCAGATCGTCACGCCGACGAGTTCCCAGGTGATCGCGAACTCCGACGTGACGATCCTCGTCAACGCGTATGAAACGTCCTCGGAGGTCGTCGGCGTCACATACCAGCTCAAACGGGGCACGGAGGTCGTGGCCAACGGTCCGCTGACCCGGCAGGGGGACTGGAGCTGGGTCGGGACGGTGGCCCAGTCGCGCCTCGGCTTCGGGCTGTACGAGCTCACGGTCCGGGCCACCAACGACAGGGGCGAGGTCTCCACCGCCCAGAGCAGCTTCCCCATCATGGGGTCGGCCCGGCCCCGCCCCACGGGCGGATCCTGGCGGCAGTTCGGCGGCGGACCCGCGCGGGGAGGACTCGCCGGCTCCAGCTCAATCCGCCCGCCGCTCGGCCCGGCCTGGATCGCCAACGTCGGTGGGACCTTCGACTTCGGCTCGCCCGTCCTCGACGGCCAGATGCTCTACGTCGGCGTCAAAGACCGCCGCGACTTCGCGGCCAACGGCGTGCTGGCGCTCAACGTCTCCGACGGCTCCCAGCGGTGGTTCGCTCCGACTCCCGCGGCGGTCTCCCACTCCGTGGCGGTAGACGACCAGCGCGTCTATGCCGCTTCCCACGGTGGCGTCCTGCACGCGCTCAACCGGGCCGACGGAAGTACGGCCTGGGAACGGACCCTCGGCTCGGCGTACATGCGCTGGCAATACGGCTCCCCGCTGCTGTACGGAACGGCCCTCTACGCCGGCACCTACGCCTACTTCGGGCGATTCGACGCCGTCACCGGCACGCCGGCCTGGAGCCAGTCGTATGGCGGAGACTGGATCAGTTGCAACGCGTCACCGGCCACCGACGGCGTCCGTGTGCTCGTGCCGGCCAACTGGGCCACCAACAGCCTGCGGGCGGTAAACCCGGCCACAGGGGCCACGCTCTGGCAGTACACGGTGCAGGGGCTGCACGGCAGCCCCGTCATCGCGGGCGACAAGGCCGTTTTCACCGACTACAACGGGACCCTCCACTGCGTCCGCATGAGCGACGGCGGGGCGGTCTGGACCAAGAGCCTCGGCGGGGGCCGTTCGGCCAGTACGCCGGCTGTCTCGGGCAATACCGTCGTAGCCGGCGGCACGGGCTTCATACGCGCCTTCCGGCTCGATACAGGCGCACAGCTCTGGGAGGTCGCCCTGGCCACCTCGCCCCTGAAGATGGCGCCGTACAACAACACCTTCGCCGCCCTGGCCGGCAGCGCGACCATCGCCGGCAACCTGGTCTACATGCCGTGCGGCGACGGGCGGCTGTACGTGATCGACCTGACCAGCGGACAGGTGCAGTGGACGATGGATTTCGGCACGCCCATCCTCTCGGCGCCCTGCATCAGCGACAAGTATCTCTATCTCACGACGTATGACGGCCACGTGTACGCGCTGGCCGGCAAGGATGCTTTCGTCATGGCGGACTTCGACGGCGACGGCGACGTGGACGTGACCGACTTCGCGACGTTCCAGGTGTGTTTCAACGGGCCGGGCAATCCCCCGTCGCCGGCATGCCGGGCTGATGCCGACTTCGATGACGACAGCGATGTCGACCTGAGCGACTTTGCGGTGGTCCAGACCTGTTTCAACGGGCCCGGCGCGCCCCCGGCGTGTCAATAGAAGCCCGTCCTCCGACGGGTTCCCGGCCGCGATCGGCGGCCGCAGAGCCGAACGCGGCATTCCCCGGCGCCCGCCCCGCGAAGACGGCCGGCCTCTCCGGCCGGCCGCCTCGTGGCAAACAGGCGTATTGGCGCATCCCTGCGATTATCCCTCCTTGACGGTGATCCGTTTCGGCCGGGCCTCGGCCCGCTTGGCCAGCGTGATCGTCAGCACGCCGTCCTTGTACGAGGCTTCGACCTTGTCGGAGTCCACCGAAGAGGGCAGCGGAATACTCCTCTGGAAGCTGCCGTACTGCCGTTCCGTGCGATAGTAGTTGCGGCCCTTTTCCTGTCGTTCCTGTCTCTTCTCGCCGCGGAGGGTCAGGATGTTGCCCGAGACGCTGATGTCCACATCCTTGGGATCGACGCCGGGCAGCTCCGCCGTCACGCAGAAGGAATCTTCGGACTCCGACAGGTCCACGCGCGGGCCGAACCGCCCGCCGAACGGCCACTCGGCCAGACCCCGCCACGGCTCCTCGAAGAACCGGTCGAAGAGCGTGTTGATCTCACTGCGGAGCCGGGCCAGTCCGGTCTCGGCGCGGCCCGTACCGCTTCCATCGGATCGCTTGCTCCTCCAGGGTGTCAGGTTCATGTCTGTCACCTCCCTTCGTCCGCACAGCTGGCCTCACTGCACCTTGACGGTGATCTTCCTCGGCTTGACCTGGTCGGTCTTGGGCAGATGCAGCTCCATGACGCCGTTCTTCAGCTCGGCGTGGATGCGGCTGTGGTCGATGCCCTCGCCGATGCGGAAGGTGCGATAGAAGTCCCCGACCCCGTACTCGCACCGCAGGAACCGGGTCTTCTCTTCGTCCTGACGAGGCTCGACCTTGCCGTGGATCGTCAGCAGGCCGTTCTCGTACTCCACATCGAGGTCCTCGGCCTTGACGCCCGGCACATCCGCCAGGACCAGCAGTTCGTCGTCCTTCTCCAAGATGTCCACGTTGGGACAGTAGGTCCACCGGTCTCGCGTATGCTCGACGCGGGACACCTCGCCCTCGCGCTTCCGAATCGCAGTCTCGGCCATGATTTCACCTCCCTTCTTCCGATCCGCCCGCAGGTCGGGCGGCCGACGACAGCCGTCTTACGATGCCTTCACGGTGATCCTCTTGGGTCGGGCCGACTCGGCCTTCGGCATCCGGACGGTCAGAACCCCGTCACGGTAGGTGGCCTCGACCTCGTCCGCCTTCACCTCCGCCGGAAGCGTCACGATCCGCGTGAACTCGCCCGTGCCTCGCTCCCGACGGTGGTACGAGACCTTCTCATCCGAGCAGGGCTCGCGCCGACCCTTGATCGTCAGCTCGTCGCCCACGGTATAGACCTCGAGGTCTTCCCGCTTCACGCCCGGCACCTCGGCCTCCGCGTAGAGGTTCTCGTCGTCCTCCCACACGTTCACCGCCGGGAAGGCCGGTTCGAACAGGCCCCCGTCCCACCGCCGGCCGAATCCCTCGAAGAGCCGGTCCACCTCGCGCCGCAACTCATCGAATGGAGCCATCCAGTCGCTGCGATTGAACAACATGGCACCACCTCCTCTCTGTCGTTTCTGCTGGCACTCCCGGGAACGTCCGGATCTGGTCCCGTCGGGTCGGCCGTACCGCCTGGGCCACGAAGTCCGCCGGCCCGCGTCAGAGCGGTCCGTGTCCACCTGCGGACTGCGTGGTCGCCGGCCGACTCGGGCTTGGCCACAAGCCCCACGCCGTCCGCCCCCGGGCACTCAGGCGCCAAGCAAGACAAGTGCCAGTCGAAGCGGCACGAGGTGAAAGGCGCGTAAGTTCTTATCTGGCGGCCCCGATCGCATCGGCGCGTCCGACCGTCGAAAGCGGCCCGGTCTGCCGGTGCCATTTTGACAAGGCAGGCCCCACCGGCCCCGGAACGTTCCTTGCGTGCTCCACCAAGCCCCCGTACACTCCGCACGTCATGCTCGCCCGCGATCGGGCATCGGGCCCGCCGGGCCCTCCACTGAGAATCCGATGCTCGACTTCTGGTTTACGGCCATCGCCTCGATCCTGTTTGTCGTGGACCCGGCCGGCGCCGTGCCCGCCTACCTGGTCATGACGGAGGGCTACAGCGAGGAGCGGCGGCGGCGAACCGTGCTGGGGGCGACCGTAACGGCGACGGCGACGCTCATCATCTTCGCATCCGCGGGAAGCATGATCTTCAGGCTCTTCGGACTGACGCTGCCCGCGTTTCAGATCGCCGGGGGGCTGATTCTCTTTTTGGTAGCCCTGGACATGATCCGCGCCGAGCGTCCCACGCAGGAAGGCCCGGGCGAAATCGCCGAGGGCGCCGCCAAGCAGGACGTCACCATCACCCCCATGGCCATTCCGCTGCTGGCCGGTCCGGCCGCCCTTTCGACCGTGACGATGCTCATGAGCCGCGCCGGCAACTGGCGCGAAGTCAGCCTCGTGTATATCGCCATCGTACTCACGGGCGTGATCACGTACGCGATTCTCCGGCTGGCCAGGCCGCTCTACACGGGTCTGGGACGCGTGGGAATCCACGTGCTGAGTCGCATCCTCGGCCTGATCCTCGCGGCGATCTCGGTGCAGTTCGTCCTGGACGGCCTCCGTGCGGCCGGCGTGATCCGCGGCGGCCCGCCGGCCTGAACCGGCCCCCGGACCGATGCCGATGCGAACCGGACTTGTGTACAGCCCGCTGTTCCTCCGGCACGACACCGGGCCGGGCCATCCGGAGCGCCCGGAGCGGCTGACCGCCATCCTCAATTCCTTGCTCGAGAGCCGCCTGCTTGACAGACTCGTCCCGCTGTCGTTCGAGGCCGCCGACCCGGATGCCCTCGCCACCGTGCACGAGCCGGCGTACGTGGAGCTGGTGCGGCTGGCGTGTCGCGAAGGCGTGCCCTTCGTCGGCGATCCCGAGACACGGGTCTCCGCAGACAGTTACGACGTGGCCCGCCGGGCCGCCGGAGGAGTCGTGGCCGCGTGCGAGGCCGCCATGGACGGACGTGTCCAGGCCGTCTTCTGTGCGGTCCGACCGCCGGGCCACCACGCGGAGCGCGACCGGGCGATGGGCTACTGCCTGTTCAACCATGTGGCCATCGCCGCCGAGCATCTAGTCCGTCGGCACGGGCTGGAGCGAGTGGCCATCGTGGACTGGGACGTGCACCACGGAAACGGGACGCAACGCATCTTCGAGGACCGTGCCGACGTCCTGTACGCCAGCATTCACCAGTCCCCGTATCGCTTCTACCCGGACAGCGGGTACGCCGTGGAACGAGGCCACGGCCCGGGCCTGGGCCTGACGATCAACGTGCCGCTTCGCGCGGGGGTCGCTCAGGCCGAGTACTGCGACGCCTTCGAACGGGAGATTCTCCCGCGGGTCCGGGCGTTCGCCCCCCAGTTCCTGCTCGTCAGCGCGGGCTTCGATGCCGCCGCCGGAGACCCCACATCGCACATCGACCTGGCCCCGGAATGCTTCGCATGGATGACCCGCAAGTTGCTGGAGGCAACCGGACCTCCGGCGGGCGGCCGCTTCGTGAGCGTCCTGGAAGGCGGCTACGAGCCGGCCTGCCTGGGCCGCTGCGTCGCCGCTCACGTCCGGACGCTGCTCGACTTCCTGCCGTAGCGGGCGGCGGTCCGCCGGGCGTCGGCGCCGCCGGCGGTGCCGATTGAAACCCGCCCTTGAGCCGCCGCCGTCTGGCGGTACGCTCTACCGGGAACTACCGGGGCCCACAGGAGGAAACCCATGATTCGTCGCCTCGTCGTCACTCTCGCGATCGCCCTGCCCGCCATGTGCATCGCCGCCGAACCGGCGACCACCCGGAAGGAATGGACCCGTTCCGAAGACGTCATCTACGGCCGCAAGTTCGGCATGGCCCTGACGATGGACGTCTTCACCCCACAGGGCCGCACCAACGGAGCGGGCGTGATCTTCTGCGTGAGCGGCGGGTGGGTCTCGGCACACGAGGCGATCCACGCGGGCCTGCTGGAGGAGTTCCTCCGGCGCGGATATGTGGTCTTCGCCGTCGTACACGGCAGCCAGCCCCTGTTTCCCGTCAACGAGGTCGTGGAGGACATGCACCGGGCCGTTCGGTTCATCCGGCACCACGCCGGCCGGTACGGCCTGGATCCGGATCGCCTCGGGATCACAGGCGGTTCCGCCGGCGGCCACCTGTCTCTGATGATGGGCATGGCAGGCCGGGCAGCAGACCCCCAGGCCAAGGACCCGGTCGACCGGGAGTCGAGCCGGGTGCAGGCGGTCGCGTGCTTTTTCCCGCCCACCGACTTCCTGAACTACGGCCGGACGGGCCGGGACGTGTTCCAGGCGCTGCGCGAAGAGCTGGCGGCGTTCCGGGCGCCCTTCGAGTTCCGTGAGCTGGACAAGCAGACCAAGTGCTTCGTGCCGATTACGGACGAGGCCCGCCGGATGGAACTCGCGCGGCAGATCTCGCCGGCCGCCCACGTGAGCCCCGATGACCCGCCCACGCTCATCGTACACGGAGACGCCGACAAACTCGTGCCGATCCAGCAAGCGGAAATCATCATCGGGAAGCTCAAGGAAGCGGGTGTCCCCGCCAGGCTCGTCGTCAAACCCGGCGCCGGCCACGGCTGGCCCGACCTGGTGAAGGACATCTCGATACTGGCGGACTGGTTCGATCAGTACCTGGCCGGGGCAAGCACCACCCGCCCGGCCCCGCAGGGCGGGTGATTGTCTCTGGCCCCGAGCCCCGTCGAACCCGCAGAGGGCCCGGAGACGCGCGAGGGCCCTCTTCCGCCGACCGGTTCCGTGCGGCGCGGGCGTCCCGGTCGCGCGGCAGGGCGCACCGCGGGTCTGCCCCCGGCCGATGCGGGATTCGCCCGCGGGAAGGGCATATCATCGTGGGCAAGGGTCTCGCAATGGACCGGCCTGCGCCAAAGCCCGGAGGGCAATCACCATGAATCGGCGCGAGTTTCTCAAGGCGGCGGGAATCTCGGCGGCCGCGGCCGCTTCACACCGCGCGCTGGGATCGGAGGCATGTGACAGACCCTCATCGAATCCGGCGCGCCTGGCACGCCGACCATACGGAAAGGACGCCGTTCCGCTCTCCGTGATCGGCCTAGGAGGCATTCTCCTGGCCGGCATGCCGCAGGAGCAAGCCAACCGGATCGTGGCCGAGGCGGTCGAAAAGGGCGTGAACTACTTCGACGTGGCTCCGACGTACGGCGACGCGGAGTCGAAGCTCGGCCCGGCCCTGCGGCCGTACCGCAGGCACGTATTCCTGGCGTGCAAGACGACGCAACGGCGGCGCGAGGAAGCCGCCGCCGAGCTCAAGCGGTCGCTCGAACGGCTCGAGACGGACCACCTGGACCTGTATCAGCTCCACGGCATTCGGGACGTGGCCGGAGATGTGGATGTGGCCTTCGCCAGGGGCGGCGCGATGGAGGTCCTCATCGCCGCCCGCAAGAACGGACAGGTCCGCCACCTCGGGTTCTCCGCCCACTCGGTCGAGGCGGCCTTGGCGGCGATGGATCGATTCGATTTCGATTCCGTCCTCTTCCCCGTGAACTTCGCCTGCGACTACCGCCACCGCTTCTCACAACCGGTCCTGGAAGCCGCCCGGAAGAAGGGAGTCACATGCCTGGCCCTCAAGGCCATGGCCCGGCAGGTCTGGCCGGCCGACCATCCCGACCGGAAGCGCTACGGCAAGTGCTGGTATCAACCGCTGACCGATCCCGGCGAGGTTGAGCTCGCCTTGCGCTACACGCTCGGTCAACCCGTCACGGCCGCCATCCCTCCGGGCGAGGAGCCCCTGTTCCGGCTGGCCGTGGAGGCGGCCATGCGGTACCGCCCCCTGGAGCCGGCTCAGGCCGAGCAGTTGCGGGCGCTGGCAATGAACCTCAAGCCGATCTTCCCGCAGGCCTGACGGTCGGCACGAAGAGGCGCGGCGCCGAGCCAGCGTTCGGCGCCGCGCCGGCCGGACCGTCGCCGGGAAGAGGGCGACGGCCCGTCATACATCGGTATACGAGCCGGCCTGGAGGCAGTCGGAACGCCATATCGAACCGTCGTTGAAGACGATGAACACGAGCGGGTACGTCTTGCCTTCGCGCTGATGCGTACAATGGTCGCAGACGTAGACGGGAGCCATCTGGTCCCGGTGCAGCGCATAGCTGACGTTCCGCGCCGGCCTGTGGCACTGGGGACAGTTCGTCGATGTCATCCCCACGCCTCCTTTCGGATGGGGCCGCCTCGCACAACCAAGGCCCGGCCTCGGCCTCCGACGGCGGACCGCTCAGTGTTCAGCCCCCGCCAGCACATCCCGCGCCAGGACGCGCACGGTGGCATCGGTCTCGTGATCGGCCAGAGCTCGCACCAGCTCCTTCACGTCGGGTCGGGACGCCAGGGCCGAATCGAAAAGGGCCGTGGCCGCTGCCGAGCGGACCTGCGCGCTGGCATGGCCCAGTGATTCCAGCGCGACGGCGGCCAGCTCCGCGTCCTCGTCTACGTCCGACGCCGTGGCACAGGCCCGAATGGACGCCGCCAACAGCTCGGGGTCCGCATCCAGACGCAGGTCCCGACGCAGGCAGGACCAGGCCTGCCTTTCCGTATCCGCACTTAGCGCGCCCCCGTCCTGCCGGATCGCGCGGAGCAGTCCGCTGACGGCCATGAGGCCCGCGACCCGCCGCCCGGCGCTCGAGGCCTCCTCCGTCATCCGGACCAGGACGGGCACGGCGTCGGCGCAGCCCGTCTCGCCCAGCGCGATCAGAAGGGCCTCGGGGTGCCTGGCGCGAACAGCCTGCTGCCGAGCCAACTCGAGCAGGAGTGGACAACCCGGGGCGCCGAGGCGTCCCAGGCCGCGAACCGCCCCCTCGGCGGCCGGAGTCGGGGCCGACGCCAGCTTGAGCAGCCGCGGCCCGAAACGCTGCGCCGCGACCGCTTTCTGCTCCGCGGGCAGCCGTCCCGCAGCGAGGGTTAGCGAATCGGCAAGCGCCTCCTGCAAGGGCCGGTCGGCGGCGGACTCGATCCGTTCCAGGATCGCCGCGAGGGCTGCCTCGTCAGGCCGCCACGCCAGCAGCAGGCCGATCCGCCGGGCGATTTCCGGCTTCGCCTCGCCCTGCAACGCATTGAGCAGGGCGGCGCGCCAGGCCGGAGCCTGAACCGGGTCCTCGAGCCCTCGGCGGATCGTGCGGGAGACGGACGCGACCTCCGCGGCGCTCCGCACGGAGGTCAGAGTCGCTACGGATTCGACGGGAGTCGGTGCCGCAGAGGACCGCGTCGTCGCGAGGAGAATCGCCAACAGTGCGCTATTCATGTCATGTGCTCCTTCCTCAGAACTTCTCCACCCCGTTGACGCAGTCGGACCACGTTTGCGAGCCCGGGTTCCAGGTGGAACGCAGGCCGGACCCCAGGGCATCAGGCCCCCCCCAGTTGGGGCCGTCGGCCGACCAGCTCTCGCCGCCCGCGTAGGCGTGCAGATCGTCCTCCACGTCCTCCACCGTCAGATTGATGAGGCTCCACAGGCTCGCGCTCGAGCGCGCCAGCAACCCCTCCGCCGCCTTTCGGGGATCGCCCGCGATCTCGGCGTCGTAGATGCCGTTCTCGATGCGGCCGTAATGGCCCTCCTCAGACCGCGCGGTCGCCGGCGTGCCGCGATACTCGTGGTTCCCGACGGCCTGGACGAACTCGTCCATCAGGTCGTCCAGGCAGACCTCGGCGTTGCGGTCGTAGAAGTTCTGCGATGCGCCGGCCGGCGCCGGTCCCCCGGCCTTGATGTACTTGTTGATGACGGTCTCCCGCTGACACACGAGCGTGCTGCCGCTGACGTACCACCACCCCTGACACGGTCCCGATGTCACCCCCGAAACGGAAAAGGCCTGCGAGAAGTCGCCGTCATTGGCCTGAGGAACGAAGTACCTGAGCTTGTCGTTCGATTCGCGGTCGCGGTTCTCGCCCATCACGGCCGAGGCCGTGGGTTCCGAACCCCAATCCGACTCGTTGTCCACGTTGCAGCTCTGCGGAGTGGACCAGTTCCGAGGTGCGATGGTCACGCTGACGGTCTTCGTGCATGTCACCCCGCACACGACCGCCTGCACGCTGAGCGTCCCGCTGATGACCATCTTGCCCGCCCACGTGCTGACGTCGTTGTTGTCCAGGTCGTAGTCCGACCACGTGTTCACCACTCCGCCCGCCGTGTAGCTCCACTCAAACAGATCGATGACCTTACCCTGAGGATCCGAACGGGCTGTGTACGCGACGCTCCAGCCCCGCGAGGGGGATGTGGATCCCGAGAGGGCCAGGCCCACCACATCCACATCCACCGTGGCCTGCTGCGTCGGCGACCCGTCCGAGAACTCCACGGTGGCCGTCACGGTCAGATCGTCCATGGCCACGTTGAACGTCCGCTGCACCTCGTAGGGTGCGCTGGTGTCCTCCTGGCTCGGTGCCCCGTCCTCATAGGAAAAGGTGACACGCGAGACGTACGTGGAAGGAGTCACGGTGCACGTGAGCGTCGCCGAGTTGCCCACCGCGATCACATCGGCGCTTGAGCTGACCGTCACGTCCGCAGCCCACGCAGGCACGGCCATCAGCGCCGGAACCCAGAAAACGGAGTACCGCATGGGAGTCTGAGACCTCCATCCCCACTTACGAAAAAACCACCCCTCTCAGCGGGCTGTAAGCTAGCGCTGTTCGGTACGCGCCGCATCCTCTTCCAGCGCGTCTCGCAGGTGGTCCAGGATGAGCGGCCAGCCACATGGCTTTCCGACGACACGGACCCGCCCCTTCAAACGCCCCCCAGTGCCGGCAGGCAGCGTGGACGCCTCCGCCACCAGGATCACAGGAAGCTCCACGCCGGCGTCAGCCAGACCATCCAAGACACCCGACCGCCACGTCGATGGCGTGCGGTAGTCCAGGAGGAGGCAGGAAGGCGAACGGGGATCGTACGCGGCCAGGAACTCGCTCAGGTCGACGCACCCTCGGGCTTTCAGCCCGCCGGCCGTGATCAAAGCCTCGGCGACCCACCGAACGGACGGGTCGGGGTCCACTACGAAGACCATGCGTCACCACCGTGGTTGCGTCGCCCTCCCCACCGCAGGGGGGCCGGCCGCGCTGTTCCCCCCTTGGATAAGTGGGAGGTGAGGCCGTCTTTGGTCAAAAAAAATCTTCGTTTCGCAAGTTTTTTTTGACCAAAATCGCCGCCTGGAACCACTTATCACAGGGAGATATGATTTATCCGTAGGATGGCCTCTCGCCGGGCTGCGCATACGGATGAATCGTAAATCCAGGCTGAACAAGACGGTCGAGTCGATCTGGCGCGACTGGCAGCCTTACGTATTTGGTGCGTTTGCCCGCATGTTTCCCGACCGATCCACCGCCGACGACCTGACGCAGGACGTGTTCGTGGCGCTCTCCGAGGCACTCCAACGCGGGGCGACGATCACGAACGTGCGTCCCTATCTCTCCCGGCTTATCGGTCGCACCACGCGAGCCTACCTCAAGCGGCGAGGGCGCATACCCGGTGTATCGGAAGAGATCCTGGACGCTCCGGCGCCTTCCCCAAACCCCTTCCACGAAAACCTGGAGCGGGTTAACGGTGTGCTCCATCGCCTGCCCCCTGTGGAGCGACTCGTCATTGTTGGCTGTCATTACCTCCAGTTGTCACGGGAGGAGATTGCGGAACTCGTTGGCTTACCCGTGCGGACCGTTTCCCGGCGGTACGCAAGGGCCATCTCACGTCTCCGGGGATGGTTGGACGGCGAAGGGTCCGACAGACAAGGAAACTCCGTATGAACCTGAGCGACGAGCAAGCCGATGTCATCGCTCTGTACCTGATCGGCTGGGCGGATGAGCAGCAGCGGCAGGCGGCCGAGGACCTTCTCCGCTCCAGCGATGAGGCGCGGTCGCTGGCGGAACGCTACAAACAGATCGGAAGGATGATCGAACCGCAGACGGGCGAACTGCCGGTCCCGGCCGATTCGGGCCGGCCCGCTCTCGCCCGGCCTCGGACGCAACGCCGCCGCATCCGCCCGGCCATCTGGTTGCTGCTGCCCGCATCCGTGGCGGCCAGCGTAGTGCTCGCGCTGCCGCTGCTGCGGCCGACGGGCTCGCCGGCAGCCCCCGAGCCTGAGTTCGTGGGCCGCATGCATACCTTTGTCGGCGCCAGCCAGCTCTCCGATAGGCGCATCGAGACCCAGGACATCGACGCGAATCAGGAGGTCGACTTCGGCGGCCGATTCGGAAGGCTCGATCTGCCGGGGGCCAAGGTCTGGTGCAACGCCCGGACGCGCCTGGCGATTGGGGCCGGCGGGTCCAGCATCCGCCTCGATCACGGCCGTATCTACGTCGAGGCGGCACCGGATGGGGCCCTCAAGGAGGTGATCGTCGGCGAACATCGCGCGCAGGTCCGCGGAACGGCGGTGGACGTCCTGGCCCAGGCGGACGGAGCCGCCTGGGGTTGCTATCGCGGCACCGTGGCCGTGACCGGACCCCGCCTGGCCGCCCAGCAACTCCAGCCGCCTGAGAAGGTATGGGTCGGTCCGGAAGGGGTGATCCGGCGGGGGATGCATCGCTCGGAAGGCCGGCCCTCCTGGGTCGTGTCGATTCAAAAGGACCTCGACACGTGGAACCGCTGAACCGCCCGAGAAACCGTGCTTGCGGGTACCGGGGCCTGACGATGCTGGAGCTGCTGGTGGTGGCAGCCATCATCGCGCTGCTGCTTGCGCTGCTGCTGCCCACGTTGGCCCGGGCCCGCATGCAGAGCCGGTCCGTCGGTTGTGTGACGAACCTCCGCGCATTCGCCACGGCCGTCGAGTACATACGGGCGGACACCGGTTCCTACCCCCACTGTTCGGCGTCCCGGTATCGGTGGGCCGACCCGACGGCGATCGGCGAGCTGGCGGAGCGACTGGTGCGTGAGGCGGCGGCAGACCCCAACACGTTCTACTGCCCGGTGAGTCTGCAGGACGATCCCTGTGCAGGTCCACCCATGGCCGATGTGAACCTGACAGACTCCTCCGGGCGCCCGCTTAAACGCTGGCAGACCGGCGAGATCTCATACATTTATCTGCCCGGCATCACATACACCTATCCGGACCCGTCCACCGGCCGGCCGACCTTCGACCCCGAGCGGGAGTCGCCTGATCGGGTCGCCGGCCGGGCGGTGGTGGCCGGCGACCGGACGGTGGTGGTCAACCCCAAGTACCGGAGCGTCGAGGGGAGCAATCATGGCCGCTACGGCGGCTGGTTCTACTTCACCGGCGGGGAGATCACCTGGCGGCGGTGGGACACGCTCACGGCTCACCCCACGAATTTCATCTACACCCTGTATTGGCCCAAGGTGCCCTGAAGGGCCGGCGGACACCCGGCTGGCGAGCGTCTGACCCGGCCCGCTCTCGGGCACCCGGCGTTACGTTGCAGGTATCCCGTCCGATGTGCGGGGTCTCGGGCTGCCGGTCGCCTCAGGGCGCCGTCATGGCGGCCGTCACTTCGCGGATGACCTCGAGCCCTTCGCGCAGGGCCTCCTCCCCGATGGTCAGCGGCGGGCAGATCTTGAGGCAGCAGCCACCTACGCCCACGGGGGAGAACAGCATCACTCCGGACTCGACGATCCGCTTGCACACGTCCCAGGCCAGGGCCGCGTCCGGTTCGGTCGTTCCGGGTCGGGTGAACTGAACGGCTGCCACAAGTCCGACCGCATCCACCCGTCCGACGCGGCCGTGGGAAAACTCCTGCGTCTTCCGGACGCCCTCCGCAAGCACGGGCCCGAGCCGGGCGGCGTTCTCGACAAGGTTCTCCCGCTGGATCACCTCGATGTTGGCCAGGGCGGCCGCGCAACAGATGGGATTGGCCGAGTGGGTGCTGGTCATTTCCCCCGGGCCATACTGATTCATGATCTCGGAACGGCCGACAACCGCGGCCAGCGGCATGCCGCCCGAGATGCCCTTGCCGAAGGCCGCCAGATCGGGAACGACGCCGGTGTGCTGAAACCCGAACCATGTGCCGGTCCGGCCGAAGCCGGCCTGGATCTCATCGAAGATGAGCAGCGCCCCGTGCTGGTCGCACCACCGCCGCAGGGCCTGGGCATAGGCGGGCGGCATGATTTTCGCGTTGCAGCCCTGGTAGGTCTCGCTCATCACGCCGCAGACCTGATCCGGCGCGACGCCCTTGTCCGCCAGGCTGCGGGTGAAGACCTCGAATGACTCGTCCTTCTGTCGGAAGCCGTCGGGATAGGGCACCTGGACAAACCCGCACTCGTACGGGCCGATCCAGCTCTTGAGCGCTGCGGAACCGCCGGCGAGCTGCGCCCCCATGGTCCGGCCGTGAAAGGCGTTGTCAAACGTAACGAGGACCGTCTTGCGGGGTCCGCCCAGCTTCTGGCCGTGTGTGCGGGCCAGCTTGATGCAGCATTCGACGGCCTCTGAGCCTGTGGTGAGCAGGAAGACCTCCTTGAGCGGGCGCGGCACGAGGGACGAGATCTTCGCGGCGAGTTCCGCGCGAACCTCCGTGGGGAAGTTGTACGCGTGATAGATGCCCGTGCCCGCCGCCGCCTGTATCGCGCGGACGATGTCCGGGTGCCCGTGCCCGCAGGCCGTCACGAGCACGCCCGACGAGAAATCAAGCCACATGTTGCCGTACGGGTCGTGCACGTGAACCCCGTCTCCGCGGGCCCAGATGATCGGCGGCTGGCCGCGCATGGAACGGCATTCGCTCTCCCGCAGCCGCCGCAGGAGCGGGAGCGATTCGGGCACGGGGAGCATCGTCTGGATACGGCGGTGGTTCGTCTGCACCTTCGGGACCGCTACGGGCTCGAGGGGAAACTCCTTGGTGGCCATACACACTCCAGAACCGGCAACCAACGATGAACGGCGAGGGACGGACGACCCGTGCCCGTCGCCCACGACTCCTTCAGGCTTCCGCGTCGCGTTCCAGCTCGACGATCCGACGCGTGCGCACGCTCTCGTGGATCGCACAGAGGATCCGTGTCACTTCGAGGCCGTCTTCGCCGCTGGGGTACTGGCCCCGCAGTTGCCCGATCGTGCCCCCCTCGCGGAGGAACTCGATATTCTCCACGAAGTCGGCGATGGAGGCGAAGCCGTAGCCTTCGTACCGGGGCCGGCCGTGCTTGTCCTTCGTCACGAGCTTGAACCCGAGATTGAGGGTCTGCTGGGTCTGGCCGCCGAAACATGCCTCGGCGCCGCGGTGTTGCGAGTCGACCTCCATGATGCCGTTCGTGCCGACCACTCGGATACCCTGGTTCACGGGCGATTCGAAGCCCTCCGGCAGAACCCAGGAGGTATCCAGGCTGAAGGCGATGTCGTCCTCGAAATCGATCTTGGCCTGGATGCAGTCGTACGTATCCACGCCGAGGGCCACCAGCCTCTTCTTGACCCCGCTGGCCCAGACCCGCCGGGCGTTTCGGCACCCGATCACCCACCGGAACAGATCCACCATGTGGGAGCCCAGGAACCAGCCCGACGAGCTCTTCGACGCCCAGCCCGGCCACCAGTCCCGCGGCACCTCGATCCGGTTCTCCATCCAGGCGTAGCCGTAGAGCGGGCTGCCCAACCGGCCTTCGGCGACGGCATCGCGCAGGGCGATGTGGTACGCGTCGAACCGCTTGTGGAAGTCGACCTGGAGCAGGCGGTCGGCCCTCCGGGCCGCCTCCACCATCCGCCGGCATCCCTCGACGGTGACGTCCATCGGCTTTTCCACCAGGACGTGGCACCCGGCGCTCAGGGCGTCCAGCACGATCGGCTGGTGCGTCGGATCGGGCGTGACGACGGCCACGCCGTCGAGGCGCTCCCGGGCCAGCATCTCGCGGTAGTCCCGGTAGGTCTTCACACCGTACTGGGCCGAGCGCTGTTCGAGGACCTTGGGATTGAGGTCGGCCAGCGCCACAAGCTCGCAGCGTTCGTCCCGCTGCAACTGGGAGAAGATCTGAAGGTGCGTCTCCCCGAAGATCCCGCCGCCGATCACACCGAGTCGTATGGACATCTGTGACTCCGAACCTCCCGCGGGCTGCGGCCGCAGCTCACCCTCGAAATCCCATCGCGAATCGCGCCAGCGCCTCCGCCGCCGCAATCACCTCCCGGATCGCCACGTGCTCGTCGTTGCCGTGCGCCTGCGCCAGGGCGCCGGGACCGAACGTGATCACCTCCGCACGCGGGAACTCGCGGGCGAAGATCCGGGCATCGCACGAAACATCCCAGCCGCGGACCGGCTCGCCCTTGTAGATGCCGGCCGCGGCCGCCGCCCCGAGCATCGCCCGCATGGCCGGACCGTCCGCCGGACGGGTGTAGGCGGCATTGTGGAGCTTGTCGAACGCGATCCGTCCCTCGATCGCGTCGGCCGGCAGCGAGGCCAGCTCGAGATACTCCCGGATGCCGCGGCGAACCGCCTCGCGCATCCGGTCGCAGACCTCCTCCAGCTCGTGGCTCGGCAGGAACCCCTGCCCGCCCTCCAGACTCAGGTCCGAATCAGGGCAGGCATCCGCCAGGCCGATCGTCAAGCTCGACCACGGCCCCCGGACCCGTGCGCGCGTCCGGACGAGCCGCCGGACGATCGTCGCGGCCTTGGTAATCGCCCCGTCGAGGCGGTCCACCGCCCCCATGTGGCCGGCCAGGCCGAAGACCTCCATCGTAGCGGCTCCCGGTGCAACCTCCGCCCACCGCAGATGTCGTTCGAGGACGGCATCTCCGACGCCCGGTTTCGTCTTGTCGCCGTACGCCGCACAGTACTCCGCCAGTCCCTCGTCGACGACCCGGGCCAGCTCCGAGAGCGACAGGCTTGCGCCGCCCGGTGCGGCCGGCCCGGTCGGCGACGCATCGCCCCATCGCAGCCGCAGCGCCACGTAATCCTGGACCCGGGAAGGGTGCCGGCCAAAGCCCCCCAGCCGGCCGTGGCAGGTCTGCACCGGCCTGTGCGGGAAGAGCGGGTGGTCACTCTCGGCCCTGAGCCGGCGCCCGGCCTCGTCCAAGGCGCCGATGACAAACGCCATCGCCTCCACCAGAAAGCAAGCCGGCGTCGTGTCCAGGGAATGCGCCGGGGCCCATCGGCTCTCCACCGAGCCGGGCCCGGGGGGAGCCGCCGCCTCCGGTGCCCGGGCGGCGGCTTGCGGTGCGGCTCGCCAGGACAGCGTCGTCTCGTGCCAGACCACACCCCGGTTGGCTGGATGGACCGCCAGCCCCGTGCACTCCAGCACGATGATCGCATCCGTCGGGACATCCCGCGTATCCAACGCCGCCGAGAGACTTCCGTTGCCTCCGCTCTCCTCGTCGATGACGAACTGCACCAGGAGCGGGCGAACCGGCGAGTAGCCGCACGTCCGTTCGATGGCCGCCAGCACCTCCAGCGCGAGCACGATCGCCACGCAAGGGCCCTTGTCATCGACGGCCCCGCGACCGTACAGCGTGCCCCCTTCCTGCCGCACCGGCAGGAACGGGGCGACCGTATCGACGTGGGCATTGAAAACGATCCGCGGAAGGCCCGGCCGACCCCACTGGGCCAGGAGGTTGGCCCGGCCTTCGTAAACCCTCGCGACGAGCCGGTCGCGGGGATCGCGGGGAACAGCCGCGTAGTAGGGAATCGTGAAGTAAGGATGCCGGTCGATGTCCAGCCTGACCGGCACCCGCATCACCCGCACGCCGGGTACCCGGTCAGCCAAGGCGGCCTCCAGGATCCCGAACACCTCGGCCTCGGCCCGCGCACAGTCCTCCGGCGAAGGTTTGGGAGTCGTGTCTATCCGCATCAGGCGAAGCAGCAGGTCGGCCGCCCGGACCGCCAGCCCGGCATCGTCGCGCATGCCCACCAAGGCCGCCTCGACGGCCGGCGGCAGGCCCGTGGTACGATCGGCATTGGTCATCTCATCATTCCAGCCGGGCGAAGGCCGTCCCCGCACCCCGTTGCTTCGGGTCGATTTCCGCGAGGGGCGCCTATTCTACAACAGGTTGCCCGTGCCGTGCAGGACCCCGGCTCTGCA
>Ga0209227_1001142_pt1 | contig 21235 bp, 16 predicted proteins | sample YNPBryantNP2012_FD_185815 | JGI IMG/M metagenome (GOLD analysis project Ga0209227, IMG submission 185815) | Anoxygenic and chlorotrophic microbial mat microbial communities from Yellowstone National Park, USA - YNP Bryant NP 2012 (SPAdes)... ...
CTTCGCTGCAAAAACGCACCGCTGAGACGCCGAGCGCACAGAGAGTAAAAAAACGAACCATGGATGCACAGCGAAGCATACAGGTGCACGACGCGATACGGAAGCCGCCGCTGCGAACGCTGCGTCTCTGCGGTGACATGCCCTTTTTGCAGTGGACTCATACTATAGAAACGGCTCTATTATACGGAGAATGGTTACAGGTGATATTTCTGTAATCTCGAAACGCACACCGCAGAATAACGACCCATTCGCATACCACAGACCATGGTACCGGTGTCACAGGTACTGTCGGGCTATTGCAGGGGTTGATATAATCTTAATGACAGGGTGTGCCCCCGGTGGCGGCGTCCGCAGTTCTCATGTCAGCGGCGCATTTCTTGCTCATTCGTGACCACCCGCTGTCACTCCCTCGAACATCAGAACGCTGCATGACCGTAAAGGAGGTGAGAACGTATGGAACGGCGGCTCTTGTCATGGTACGCTGCCATCGATGATGTGCTTTGCCGGTTGATGGTGCGCGTGCATACGTGGCGCCTTCTGGGCGACGAAGGTCAGGGATTGGTGGAATATTCGCTTTTGCTGGCGCTCATTGCTCTGGTTGTGATCGGTATTGTGGCAGTGATGGGGCAAACCGTAAGCGGTTTGTGGTATCAACGTATTCTGGATCGCTGGCCCTCCTCGTAAGCGGGTGGAGTTGTCATCGCGCAATTGTTTCTTTTGTTCTCGGGCGTCCGCAGGATTGCGGACGCTTTCTTGTCTCTCCCGCCCTACCAGGGCGGGCGTGGCGTCACACGCACTGACCGCTCTGCCTGATAGGTCACCAGGCCCCGCGGACCGCCGCGCACTTTCCGCACGTGGCGTCGCCGCGCAATTTCAACCTCGACGCTGGCAGAGGCGCGCTGGCTGCTGTAATATGCCGCCAGCGCCGCTGCTTCCTCAATGGTGCGCTCTGGAACGTCACGCTGACCGGCTTTGATGATCACGTGCGCACCAGGTGCGCCGCGCACGTGCAGCCAGAGATCGTCAGGTGCGCCGAGGCGAAAGGTGACGTGTTCATTCTGCTGTGCGGTACGCCCGACATAGATGGTCATGCCGTCGCTTGATTCGAGGCGTAACGGCGGCATGGGACGATCAGGCCGCTTGCGGGTGCGACCGGTCGGTTCAGGTCCGAGATAGCCTTCCGCCTCTGCTTCGCGTGCAATTGTCTCGATAGCGTCGTATCCTTCTGCCAGTTCCAGCAACGCCAGCGTTTCATCGAGACCTGCCAGACGCAACTCGACGGCGCGCAGTCGTTCGGGAACGCCGGCAAGCGCACTCCTGGCTTTCTCACAGGCACGGAAGCGATCCTGCGCGCACTCGACCGGCGACTTGCGCGGATCGAGCGTGATACGTCGCCCGTCAACTTCCAGATGATCCTGTCCTGGCGCCAGTTCATGCAGGAACGCAAAGATCATTTCTCCTTCCCAGCGCAACCGCTCAAGATCGGAAGCGCGCTCCAGTTCGGTGTGGAGAGCGGATCGTTGCCGCTCCAGACGCTCACGCATGGCGTTCAACCGCTCACGCAGAGCATCGCGCCGTTGATGATGGGCGGTCAGGCGCTCGCGCGCCGCATAGTATGCGTCCAGCGCAGCGCTCATCGATGGAGAGGAACGCGCCCCCGGCAGATGGGTCAGTTCGTATGGCGCGAATGCGACCGGTCCGCTATCATCCACCACGAGATGCGGCGACCATGGAGGCTGGCACACCTGCCGCAACGCACCGGCAAGCGCTTCCCATGGCAGATCCGCGCCAGTTGGCACAATGGTGCGCCCCATCACACGATAGACCACCTCACGCGCAGCAAGTGGCGACAGGCCACGATAGGCGCTCACCAGCGCGCGCGCCAGATCGGGTTGACCATCCGGCACGGCGGCGCGCATCCCGGCAGCCGTCGCCTGGCGCGGATCGTGCCTGGACTGTGGCGGCGGCAGTTCATATGGTTCACGCGGCAACACCGGACGCCGGCTCATGCGTGGCGTCACATGCCGCGCCGCCGCCAGAATCACGTTATCGTCGCCAACCAGCACGATATTGCTGCGTCGTTCCATGACTTCAACAATCAATTCACAGCGCAGTGTTTCATCCTCAGGTGATGTGGCGTCTGGTCGATCCTCATCATCGCTATCACGTTCAGGTTCATCATCGGAGTTGCGCAGGAGCGGCCGTTTGGCTATACTTAGCAGCAACACACGCTCCAGATCCGGTTGCTCGATAGCGGTGATCCGGCCACGATTGACATACTTGCGCAGCAACAGCAACAACGGCGGCGTCGCGTCTGTGCCACGCGAGATGCGCACCGGGCTGAGGTGCACACGCGCGAATTGCGGATGGGCGGAGAGTACGAGGTAGTAGCGCCGACCGGCATAGATTTCAAGAGCGACGCTCAACTCTCCCGGCAGCAGGACACGCTGGATACGACCACCGACAAGCGTGGCGCGTAACTCATCGACAACGGCGGCAAGAGTCAACGCATCGAAATACATCGCACGCATAATTATAGCACGCAGCTCTAAAGGAGGAATATGCCCGTCGTTGATCGCAACCCGTTACTCGACGGTCTGCCAGCGCACCCACTCTTGATCGTCATCTCCGGTCCGTCTGGTGTTGGAAAAGATTCCATTCTGAACCGAATGCGTGAACTCAAGGTGCCGTTCCATTTTGTCGTCACCGCCACCGACCGCCCGATGCGCGAGGGAGAACGGAATGGGTACGATTACCATTTCGTCACAACAGAGCGGTTCCGTGAGATGATCAGTCAGGGCGAGTTGATCGAGTGGGCGCGAGTCTACGGACACTACAAAGGTATTCCGGCATTCGAGGTGCGCAATGCGCTGGCTTCGGGGCATGATGTGGTGCTGCGGCTCGATGTCCAGGGCGCCGCAACGGTGCGCCGCCTGGCGCCCGATTCGGTGCTGATCTTTGTGGCGCCGGGAAGTATGGACGAACTCCGTACACGCCTCGAGCAGCGCCGCACGGAGAGCAGTGCGGAGATCGACCGCCGCCTGAGCGTGGCGCAACGCGAAATGGAGGCGCTTGAAGCGTTCGATTATATTGTGATCAATCGCGCCGACCGCCTGGATGAAGCAGTGGCGCAGATCCAGGCGATTGTCACGGCGGAGAAGTTGCGTGTGCATCCACGGCGCGTCGCGCTGTAGGTTGAACGCGCCAATCCTGTGGAGAATGGCTATGGCATTGCTCGAACAATTGCAAAACGATCTCAAAACAGCCATGAAGAGCGGCGACCGGTTGCGCGTGGATACGATCCGGATGGCAATCGATGCATTGAAGAAGGCGCAAATGGCGCAGGTGAAGGCTGCCTTTGATGCAGCCGGGGGCGAGTCGGCTGATGCTGCTGCACTGGCAGCTATCGACCGCGACAAGACTCTGACCGAGGCGGCAGAGCAGGAAACGCTGGCGAAAGAGGTCAAGCGCCGGCGCGAAGCCGCCGAACTCTACCGCAAAGGCGGGCGTATCGATCTGGCAGAAAAAGAAGAAGCGGAAGCGGCTATCCTTCAGTCGTACCTGCCACAGCAACTTTCGGCGGAAGAGTTGCGTCCCATGGTCCAGGCGATCATCAATGAGATTGGCGCAACCGGTCCTGCCGATATGAGCAAAGTGATGCCGGTGTTAATGCAACGTCTCAAAGGTCGCGCCGATGGACGGCTGATCAACCAGGTTGCGCGTGAACTTTTGAGCCAGGCGCAGTAACCGGGCGCCGAAACACAAAGGCTCACCTTCAGCATGAATATGGTACGCTGGTTTCAACGATCGACCGATCGACCGGCATCCCCTGAGGATGGATCGGCGCAGCGCGCGTCGGAGCGCGCCTGGCGACGCCTGACTATCGGGTTGAGCCTGGGGCTTGCACTGGTTATCTGGTCGGCGCTGGCGTGGCAACCGATTGTTGCCCCGGACCTGCAACTCGGTCGACCGAGCCCGCGCGATATTCAGGCGGATCGCACCGTCACCTATGAGAGCGAGTGGCGCACCGAGCAGGAACGCGCGCGCGCCGAGAGTTCCGCCGATACGGTTGTCTACTCGCGCGATATGAGCATCCCCATTCAGCAGCGAACTGAACTCAAGAACCTGTTGCAGACCATCACCCAGATCCGTGACGATCCGACGCTGACCAAGGCGCAGGAACGCGAGCGCCTGACCAGCCTGCCAAACAGTACGCTGATCATCTCACCCGAACTGGCAAGCGCCATTGCCGGTCAGACCGACGAGTCGTGGGCATTGATCAGCACCCTCTCGCTCGAACTGTACGACCGGGCGCTGAGCGAAAACAGGTACATGCTCAATGACCAGAAGATCGCTGAACTGCGCTCATTCTCGCTGCCATACTGGGCTTCGCTCCAGGTGGAGGCGGATGAACAGGCGGAGTTGATCGCACTGTTCAGCGGTTCGTTCCTGAAAACCAACCAGTTCATCGATGAAGAAGCAACTCAGCGCCGCAAACAGGAAGTCCGCGAGGCGGTGCGTCCGGTGACCGTCCGGATTCTGGAGGGTGAAAGCATTGTGCGCCAGGGTGATGTGGTGACCCCTGATGTTCTGGAGAAACTCGAAGCGCTGGGCGCACTGCGAACCAAAACCAACTGGATGGCGCTGGGGGGCAAGGCGCTGCTGGCGTTGCTGATCGCCGGCATCTTTGGCGCATATGTGGCAGTCGCTCAACACGAGGCGCTCAAAGAAACTCGACCATTGCTGCTCGTTTTCAGCCTGATGGCGTTGACGGTCATTGCCGCACGACTGGTCATCCCGTTTGGCATTCAGTGGACCTATGCATTCCCGCTGGCATTGATCGCATTGTTGCTGGCAGCCCTGTTCAACGTCGGGCTATCGCTCATGAGCGCGGGAATACTGAGTGTCATCATCGCCAGTTTGAGCGATAAGCAACTGGCAACTGCGCTGATCCTCTTTCTGGGAAGCATTGCCGGAGCATTCCTGATTGGGCGCGGTGAACGCTCGCTGCTGTTCTTTATCAGCGGCGTGACAATTTTTTTCGTCACCGCCTCAGCTCAGTTCGCCTTTTATCTGATCGGCGGTGTGTCGCCAGCCCTGGATCAGGCGATGGCAATCCTGGCAACCAGCGGGGTCAACGGCGCACTCTCGGCAATTCTGGCGCTGGGGCTGTATAACCTGACTGGACAGATTGCCGGCATCGTGACGCCGCTCCGTCTGATGGAACTGGCGCATCCGGCGCAACCACTGCTGCGCCGCCTGATCCGCGAAGCGCCTGGAACCTACTATCACAGCGTGGCAGTCGGCAATCTGGCGGAAAGCGCTGCCGAGGCGATTGGCGCGGATGCCCTTCTGCTACGGGTTGCATCGTACTACCACGATATTGGAAAAACCATCCGCCCATTTTTCTTTACTGACAATCAGAGTGATCGCGAGAATGTCCACGATGAACTCGATCCGCTGACCAGCGCGCAGATCATCGCCGACCATGTGCGTGAGGGACGAAAAATGGCAATCGCTGCCGGTCTGCCATCGCAGATCGTCGATTTTATCAGCACCCATCACGGCACCAGTGTGATCAAATATTTCTACCAGCGTGCGCTCCAGCAGCACGATACGGTCAACATCGAGGATTATCGCTACCCCGGTCCACGCCCGCGCACCCGTGAACAGGGGATCATGATGCTCGCCGACACTGTCGAAGCGACGGTGCGCTCAAAATTTCAGGCTGGCAGCGTGATTTCTAACCGCGAAGGGAACAATGGCGATGCCCGGTCGCGTGAACACGGGAAGACCCTTGAGGAATTGGTGACCGCGATTATCGATGAACGGGTACGGAGCGGTCAACTCGATGAATGCCCGCTGACGCTGAGCGATCTGGCGCGTATTCGCCAGGCATTTATCACCACGCTCCAGGGCATTTATCATCCGCGAGTCGACTATACGCCGAAGACCGTTGCATCGTCCGATTGGCAGTCGTGAGTCGATTGCAAATTGTGAGTCGCATGCACAGGGGATGCAGCGAGCGATTGACGGAAACCTCTGCGCGCCCGGCGTCTCGGCGGTGCGTTTTTGCGGTGGAGTCGATAGAGAAGAGCATTGTGTCGCCCGGAACGTGCGCATATACGAAAGAATCTGGCGGTTGCACACCGGCGACTCTGCGCTACAATAGCGTTGTTTTTGTTGTCGAGCCAGGTGTCGTGTTCGTATGAGCGACTCTGAGAGAACCGTCGATATCCAGGTTATTCCCCAGTACACGGCATATGTCGATAGCGCACTGATCGAACAGGCTGTCGAACACACGCTGCGGATGGAACAGGTTGCAGGACCGGTGGAAGTCGGCATCCTGATCACCGATGACGCCGGGTTGCAGCGATTGAATCAGGCATACCGCGGCGTCGATGCGCCAACCGATGTGCTTTCCTTCGCCGAAGCGGACGACGACAGCGCATTTGTCCGTCCTCCCGATGCGCCGCGCTATCTGGGAGATATTGCGATCTCGTGGGAGCGGGTCGTTGCCCAGGCAGCAGAGTATGGTCATTCGCGCGAACGCGAACTTGCGTTTCTGGCAGTACACGGTATGCTCCACCTCCTGGGCTACGATCACGAACGCAGCCCAGCCGACGAAGCCGATATGCGCGCACGCGAGGAGGAGATCCTGCGTGCGCTTGGATTGAGCCGTGAGGAGTGATCATGGCGACCAATCACCAACCTTCGACTGATCGCCCGGTTGTCGTTGATTATCGCTCCCATCGTCTGCACGTCGAGGCGATGCGGCGCAATCAGACGGTTGGCTGGGTGCGCAAGCGCCTGCGATCCTTTCCATTCGCTTTCGCAGGGCTCGGACATCTGTTGCGCACCCAGGGGAATGCGCAGATCCACGTGGCAGTCGGAAGTGTAGCGATCATCCTCGGTTTTCTGTTCAACATCGAACGCGGCGAATGGCTGGCGCTGGCGCTGACCATCACGCTGGTGCTGGCTGCCGAGGGGGTGAATACTGCCGTCGAGGCGGTTGTCGATCTGGTGACACCCGGCTTTCATCCGCTTGCTAAAATCGCCAAGGATGTGGCTGCCGGTACCGTGCTGCTGACCGCCATTGGCGCCGTCGTGGTCGGGGTGATCATCTTCCTGCCGCGTCTCTGGACGCTCGCCGCGCCATGGGTGATCGGCGCGCTCTGAGCGGATGCATGAAGATTCTGCTGCTCTCCCCGTATCCGCCATACCCGCCGCGCGGTGGCGGTGCAATGCGCGTATACCAGATCATCCGCGGTCTGGCGCAGCGCCATTCCCTGACGTGCCTCACCTTCGTGCCCGATGCTGCGGCAGAACAGGCGCTCGCGCCATTGCGCGACCTGTGCCGGTTGATCACAGTGCGCGGTCCTGCGCCACGCTCGTTGCTCCGGCGCGCGTGGACGACCCTGGCATCGCCGTTCCCCGATATGGCGCTACGGAACGCATCACCTGCCTTCCGCGCCCTCCTCTGCGACCTGGTTGCACGCGAGCACGTTGACATCGTCCAGGCAGAAAGTATCGAGATGGCGTCGTATCTCATCGAACTGGCGCGCAACGCCGGGGCGTCATCGTCGATCGTCCAGCGACCGTTGCTGGCGCTCGATCAATTCAATGCCGAATATGTACTCCAGAAGCGCGCAGCAATCACCGATCTGCGCGCTGCATGCACGCTCGCCGACCCGGTGCGTCGCGGCGCAGGCGGCGTCTATTCGTTGATCCAGTGGATCAAACTGGCGCACTACGAACGCCGCATCCTGCACATATGCGATGCCGTCATTGTCGTTTCAGAAGAGGATCGTAAAGCGCTGGAACGTCTCGGCGGAACGTGTCGTGCAGTCGTGCCGAACGGCGTGGACACCACATTCTTCAGCCGGGAGACGCTCACCGGCGATCATCGAATGCCACTGTCGTATGCAGCGCCGGTGATGGTATTCAGCGGAACGCTCGATTTTCGTCCCAATATCGACGCGATCGTCTGGTTCATCGAAGCAGTCCTGCCCCGCATTCACGCCCGATGCCCCGATGCCCGGCTGCTCGTTGTCGGACGGCGCCCCGCGCCGATCCTGCGCCGCCTCGCCGAACAGGGACGGCTCATTCTGACCGGTGAAGTCAGCGATGTGCGCCCGTTCCTGGCTGGCGCTGCGGTCTACATCGTGCCCATGCGGATTGGCGGCGGCATACGCCTGAAAGTGCTCGAAGCATTCGCACTCGAAGCGCCGGTTGTCAGCACAACGCTGGGAGTTGAAGGGATCGCCGGGTTGCGCGACGGCGTCCACTGCCTGCTGGCAGACACGCCGCAGCAGTTCGCCGATGCTGTCGTGCGTCTGCTGGATGATCCGGCGTTAAGGCGAATACTCGGCGCTGCCGGACGGCGACTGGCGCGTGCGGAGTACGACTGGGAAGCGATCATCCCTCGCCTTGAAGCGGTCTATCGGCGTTGAAGGTTGAACGTTGGTTGAACGTTGAACGTTGAACGTTGAACGTTGAACGTTCAACTTCAGCAGACGGCCACCGGCGTATCGCAGCGAGAACATGCGCGGTTTAAGAAACGTTATGTACTGCACCCAAAGATGCCTGCGATGCAGTTTATAGCATTTCTCAGATACATTGACCATTGTTCCTATCCGCTGTGTCGCGTGAGATGCCCGTTTCTGGCAGAGCGTAGACCGAAATTCATTTCGGTCACCGTATTGGTAGCGCGACTCTGAGAGTGTTCAACCCGGTCCAATTGGTTCAACCTCTATGGGAACTGCTATAATCATAAACCGTCATCACAACGCAGCGCGCAATATCCTGCACCGGGGACTCTATGTTCTGCGATCAAAGCGAAACTCGAAATGAGTGTGGGGCGGCACGCTCCAAAGCCCGACTCTTCGGGATTGGACGCCGTTACCGGCGACGTTTTGAGGTATGGCAGGTTCTTCTGGCGCTGCTGATCCTGGGTGTATGCTACGTACTGACAACGCCCGGTTCCATCGAACCGCCGCACTCCGGCGACCGCACCGCCACCGATCAGGTGCGCGTATTTTTCACCACACCGACGTTACGCTACCCGGACGCCCCCAACCGACGCGCGGCATCGCCGGTGCTGCACGGACTGATCGACGACATCGCCCATGCCCGCACATCGGTTGACGTGGCCGCCTTCGACCTCGACCTGCCGCAACTGGTCGATGCGCTGATCGATGCCAGGCGTCGCGGTGTTGCCGTGCGCGCGGTCATCGACAGCGAGAACCTGGTCGATCCGGCGGTTGCAATGCTCACCGGGCGTATGCAAGACCGGCAGGTTCCGATCACATTCGACCGGCGGGCGCCGTTTATGCACAATAAGTTCGTTGTGATCGACGATGCCATTGTATGGACCGGTTCGTGGAATCTGACCGAAAACTGCACATTTCGCAACAACAACAACGCGATACGCATCAAAAGTCGGCAGATCGCCGCCGCTTACCGGCGCGAATTCGAACAGATGCACGCCGGAGTATTCGGAACCGCCAAACACAGCGATGTGCTGCGTTCCGCAACACGCATCGACGATGGGATGATCGAAATCTACTTCTCGCCACAAGACAAAGCGCTGCCGTTCATTCTCGAACAGATCGAACAGACCCGCAGCACCCTCATCTTCATGGCATTTTCGTTCACCTCAGCGCCGATCGCAGACGCATTGATCGAAGCAGCAGCGCGCGGTGTGCATGTCGAAGGGATTATCGAAAAACGTAATGCCGGAGGAACGGGGTCAGTATTCGCACTTTTGCGTGAGCGGGGGATTGACGTTCGAGAAGACGGCAACTGCTACATCATGCACCACAAGGTGATGATCATCGACAACCACACCGTCATCACCGGTTCATACAACTTCACCGACAACGCAGAAAACACGAATGATGAAAACCTGGCAATCATCCGCAGTGCAGCGATTGCCAGGCTTTTTCTCGAAGAATACGCACGTATTGAACATCAGGCCGCAGAGCCGATGCGCTGCAACTAGGTGTTTGATACACTAATCGGGTACTTGCGCGGTCGCCCCGGTCTTCTACGAGGAAGTCCTTCCGATGCCAGGTTTGTAGAAGATGCAACAGAAGCCGACGGTTCGAGCGCCTCTGGAATCAGTTCAACGATTTTGAATGGAATTGTCGATCCGCGCGTGCGGAAGAACAGAATGTCGAACCCCCGGCGTCTTGCGGCAGCACGCAGGCGATTACGGACGGTTGTGCGCCTTTCGTCCGGTTCAAGCTCCACCTCACCATAATCGCCGATGGTATAGTCTTCCAGAAATTGATCGTACTCTGCCGCGATCAGCGCTCTCATGCCTTTACCTTTGTTTTCGAGGACGAGTACCTCTTCCTTTGTGAGTTTGCGAACCCTGGGCATAGCGGCATCCTTTCTATAGTTCTGCCAGACACTGAATGAAAATCCCTGACGGGCAAATGATAAGCAATCAAGGAGAGGATTGAGATCTGATTACTCCTTCAACTATTGTATACCACTTCTTTATTCTACGCAAGCGGATTTTCGGCTCTGTCCACTCAAATAGCATATCTTTCACCTCGTTCCGCGCGATCTCTTGCTTCCAGGATGGCGCAAGACGAGTGTCAAATGTCATTACGCGGTCGAATTGCCCCATAACGCGCATGTGGAGATCAATGCTGTGTCACCCAAATGCGCTACCGCGACCCCGCCAATCTCGAACGTTCCACTACGTCTGGTATAATGCACCGGTACACACTGATACGCCCGGTTGCGCTAATACTGGTTGATCGCAGGGTCAAACACCACTTCGAATCATTTGGAAAGCGAAAGCTGCATGCACTCTTCTGAACTTGCACCGGTCGATCAAGCGCGTTCGCGCAAAACTTTCGTGCTGATGCTGGTTGCCCTGGCATTGCTCGGAATCGCGCTATTGATCGCGGTTCCGACTGCTGGCGACTGGTGGAAAGCCGCTGTGCTGGGTATCGTTGAGGGAGTGACCGAGTTTCTTCCGATCTCATCAACAGGTCATCTGCTGATTGTGTCGAACCTGCTGAGTTTCGAAGGGAGCCTGGGAGGAACCTTCGAGATTTTCATTCAGCTCGGTGCAGTTCTTGCCGTTGTGGGGTACTATGCGTCCGACCTGTTGCGTCAGGTGCGTATGGCGCCGCACGATCCGCAAACGCGACGATTCTGGATTGCAATCGGTGTTGCGTTCCTTCCGGCAGCAATCATTGGTCTTGCGCTGCACGACTGGATCAAGGCGGTCCTCTTTTCACCGGCAGTCATTGGTACGGCCCTGATTGTCGGCGGCATCGTCCTGATTATCGTCGAGCGATTGCCTCAGCGCACCGCGACTGTCCACGATGCCACACGGTTATCACTCCGCCAGGCGCTCGGCATCGGTATCGCCCAGGTGCTGGCGCTGACGCCAGGGGTCTCGCGTTCGGCTGCGTCGATCATCGGCGGAATGGTCGCCGGTCTCGACCGACACGCAGCGACGACGTTTTCGTTCTACCTGGCGATTCCGACGCTCGGTGCGGCAACAGTCGTCGATCTGCTGACCAGCCTGGAACAGGTGACTCCGGGTGACGTTGGAAGGCTGTTCCTGGGGCTGGTGGTTTCGCTGATTGTCGCATGGCTGAGCATTGACTGGTTACTGCGCTATGTCACCAATCACAGTTTTGTGGCGTTTGGCATCTATCGTATTATTGCCGGATCGATTGTACTGGCGCTTGTCGCTGCGGGGCGATTATAATAGTGGGTCTCCTGCAAAAAGGTATGTCACCGCAGAGGTGCAGAGGACGCAGAGAGCGATTATAGCAGTTCCCACAGAGGTTGAACCAATTGGACGGCGTTGAACACTCCCAGAATCGCGCTACCAACACGGTGACCGAAATAAATTTCGGTCTACGCTCTGCCGGAAACGGGCATCTCGCACGACACGGCAGACCCGGACAGGGGTCAACATATCTGAGAACTGCTATAAGAAAACGCTGCACGCATGGCGTCTCGGCGGTGCGTTTTCGCAGTGAAGTCAATAGTGTTTTGTTCCATATACAGAGAGGAGCGAGCGCAATGTCGCCTGTCTCTCACAACCCGCCGTCACGGCGCGTGCAGGCGCGTGAACGCATTCTTGCAGCATTGACCGCAAGCGCAACCCTCGCCGATCACGAAACGCTTGCGCTGCGGATCGACCAACTGCTGGCGGATGTGTTCGAGGACGAGCCGGCGCTGCAACCGCAACCTGCCCTGATTGATCCAGGCAATGAAGACAGTCGCGTGGTTGTCACCGGTATTGGGGTGGTCACGCCGCTCGGCAACGATCTGGAGACGTTCTGGCAGGGGCTGGCGGAAGGACGCAGCGGCGTCGGTCCGATTACGCTGTGCGATCCAGGTGATGCGACCACCACAATTGCTGCTGAGGTGCGCAATTTCGACGCGCGCGATTACATGGACGCAAAAGAGGCGCGGCGCGTCTCACGCGGGACGCAGTTCGCCATTGCTGCGGCGCGCATGGCGCTCGACGACGCCCGGTTCACGATCGATGACAGCAACCGGTACGATACCGGCGCGTTGATCGCCTGTGGCAGCACGTCGCCGCCTGACACCGAAGCGGCGGCAAAGATCCTCTTCGAACGCGGCGCGGCGCGGATCAGCCCGTTCTACATCACCAGCGCCCTGCCCAACATGCCGTCGTGCCAGGTCGCCATCCACCTTGGATTGATGGGATACAACACAGCCATCGCCACTGCCTGCGCTGCGAGTGCGCAGGCAATCGGCGAAGCAGCCGAAGTCATCCGGCGCGGCGATGCAACGGTTATGCTTGCAGGCGGAACCGAAGCGCCGATCTGTCGTCTGACCCTCGCCAGTTTTGGCGCCATTCGTGCGCTCTCGACGCGCAACCACGACCCGGCAGGGGCATCTCGCCCGTTCGATGCCGAACGTGATGGCTTCGTGCTCGGCGAAGGGGCGGGCGTGCTGGTGCTTGAGTCGCTTGCCCATGCGCGACAACGCGGCGCCCGCATCTATGCCGAGATCATCGGCTATGCGTCAACCTGTGATGCGCACCACGTAACTGCGCCACATCCGAACGGCGATGGCGCAGCGCGCGCAATCGTGCGCGCCATGGCGCGAGCGCGGATCACACCGCAGCAGGTTGATTACATCAATGCTCATGCCACCGGTACGCCGACCGGCGACGTTGCCGAAACGCTGGCGATCAAGACCGCCTTTGGCGAGTATGCCTCCAGCGTACCTATCAGCGCCACCAAGTCGATGATCGGGCACCTGACGAGCGCCGCTGGCGTGGTGGAGGCGGCGGCAACCCTCCTTGCGATGCAGCATCAGTTTATCCCACCAACGATCAACCTGACGAATCCTGACCCGCAGTGCGACCTTGATTACGTTCCGCAGCATGGGCGACCCGCCACCATCCGAATTGCAATGTCGAATTCGTTTGGCTTTGGTGGGATCAACAGTGTCCTGGTGTTGCAGCGAGCGGATTATATCCAGTGAGTCTTCGGGATCAGCGCATAGAGAACAGCGCTGTGTACGCGATTATAGCAGTTCTCAGATACATTGACCATTGTTCCTATCCGCCGTGTCGCGTGAGGCGACCGCTGCCAGCGCAGTGTAGACCGAAATTTATTTCGGTCGCCGCGTGGGGCGCGCGATGATGTTGATTGTGGTCGTCCGTGGAGTGTTCAACCCCATCCACCAGGTTCAACCTCTGTGAGAACTGCTATAATCATATGTGCTATGCCGACATCGGCGCAGCCGACAACAGAGCTGTCACACGCTCAACCAGCCTGTCCAGATCGAACGGTTTTTCAACATAATCGGTGCAACCAATCGCCTGCGCCCACGAACGCTTGATGAGCGTGGTGTAGACGGTCGCGCCAAGCACAGGAACCGTTGTAAGTTCAGAAAGGGAGCGCAGGTGTCGCACCGTCTCCCAAAGGTGTTGACCGGGAAGGGAGAGCGAACAGAGGATCAGATCGGGGCGTCTGACGGAAGCCTGATCGAACGCGGTGGAAGAGGTCGCTTCGATGACAGCGTACCCGTATGATCGAAGCAATCGAGCCAGGATATCACGGTGATCCGGCTCATTGTCGATGATCAGAATGGTGGAGCGCACTATCTACATCCTCGCAGATCACAACGTTTCTACAGAGTTGTAATCGGCTCGAACAACAAAAAGATACGGATTGTCGCACTATGAATGCACAGCCGGAAAACTGGGGCATTATCGGGCATGAATGGGCGGTCGAATTCCTGCGACGCTCGATAGCCGGAAACCGCATTGCGCACGCGTATCTCATTGGCGGTCCGGAGGGAGTGGGGAAAGCGTTGCTGGCGTTACGCCTGGCGCAGGCGCTGAACTGCGAGCAAGGGACTCCCGATCCCTGCCTGCACTGTCGCTCTTGCCAGCGGATCGAACGCGGCAATCACCCGGATGTACGCCTGGCGGGGATGGCGACGCAGGCTGCGGGAGCCAAAGCCGACGAAGCTGCCCGCCAGAAAGAGGTCAAGATCGACACAGTGCGCGAATGGCAGCGCGATATGATGCTGAAGCCCTACGAGGGACGGCGGCGCGTTTTTATTCTGCATGATGCCGAAAAGTTGAGCGAGGCGGCGTCGAATGCGATGCTGAAGACGCTGGAAGAGCCGCCGCCGTATGCGACGCTCATTCTGGTGGCGCATACGGCGGGCACGCTGTTGCCGACGGTTGTTTCACGCTGCCAGTTGCTGCGTTTGCGCCCACTGCCGCGGGCGCAGGTCGCTGCGGCGCTGCGTCAGCGGTGCAACCTTGCCGCTGATGATGCCGAACTGCTGGCGGCGTGGAGCGGCGGACGGATCGGATGGGCGCTCCGCATGGTTGCCGACCCCGATCAACTGGCAGCGCGCCAGGAACAGTTCAGCGAACTCCTTGCCCTCACCGACCAACCGCTGGCAGCCAGGCTGCGCTGGGCGGAAGAGCGCGCAAAAGCATACCGTGCCGGTGAGCAGGCGGCAGTGTTCGAGATGCTCGACCTGTGGCAGAGCTGGTGGCGTGATGTGTTGTTGACGGCTGCCGGTTGTCCACAGGCGGTCGTCCATATTGACCGCCGTGATGATCTGGCAGCAGTGGCGACTCAGTATGCCCTTCCCGACCTGCATGCCTTTGTTGCGAGCATCAACCTGGCGATTCAGCGCCTCCGCGATAATGTCAACCCGCAACTTGCGCTCGAAGGCGTGCTGCTGTCGATGCCGGAACGTCGGGCAGCGCGATAGACACATAGACACTGGAGTTGTTCTTCCAATGGACCCCTTGTTTTACCAGGCGTTTCTCGCCTTCGATAGCGGCAGGTACGATGAAGCCGGGCGCTTCTACGCACTGGCTTTAGCGAAATATTCGGTCTCCCAGTATGAGCAATACAAACAGGCAGCCCACGGACTGGCGTTCACCTGCTGCTTCCAGAACAAATTCGATCAGGCGCGCGAGATATATACGAATCTGTATCGTGTCGTGCGAGATACGCACGATCTCCAATGGCAGGCTATCGTTCTGCATCAACAGGGCGTTGTCGAGCGAATGGCGGGCAACTTCTGCGAAGCCCAGGCCATGTTCCAGAAAGAATACGAGTTTCGTGTATCGCACCTTTCGGACGACTTCGCTGGCTTTGCGGCGAATCTCTATGAGCAGGGACATATTCTTCTGAAATTGGGAGATCCAGCACAGGCTCTCACCATAATGCACCGTTCGCTGGATATGGCACAGCAGGCAAACGACGCCATGTGTCTGGGATGCGCTTATCGTGGTCTGGGAGAAATCTATGCTGCTCTGGATGAGCATGATCGAGCCAGAACCTGCTTCTCATTGAGTGGACAGGCGTTCGAGCAGGCTGGTGATCAGGTTGCAGCGGAAGAAGTTCGGAGGTTTGAAATGGCGCTCTTATAGCAGTTCTCAGATATGTTGACCCTTGTCCGGGTCTGCCGTGTCGCGCGAGGCGCCCGCTTGCGGCAGAGCGTAGACCGAAATTCATTTCGGTCACCGTGTGGGGAGCACGATACTGGGAGTGTTCAACCTTGTCCAATTGGTTCAAACTCTATGGGAACTGCTATAAAACCAGGAGATCATCCGTAGATGTGTATGCAATGCCCGGATTGATCCTGGCATTCTCATCGCCAATCTGGAGCGTCCACTGTTTTGAGGCGTCAGGGTATTAAGAGTCTTCCGGGCTGTGTTCGCCTGCGACGCAACTGATGGAGAGTTCTGTGAGACCGTGAGCACACAGGGGCGGCGTCAGTATGAACAGAGGCAACGACAGTGAGTGAGCAGCAACCCTTGCCAGCCAACCGGAACGCCCTGATACAGCGATTGATCACCCACTATACCGTCGACGACATCTTCGTTGGGCGTGACGTCGAACTGGCACAGCTCGACGCCTTCCTCGCCGACAAGCACCCCTACGGTTTGCTGGCAGCCCCTACTGGTCTGGGAAAAACCGCGTTGCTTGTGCACTGGGCTGCACGGGTACAGCAACACACAGACTGGCGTGTCTGTTTTGCGCCGATCAACCTCCGCTTTGGAACAGCAGGCGAACAGGCGGCACTGGAGATTCTGGCGCACAGCCTGGCTGATCTGCATAACGACACGCAACAGTTTCAACGCTACGACCACTCGCCATTCAGCCTGCGGGCGTTGATTAGCGACTATCTGCACCGTCCGTTACCGCCTGATGTCCGCCTGGTACTTATCGTTGATGGGATTGATGAAGCGATCGGCTGGGAGGTCGGACAGTTGTGCCTGGTACAACCAGGGAGCGCGGTGAAGATCATTGTCGCTGCCCGACAACGGGACGATATGGGGCACGTGGAGTGGATGGCGCACCTCGGCTGGGAAGCGGGGCTGGTGACTTGCTTCCATCTCACGGGTCTCGACCGTGCTGCGCTGATCGCCCTGCTACAGGCACAGGGTGGACAGTTGGCTGCCCTGGCTGCCGACCCGAACTTCGTCGTCCAATTCGAACGCGTCAGCGAAGGAAACCCGCTTACCTGCAATCTGCTGATCAAAGCCCTGCCCGGCACGATTCCAACGCTGGCAGACCTGAGCCAGCGACCACCAGGACTGAGCGTGTTTCTGCGCGACTGGATGGAGACGCTACGGCGACAGCGGCAGCAGAGCCAGGCGGTGCTTGAACTACTGGCGCTCTGCGCCATAGCGTATGGGCCGCTGGCGAACGACGATCTGCAAGCGCTTGCGCCGGAGATATTCAACCAACAAAGCATCATGGTGGATGCGGTACAGAGCGACGAAGTAGCACGCTTCATTATCACCGTCGGTGAACAAACCTGCATCTTCAGCCATCAGCGGTTGCGTGAAGTTTTTCTCGAAGAGATCTATCAGACCGAAGAGCGCGATCGTCTGCACCGGCGGTTGGTGGCGTATGGCAACGACTGGTGGTCCAAACGCACCCAACCGCTGTCCAACTACCTGCGCCAATTCTGGTTGCTGCACTGTGCCGAATTGGGAGAATGGGATCTGATCAGAGAGGTGGTCAGCGCCATTCTGCCAACGGCGGATGGGCAGGGATCTGCGCAACCGTGGCAGATCGCCCGCTACGTCGCAGAGGGGAGCAACAGCGGCTACCTGGGCGACCTGGAGGGGGTGTGGAGGCGGGCAGAGACACAGGGTGATCTGGGCTTGATGCTGCGTTGCGCGCTGATTGCAGCCAGCCTGCGTAGCCAGAGAGAGAACCTGAGTCCGGAGCTGCTCGTAAGTCTGGTGCAGGTTGGCACACCTGCGGGCAGATGGAGTGTAGCTGCTGCGCTTAAACACATCGCCCTCATGCCTGATGGCGAGCGGCAGGCTGACAGTCTGGCAGGATTGGCGGCGGCGGGCATCACCCTGCCATGGGCGCAGGCGCTCGAGATTGCACGAGCCATCGGGGATGAAGGGGCGCGAGCGCGGGCGCTGGCAGCACTGGCGCAGCGCCTGGAAGGGGCGCAGCAGGCGGCAGTGTACGACGAGGCGCTGACAGCAGCGCGCGCCATCGGGGATGCAGAGAAACGGGCAGCGGCGCTGGCAGCACTGGCGCAGCGCCTGGAAGGGGCGCAGCAGGCGGCAGTGTACAACGAGGCGCTGGCAGCAGCGCGCGCCATCAAGAATGAGCGGACACGGGCGGATGCACTGGCAACGCTGATCCCTCACCTCCCGCCATCCCTGTTGAGTAATGTCCTGGCGACGGCACGGGATATCGGGCGTGAGTGGCAGCGGGCACAGGTGCTGGCGGCGCTGGCGCCCCACCTGAGTCGGGAACTCCTGGATGAGGCTCTGACAATGGTGCAGGCTATCAGGAGTGAGGGCGCGCGGACTGAGGCGCTGGCAGCGCTGATTCCCCATCTGCCGCAGGAATTACTGAGTGAGGCTCTGGCGGTGGTGCGCGCCATCGGGTATGTGGAGGAACGGGTAAAAGCGCTGGTGGCGCTGGCGCCTCACCTGAATCAGGATCTCCCTGGCGAGACCCTGGCAGTAGCGCGTGCTATCGGAGACGCGGAGGAACGGGCAAAGGTACTGGTGGCGCTGGCGCCTCACCTGAACCATGATCTCCTCGGTGAGGTCCTGGCAGTGGCGCGTGCCATCGAGCGTGAGTGGCAGCGGGCCAGGACGCTGGGAACGCTGGCGCCCCACCTGCCGCTGGACCAGCAGGCGGCGGTGTATGGCGAGGTGCTGGCGGCAGCGCGCGCCGTCAGGGATACAGAGGAGCGGGCAGCGACGCTGGCAGCGCTGGTTCCCCATCTGCCGCCAGAGTTATTGGTCGAGGCGCTGGCGACAGCGCGGGCTATTGGAGATGCGGAGAAACGGGCAGCAGTACTGGCGAGGCTGGTCCCCTACCTGCCGATGGCTGAACAGATGACCGTGTACGGTGAGGCACTGGCAGCGGCGCGCGCCATCGGCTGGGAGGAGGCGCGAGCGAACGCGCTGGCGGCGCTGATCCCCCATCTGCCGCAGCAACTTCTGGACGAGGCGCTGGCGGCAGCGCGGGACATCGGGGATGCAGAGGCACGGGCAAAGGCGCTGGCGGCGCTGGTCCCCCATCTGCCGCAGCAACTTCTGGACAAGGCGCTGGCGGCAGCACGGGAGATCGGGGATGCAGAGGCACGGGCGAAGGCGCTGGCGGCGCTGGTTCCCCGTCTGCCACAGGAACTTCTGGGCGAGGCGCTGGCAGCAACGCGGGAGATTGGGGATGCAGAGGTACGGGCGAAGGCGCTGGCGGCGCTGATCCCCCATCTGCCGCCGGAACTCCTGGGCGAGATGCTGGTCGCAGTGCGGGCTGTAGGGGATGCGGCAGTACGGGCAGAGGCGCTGGCGGCGCTGGCGAAGCGCCTGCAGGGGGTGCGGCAGGCGGCGGTGTACGGTGAAGCGCTGGCAGCAGCGCGTGCCATCGGGGATGCGTATTGGCGGGCGAAGGCGCTGGGGACGCTGGCGCCCCATCTGCCAGCAGAACTTCTGGGAGAGGCGCTGGCGACGGCGCGCGCTATCGAGGATGGAGAGGACCGGGCAGAAGCGCTGGCGACGCTGGTTCCTCATCTGCCAGCGGAACTCCTGGACGAGGCGCTGGTCGCAGCGCGGGACATCGGGGGTGCGGAGGAACGGGCGAAGGCGCTGGCGGCGCTGGTTCCCCGTCTGCCAGCGGAATTACTGAACGAGACGCTGATCGCGGCACTGGACGTGGAGGAAGAGTGGCAGCGAGCCGGGGTGCTGGTGGCGCTAATCCCCCATCTGCCGCCGGAACTTATGGGCGAGATACTGGAGACGGTGCAAGCCATTAGTGATGAGCGGGATCGGGCAGAGGCGCTGGCGGCGCTCCCCTCCCATCTGCCAGCGGAACTCCTGGACGATGCGCTGGCGGTAGCACGGGGCATTGGGGATGCGGAAGTACGGGCAGTGGCGCTAGGGGATCTGGCGGAACGACTGGAGGGAGTGCAGCAGGCGACGGTGTATAGCAAAGCGCTGGCGGCAGTGCGGGCTATCGGGGATGCGTATTGGCGAGCGAAGGCGCTGACAGGGCTGGCGAAACGCCTGCAGGGGGAACAACAGGCAGCAGTGTATGGCGAAGCGCTGGCGGCAGCGCGCGTCATCAGGGATGATCGAAGACGAGTGGAAGCGCTGGCGGCGCTGGCAGAGATCCCGGAGAGAGAGCAGCAGGCGGTGGTGCATGGCGAGGCACTGGCAACGGCGCGCGCTATCCGGGATGCGGAGGCACGAGCGAAGGCGCTGGCGGCGCTGGCGAAGCGCCTGGAGGAGAGGCAGCAGGCAGCGGTATATGGCGAGTCGCTGACGTCAGCACGTACCATCGGGGATGAGTTGCAGCGAGCCAGGACACTGGCAGAACTGGCGCCCCACCTGCCAGTCGAACTCCTGGGCGAGGCGCTGGCGACGGCGCAGGACATCAAGGATGAGCGGCGACGAGCGGAGGCGCTGGCAGCGTTGCCCCCTTACCTTCCGCCGGAGTTGCTGGGCAGGGCGCTGGCAGCGACGCAGGATATCAGGAATGAGCGAAGGCGAGCGGAGGCGCTGGCGGCGCTGGTTCCCCATCTGCCGCCGGAGTTGCTGGGCAAGGCGCTGACTGCGATACTGACCATCACAGATGAGCAGCGGCAGGCAGAGGCGCTGGCAGCGCTACCCCCCCGCCTGCCGCCAGAGTTGTTGAGTGAGGCGCTGGCGGCAGCGCGGGACATCGGGGATGCGGAGGCACGGGTGAAGGCGCTGGCGGCGCTGGTTCCCCATCTGGCTGGCTGTCCTGTGCTCGATGATCAGTTCCCGCCAACCCTGCGCGTCCTGGCACAACGCGGGCGCCCGACACTGCTCCGCGATCTTGTAGCGCTGATGCCGTGGCTCGCGGCGCTGGCTGAGCGCTGTCAGCCTGCATTGTGGGCGGCGCTGTTCGCTGCTATCACCGAGACGGCACAGTGCTGGCCGTGACGGGGTGTGCAGTATGTGCTGCATCTTTTATTCAAGTGTTTTGTGTTCAATGCAGGTAGCGTGCAGTGAGCGGGATGCCTGCGCGCTCATGCGGGCGCGACGCCCGCGCTCCCAGGGGATGCCTGCGCGCTCATGCGGGCACGACGCCCGCGCTCCCAGGGGATGCCTGATATGGTCTTTATAGAAATAATCCGCTATAGCCCGCGCAGGCGGGCTTCGCCCTGGATAGCCGAGGGCTTTAGCCCGACGGCAAGAGGCGCATACCGGATTTATAGCAGTTCC
>Ga0209227_1001146_pt1 | contig 21195 bp, 15 predicted proteins | sample YNPBryantNP2012_FD_185815 | JGI IMG/M metagenome (GOLD analysis project Ga0209227, IMG submission 185815) | Anoxygenic and chlorotrophic microbial mat microbial communities from Yellowstone National Park, USA - YNP Bryant NP 2012 (SPAdes)... ...
CTCCGCTATCTCGATGCGGAGGTCGCAGGGCTCAACGAGGACGAGATCATGGTCCTGCGCGCCGACACGCCGGCTGGACCCTTCCGTCCGCTGCCGACGACCGTCGACAAGAAGCGCAACGAAGCGAAGGTCAGCGGACTGACCGCGATGGGCGTCTTCGTGCTGAAGGCCGGGTGTAACTGGACGGTCGAGCCGACCGAGGACCAGTACCTCGATCTCGTCGAGGGGGCCGATTGGGCGGTCGGGCCGGTGGAATTCACGATCCAGAACGTCGGCCCGACGGCGATGAGCTATGTGGTATCATCCGATTGCGAGTGGGTGACGCTCGGCAAGACGGGCGGCGGGCCGCTGGAGGCCAGGACGGGCACGGACGTGTTCACGGTGTCGCTCAATGACCTGGCGCGCCAGCTTCCGCCGGGCCAGCACACGTGCGTGATCCGCGTGCAGGACCAGTGCGTCGGCGGACTGACGTACGACGTGAGGATCGTCGTCACGGTGGTCCCGTGCGGCTGGACCGTCACGGAGGCGGAATCGCTCGTCTCCATCGGCGAGGCGGGCGGGCCGTTCGCGCCGGACCGGTTCGATCTGGATGTTGCCAACACGGGCCAGGCGGAGATGGGCTGGAGCGTCGCCGCGGACGCGAACTGGGTGACGCTCGAGAAGACCGGCGGGACGCTGGAAGCGGGTGCCACGGATCGGGTGGGCGTGTCCCTGAATGAGAATGCGAGTTCCCTGGCCCCGGGCGTGCACGTGTGCACGCTGACGTTTGCGGCCGATTGTGGTGCCACGCGGACGCTCCAGAAGACGATCGAACTGCGCCTTCGTGCGGGTGGTTGCTTCCCCGTCCGGGTCGACGGGGACGGGGATGGCGACGTGGACCTGGACGACTTCGTCGCCTTCCAGCTCTGTTTCAACGGCTCGGGTCGTCCCTGGAGCGGGCCGCCGGCTGATCCGCAGCGGTGCGCCTGCCTCGACCAAGACTCGGACGAGGACGTGGACCTGGCGGACTTCGCGGCATTTCAGACCTGTTTCAACGGGGCGTCTCGCCCGGCCAGTTGCCTGCCGTAACGCCCCAGAGCAGCCCCGTGGCCGGGCTGGAAGGGCTATGGCGGTTTGCCGGGCGGTTGGAGACCTCGGGGCCTCGAGGCCGGGGCAGGGTATTCGCCAAGCGATCGCCTTGCGCTGCGGATACGATGCGGTGGGCCCAGGGCGGAGAGGGAAACAGTATCTCCGTGTTGACGCTGACCACGTCTTCGGCGGATTCCGCCGCCAGCCGGTGGTAGTCGTGCCAGCGAAGCGAGAGTCCCACACAGGCGGCCATGACGATCCATAAGAGACATTCGCTGATCAGACGGGAGCGGAACCGCCAGAGCACGACTGTACTGAAGGTCAGCAGGCTTGCTTTGAAGAGGATGGCCCCGCGCGGCCCATGTTGAAGCGCCCAGGCGCCCAGCGGGTTGGCTTCGGTGAAGGTGCGGCCTTCTGCGGCGCAGATCGTGAAGCCCAGATCGAAGCCCTGGACGAGCCACACCCCAACCAGCAGGAGGAGGATGCGGCGAGGCCGGGCTCGGCGGAGCCGAACCAGGCAGGGGGCCCACCAATGGTCGCAAGCTTCAGCCAACGCGGACAACCGTCCTGACAGGTCCCGGCGATACATCTCTTGTCATCGGTCCGGCGAACGGGTCGGTTGACGCGGGAGTGGGCTGGCCGTGGCCGTTATCGGCCGGTTGGATTACCGGGCGATGGGTCTGCGGGTTGTGATGCGGCCGGCGGGGGGGCGGATCCGGCTTCGGCTTGGGGCTGTCCGCCGAGCCACCACTCCTCGAAGGCCCTCCGGATCGTGTCGTAGAGGATGGGTTCACCGTCCGCGATCGTGAAGGCGGGCCGGTACCCAAGCCGGGCTCGGATATCGAGGCGGCGGTCGGCGCGCTGGACGCTCAGGTTGACCTCCTCGCCGGGCCGGCGGCGGGCTACGAGGGTGGAGAACGCCTGGCCCACGGGATCCTCGGGGAAGCGCGTGCCGTCGCAGGCGACGATGAGGTCGCCGGGGGCCAGGCCGGCCCGTTCCGCTGCCGTGTCGGGGAAGACCTGGAGGACCTCGATCCAGGAGGTGCCCAGCGAGATCCGGGGGTCCTGATAACGGAAGCGCGGACGCTGGCGGATGCCGAGGAAGCCGCCGCGGTCGGCCAGGTACCGCTGCGAGAAAATGGACTCGGCCAGCTCGCGGATCCGCAGACGGACTTCATGGTGTCGCGCGTGGAAGTAGGCGTTCCGCAGGGGCTCAAGGGCGGGCTCGCCGATGTCCACGAGTCGATAGGCTGCGTCGCGGCGCGTCTGCCAGCGGGCGTCGGCCAGGTCGCGGATCGCGGCGGCCACGTCCACGGCGGCGCCGGGGCGTGACGTTGTGGGCGAGCCGGCGGCGCGGATCATGAAGAGGAGGGCAGGCAGCAGGGCGTAAGCCATGGCTCATCACCACCGGGCCGGGGCCGGTCAGAGCGTCCGGGGTTCGGGGTCGCGCCGGGCACACGTCACCACTTCGCCGCCGTGTCGCTGGAACCAGGCCGTTTTCTCCTGGACCATCCGGAGGAAGCGGTAGCCCTCCATGCGGCCGAAGGAGCCGGTCGCGGCGATCGGCAGCACCGCTTCGGCGATGAGGGCTTCGATCATCAGGTGCGGCAGCGCCTGGACCTCCGGTTCTGTCAACGGGGCCAGCTCATCATAGGCGTCCAGGAAGCGCCGGAGTCGAAGCTGATCCGGGGCCGCGGGCCATCGTGCGGGGTCGTGTGCCCCCCCGACGATCGAGAACTGGAGAAGGCCGTTGGCCACGTCCGTAACGCGGGGCAGCCAGCGGAGGGAGTCGTAGTCGATCACGCCGGCCACGCGACCGGCGGCAAAGAGCATGTTCCCGGGGTGCCAGTCGGAGTGGACGATCTGCCGCGGCCACCGGCCGTAGCCGAGTCGATCCACCGCTTCGGCGGCGGCGTCGTAGGTGTCGAATAGGCGCGTGACGGTGGAGAGGAGCTCGGTCTCCCGGCCCGCGACGCTGTCGTGCTTGCCGATGGCGGCCGGGATGCCGTTGAGGCTGGCGCGGACGGCCATGCAGTCGTGATAACCTGTGCGCGGGGGTTCCCACTCGATGGGGAAGTGCTCCAAGAGCCGGTGAAAGGTGGCGAGAACGCGGCCGGCGTCCGCGGTGCATTCGGCGGATCCGTCGAAGGGCCGGCCGTCCAGGAACTCAAAGACCTCGTAGACGGCCCCCTCGTGAGCCACAAGGGTGTTGCCGTCGGTCCGGGTTGTCAGGAGCCGCGGGAGCGGGAACCCGTGGGCGGCCAGGTTCTGCTGAACCGCGTGGGAGAACGCCACCTTGAAGCGGTCGTCCCGTCCCGGCGCCCGGCGTTTGAGGAGGAAGCGGCCGCGATCGGTGGTCAGGATCAGCTTGGGGCTTCGGCGCGAACCCTTGAGAAGGGGATCGATGCGCATAACCGGGCCGAGGTCGTAGTATCCGAGGACGGCCACGAGTTCGTCCCGGCCGAACTCAGCTCGCATGCGGTGGGCCACGGCAGGTCCAATCCGCCCGTCCCGCTCCAACGAACCCTAAAACTCGATCCTATCCAGCGGTGGAATCGCGAGTCAAACCTCAGGGCGGCGGCCGGCGGGCGTTGCGGGCCTGCGGCCCGCAGGGTAAAGAGCCGGTTCGTGGAGCCCCGGATCGCAAGACCGGTGGCCTTTCTTCACGGGCCGTCTGGAGGTTGGTCATGAGAGCCATAATGCTCGTGCGGGCCGCCCCGCTGGTTGTATTGCTTCCGTCCGCCGCTCAGGCCGCCAGTTGGACGGATACGGCTCCGCCGGGCCGGTACTTCCGCTTGCGAGCGGCGGATCACCGGGGCATGCCGAGCTTTCGGTCGGGCGAGCCTGTGGTGGTGACGAGCTACTTCTACTGGTATGACGTGGCCACCGGCGCGCACATCCGCGATGGTGACGGGACGGACGCCTTGACGACGCACCCCCCTCGGGAAGCGATGAGCGGGTTGACCTGGCGCTCACCGGACTGGCACTTCGCGCAGCTTCAGGACGTACGCCTGGCGGGGATCGACGCGATCCTGCCGGTTTTCTGGGGCGAGCCCGGCCGGTACGGCGAGTGGAGCTTTGCCGGTCTGCCGCCGCTCGTGACGGCGTACGAACGCATGGCGGCCGCGCACCGTGCCGATCGCCGGAAGCTGGCCCCGCCGCAGATCGGGATGTTCTATGATACGACCACGCTCCTGGACTTTCGGCTCCCGGGCGAGGGAGCGGAAAAGCGCCGGCAAGCCGATCTGACCACGCCGGAGGGTCGTGACTGGTTCTATGTCACGATCCGGGATTACTTCAGCCTGATCCCCCCGGCCCTGTGGGCCCGGATCGACGGGCGCCCCATTGTGTTTCTGTACGCGGCGAGCTTCGCGAAGAAGGCCGACGAACGGCTCTTCGACGAGACCCGCCGGCGATTCGAGGCGGACTTCGGTACGGACCTGTTCCTCGTCCGGCACGCCGACTGGCCCGGGCGGGCCGATGCCTGGTATCAGTGGGGCGGGGCGATCAACCTGAAGATCGGCGATGTGGTCGCGGCTCTGGGCCCGGGGTACGACCACAGCGCCGTTCCCGGGCGGCAACCCCTGGTCGTGGACCGCGACGGGGGGCGGTTCTACGACCGGCAGTGGGAAAAACTCCTGCAGATGAGCCCGAAACGGCGGCCGTGGATCGTCCACGTGGAGACGTGGAACGAATGGCACGAGGGAACCGATGTCGCACGCTCCGAAGAATACGGCGATCTGTACATCCGCAGGACCGCGCGGTACGCGGGGATGTTCAAGGCCGGCGAGCGTGTCCAGCCGCCCGGGCCCTTCGCCGGGGCTTCCGAGGTGCGATGGACGGCCGAACAGGCCCACGGAATCAGCATCGGTCCGAGCCGGGGCGACGGCTGCTGGGAAGAGGCGAGCGTGGAAGGCGTTCGCGCGGTCGCCTCGGTGCGCTGTCCCGGGGCGGGTGGGATCTACGTCTACTTCGACGTGGACGATTCGTATCTGTACGACACGGACGCGCCGGCCGTGGAGGTTGCGATCACCTACCGCGACGACGGCGGCTGCGAGCGTTTCGGAATCGAGTACGACAACAGGGACGGCCGTGCCGGCCCCGTGGACGGGGCCTTCCGGCCCGGCCCGCAGTGGTCGGTGGGTCGGACCGGCCAGTGGAAGACGGTCCACGCGTCGCTGCCCGAGCCGCGGTTCGCGAATCGGGCCAACGGCGGTGACTTCCGACTGGTGCCCATGGGAGGGGCCGGGCGGCTTGTCGTGCGGGAGGTCGGGATAGCCACGAAGTGAACGGACCTGGCGCACGGGGCCGGCGCCAGGCGCGGGCCGGTGGCGCCGCGCCGGCGGTCAGCCCAGTTCGATGTCGCATCGCACGATCGACTTTGCCGGCAGCTCCAGAACGAAGCTCGAACCCGACAGCGCGGTTTCGGAGGTCTTCGGGGTGATCTCCTCGGGCCTGTCGAAGCTGTTGTGGGCGTTCGGCTCGGCGTGTGTGAGGACGGTCATCCGCACCGTCCGGGCGTTCGCCTGGCGGAGCTGCACCCGGGCCGCACACGCGTCGGCGAGGCTCGGATTCACCAGCGTCAACGTGAGGTTCTTTTCGACGAGGCTGGCCGAGCCGGCCAGGCCGAACACCTGTCTTTTCTCGGGACCGACGGCGAACGTGAGGGCGGGGGCCTGCACGTGACAGCGGACGGCGGCCGCTCCCTGATGCGGCTTGTACATCTCGAAGACGTAGAAGTTGGCGGTGGCGACGAATCGGTCGCCGTCCGCCAGGAAGAGCGACTGGAGGCAGTTGATAAGCTGGGCGATGTTGCCCATCGCCACCTTGTCGGCATGACGGTTGAACGTATCGAGCGTGAGGGCGGCGATGAGGGCATCCCGTAGGCAGCTCTGCTGGCCGTAGAGGTGACGGGGGTTCACCTCGGTACCGCCCTTGTGCCAGGTGCCCCATTCGTCGATACAGAGCCGGACCTCATGCCGGGGGTCGTATGACTCGAGGGCGGACCACTGATCCGTGATAAGCCGTTCGATGTCTGCCGCCCGGGCAATCAGCTCATACCACTGGTCGTTCGTGAAACGGAGCGCCTCGCCGGCCGTGCCGCAGTAATAGTGCGGCGACCAGCCGTGCAGGGGGGCCCGGGCGCCGTCGGTCCACTTCCGGAAGAACCGGTTGGTCCAGCTCAGGTCGTTGCTGCTCGGGCCGCTGGCGATCAGGAAGAGCGGCACGCCGAATGAGGGCAGCCACTCCGTGAACCGGCGGTAGTGGGCGCAGTAGTCCTCGGGGGTGAACTTGCCGCCGCAACCCCAGCTCTCGTTGCCGACGCCCCAGTAGCGGACGCGGAAGGGCTCGGGCGATCCGTGGCTCGCCCGCTCGTCGGCCAGGGTCGTTGTACCTGCGGGGGCGTTGGCGTACTCCATCCACTCGTGGAACTCCTGCGGGCTGCCCGTGCCCACGTTGGCCGCGATGTAGGGCTCGGCCCCGACGAGGCGGCAGAACCGGACGAACTCGTGCGTTCCGAAGTGGTTCGGCTCCACCGCGTCGTGCCACCGGCCGTACCGTCGCGGGCGGCGCTCGCGCGGGCCGACGCCGTCCCGCCAGTGATAACCGTCGGCGAAGCAGCCGCCGGGCCAGCGGATCACCGCCGGCCGGAGCCGCTTCATCCAGTCGACCAGCGACTTGCGTATGCCGCCGATGTTGGCCACGGGCGAGTCCTGGCCCACCCAGATGCCGTCGTAGATGACCCCGCCCAGGTGCTCGGCGAAATGACCGTAGCATTCCGGGGCGATCGTGGCGATCCGCTCGCCAGGAACGGCCTCCACGGAGGCCGTCGCGGCGGTCGCCGGTCCGGGGGCAGCCCAGGCGCGCCGGCCTGTCCTGGCGCTGACCAGACCGGCCAGCGTGCCCCCGAGAAAGCCGCGCCGGGTGAGCTTGGTCTTCCGCATACGAGATTCTCCACGTGAGGACGGGAACTGGACTGAATCCTCGCCGATGCTACCGCGGCGGGTAGAGGGTGTCGAGCTTGCGGATCCGCCGCTCCGGGGCGGTGCGGCCGGCGCAGAGGCGGCCCCGGACCCCCGCAGCCGTGCACCGGCCGGGGCCGCCGGCGCTTGACCCGCGCGCCGACGGGACGTACAAGGCGCGCCGCCGTCGAGGGACGCGAAGGAGGACCCCATGTTCCGCAGACTGTTCGTGGTGATGGTGGTGGCCGTCGGGGGGTATGGCGGCACGGCGGACCGCGCGCGGGCCGCCTCCGCGCGCAGGCCGAACTTCGTGTTTTTCCTGATCGACGACATGCGGCATGATGTGATGAGCTGTGCGGGTCACCCGTTCGTCCGCACGCCGAACATCGACCGGATCGCTCGCGGGGGCGTTCGGTTTACAAACGCCTTCGTGACGATTTCGTTGTGCGCCCCCTCGCGCGCCTGTTTTCTGACCGGCGCCTACGCGCATCGGAACGGGGTGGCCACGAATGAGGGGCAGGGCATCCGACCGGATCACCCCACCTTCGCCCAGATCCTTCAGAAGGCCGGCTACGAGACGGCCTTCATCGGCAAGTGGCACATGGAGCCGACGGCCGAGCCGCGGCCGGGCTTCGACTACTGGCTGAGCTTCCGCGGCCAGGGTGAGTACATCGACCCGATGCTCAACGAAAACGGGCGGACGTTCAGGGCCAGCGGCTACATGACCGACCTGCTCACCCGATACGCGGTCGAATGGCTGGCCCGACCGCGGAGCAAGCCGTTTGCCCTGTGCATCTGGCACAAGGCGATGCACGGCCCCTTTACGCCGGCTGAGCGGCACAAGGGCCTCTATGCCGACATCCGTCTGCCCGAGCCCGTCAGCTTCCGGGACACCTTCGAAGGCAAGCCCAGGTGGCAGCGGGAGCTGATTGTGGCCGGCGGCCAGCGGCGCCGGCCGCGTCGGGGAGCGGACGCCGCCCCGTCCACGGCCCCCGCCGCCGTCCCCGACCGGGTCGAGCCGGAAAAGTGGGATCCGACGGACGAAAGGCGAATCAACTACCTCCGCACGCTGGCGGCGGTGGACGAAGGCGTTGGGCGCGTGCTCGATGCGCTCGAGAAGGCGGCCGTCGCGGACAACACGGTCGTGATCTTTGCCGGGGATAACGGTTTCTTCCTCGGTGAGCACCGCCGGGGCGACAAGCGCCTGGCCTACGAAGAGTCGATCCGGATCCCGCTGCTGATGAGCGGGCCGGGTGTGCGGCCGCAGGGCGGGACCATCCCGCAGGTGGTGTTGAACATCGACGTGGCCCCGACGATCCTGGCGATGGCCGGGGCCGAGGTGCCCGGGACGATGCAGGGCTGCTCGTTGGAGCCACTGTTCGCCGGCCGGACGGGGAACTGGCGACGGTCGTTCCTGTACGAGTACTACCGCGAACAGTGGCTTGCGGGGATTCCCACGATGGTGGGCGTGCGGAGGGAGGACTGGAAGTACGTCCGCTATCCCGAGCGGAAAGACCTCGATGAGCTGTACGACCTCCGCCATGACCTGCACGAGATGAGGAACCTCGCCACCGATCCGGCGGCCGGCCCCAAGCTCGCGGAGATGAAGGCCGAACTCGATCGACTGATCCGCCAGACCGGCTACACGCCGGCCCCGGCCGGTCCGCCGCGCGATTCCGGGGGCTCGTCCCGTTAGGAACCTGCGTCGTCCGCCTCCGCGACGGGCATCCGGCGCATGAACGGCGCCATGGAGACCCGTCTTACGCTGTCGTCAACGATGGGCCTCCTCCAGGACGTCAGATCAGAGCCGGGAGTCAGAGCGATCAGATCAGAGCCGCGACCGTAAGGGAGCGGTAGCACCAGCGCCGTTTCCGGGCAGGTCTGGTCCTTGCCCATCCGTCACGTAGCGGCACGCGCGGGCCACCTCCGGCGGTCTCCACAGATAGCGTGTGCTGCCGTGGCGGGTCCAGACTTTTCCTGTCGGGCTGATCAGCCCGGCTTCGCGCAGCCGGCGAGTCGTCCAAGATTTCACGCAGTTCATTACCTGTCCGGGGGATTGGGGTGCGCTGACGACGAGATGGACGTGGTTGGTCCGGACGTTCAAGGCGTGCACCGTCCAGTCCCGGTGCGCGCAGACTTCAAGGATCGTCCGCTCAACGGCCGTCCGCCCCTGAGCGTCGAGCCGCACAGGTGGATGACACAGCCGGCGGTTTTCGGCTGCCTGACGGGCGCGATCGGGGTCGAGAAAGGCGGTGTTCCAGATGCTGTGTTCCCGGTCCACCGAGCCGCGCGGGTCTCCGTGCAGCCAGGTGCCGTAGGTGGTGAAGGTGATCAGGTAGGCCGGCGGGATCGGTTTTTCCGCTTCCTTACGGGGGCAGGTGCGTTCGGCTGCCTGACAGTCGCCGCTCGGTTCCGCTCCCTTACGGTCGCGGCTCAGTTCTGGGCTGCGGCTCGGTTCCGCTCCCTTACGGTCGCGGCTCAGTTCTGGAACGCGGGCCGGTTCGTGATTCACTGGGTCGCCTCCTCGACGATACGGATCTCGTCTTCCGTCAGGCCGTATAGTTCATACACAAGCTGGTCGATCTGGCGATCCGTCGCCTCCACCTGCCGCTGAAGGGCCGTTTTCTCGTGCGGCGTCTTCGCCGCCGCCAGACGCTCGTGAAGGTCGAGGATTTGCTGGAGGAGCGCACGGACTTCGTCTCGCGGCTTTGTGGGAAGCAGGTCGGCGAACGGGAGACCTCGCAGGTCCCTTATTGTGACCTGCGCAAAGTGGTCTTTCGTCGCCTGCGTTACCTGCTTGAGATAACCGTACGAGAAAAGCCGACTGTTGAGGATTACTGGCACTGCCTCGAGAGGCACAGGCCCCGGAGCGAAAATCGAGTAGAGTTCTTGGGGACTGTTACAAGGTGCATCGTTCTGCCGATCGTAGGGATGCCACGAACAGCATTCAGGCGAGGTCATGGCATCCACTCGGGTTCTCGATCAGGTCTGGCAGGAGATCCAGCCCCTGCTGCCGCCGGAACCGCCCAAGCCGAAGCGCAGACATCCCCGGCCGTCATGGTGTTGACGTAGGGGTGCTATTCGTAGCGGGCGGCCGGCGAGAAGGGATCTCCGGGCAAGCGCGTAGGGCGGCGTCGGGCCGGACCGCGTAGATCAGCGCCCGTTTGGGCCGGCGCGGGTCGGGCTGATCGACCGTGTGAATGAGCCGCAGCAGACCCGGGCCGACCGCCAGACGCTCGAGTTCTTCAAAGAAGAACTCGTTCTGTCGACGCAGCCGCATCTCGTCGAGCACCAGTACGTTGGGACGCTGCGACCGGATCCACCCCAGAAGCTCGCCGGCGTCCGCCGTGCCCGGCCACCGCAGGAGCTGCCGGCCCTCCCAGCGCTCGCACAGCTCGGCCCGGGCATACAGCGCTACCCGCCACCGTTCGGTCATCACCCGCCTGGGCGCCGGGATGTGGGCGGCGATCCATTCCCCGGCCACCCGGAGGTACGCGTCTTCGCGGTTGGGGGTGCGTAGCAGCCACGGGAGCGTCGGGGCGATGACCACCGCGGCGAGGATGGACCAGGCCGCGGCCGGGCCCGTCCGCGGACTCAGACGGGCCGCGCACTGGAACAATCCGGCCGCCGAGAGCGGCAGTGTCAGGATGGCCGGCACCAGCACATGACGGACGCTGAAGAGTTCCCAGTATCCGTACGAGGGGATCAGCAACACGCAGACGATCATGTGCAGCACGAAGGCGCCCGCAACGAGCGGCCATGCGGCCGAGGGGCCTGCGCCGCCGTCAGCTTCGGCCCGCGCCGGGGGCGCCTCGGGGGGCACGTCGACCGGGCCGGATCGGGGCCGGCTTCTCAGCACGAACCATGCGAGGGCCGGCAGCAGGTACATCACGCGGAGCGACCTGACCCACGCCAACAGCACCTTCCCGGTGGCGCGGGCTAGGTCGGCGGTCCGGCCGGCCAGGCCCGGGTTCCCCGTGGGTGCGACCCCGGCGGCTGCGAATCGAGGGCCGCCCCAAGTCCCCTGTGTGGGCTCCGGGGACAAACGCCTCGGCCCGGTGGCGTTGTGGAAGTGCCGCACCGGGGCCCGCTGCGCAGCGGCGATGGGGAGCCACCGGCGAGCGACCTCGCGCTCATACGAGAAGAATCGCCGGATCGATTTCTTCTGAACGATCCGGCCTGTCGCGATCATGTAGGGTCCCGCCGTCAGGAGGAAGCCGATCCCGCACGCGGCGACAAGGACGAATCGATGACGCCACGGGGCCGTGCTCAGGAGGATCGTTCCCGCTCCCAGCACGAGGACCACCTCGCCCCCCTCGGGCCGCGTCAGAAAAGCCAGCCCGGACAGGAGACCTCCCAGCGCGAGTCGTGAGGCCGATCGACGCAACAGGCCGGTCGCACCCACCGTCAAGCCCGCCGTGTACAGCAGCAGATGCAGACTGTCGGAAAGCACGTCGACGCCGTAGCGGGCCGGCTCGGGCAGAAGGGCCGCGCAGGCCGCCGCCACCGCGCCGACCTGGCGATTGAACAGTGTGGAGGCGAGGCTCCCCACTACGATGATGAGGGCCAGACTGGGGATGACGGCCGCGAGTTGCCCGGCAAGAATCCACCGGAGCGACTCATCCGCGGTCCGGATGCCTGTGCGCCTGAGTAACGACTCGACGGCCGCGATGCTCGCCGGGTACAGCGGGTGCTGACGCTGGCGGCGCATCTCGGTCAGCGGGTGCGACTGCCATCCGCGGGCGTAGGAGATGAACGTGGCGCCGTCGCGGCTGATGATCGGCATCGCGGCGGCCAGGTACAGGCGGACGGCCAGGCCGGCGGCGACCGCAGCGCAGAGAACCACCCCGTATGGGGCGGTTCGCGGGCCGCAGTGATCCGGTCGGGACATGCCGGGCGACTCTACAGGGCGCGCCGACGGCGGTCAAAGCTATAATGCGAAGGCCCACCGGTCGAACGGAAGGACCCCGGCGATGCCCGTGATCGCTCTGACGACGGACTTTGGCACGCAGGATCATTACGTGGCCTGCATGAAGGGGGCGATCCTTCAGATCAACCCCAAGGCCACGATCGTGGATGTCACGCACGATATCCCGCCGCACGGGATTATCCAGGCGGCCTTCGTCCTTCGGCAGGTCTGGCCCTGGTTTCCGGCGGGGACGGTGCACGTGGTCGTGGTGGACCCGGGAGTTGGAACGGGCCGCCGGATCCTCGTCGGCCGCTACAGCGACCGCTGCATCGTGGCTCCCGACAACGGTGTGATGTCGATTATCCATCGCGATGCGCAGCTTCAGGAGCTTCGTGTGGTCGAGAATCGGCGGTTCTTCGCTACGAGCCTGAGCACGACGTTTCACGGTCGCGACATCATGGCCCCTGTGGGGGCTCACATCTCCAATGGCGTCCGGCTTTCGGACCTCGGCGCGCCTACGGACCATCTGGAGGTCCTCGACCTGCCCAGACCGCGGATCGGGGCGGACGGCTCACTGTCCGGCGAAGTGCTTTACGTGGACCGCTTCGGCAACCTGATCACATGCATCAGCATCGCGGACCTGAATGCCCTGGCCGGCCGGCGGGGCCGGCTCTCGGTGCGGCTCGGTGAACGGGAGATCGGTCCCATCCGCTCGACCTATGGGGAAGCCGAGCCCGGTCAGCCCGTCGCCCTGGTCGGCAGTACGCAGATGCTCGAGATCGCCGTCAATCGAGGCTCGGCCGCGCAGATGTTCGAGGCGGGTGTGGCCACGCCCGTGACGGTGCGGTGAGGCGACGATGAGCGGACCCCTCCTGCCGCCGGAATGGCCGCCGGCTCCCGAGATCGCCGAGCTGGACCGGCGCCACGTCTGGCATCCCTTTACGCAGCACTCCGTCTGGAACCGCCGCCAGCCGCTGATCATCGTCCGGGGCGAGCGGGAGTTCCTCATCGACGCGGGTGGCCGGCGGTACATCGACGGCCACAGCAGCCTCTGGTGCAACATACACGGCCACAACCACCCCCACATCAATCGCGCGATCACCGACCAGCTCGGACGCCTTGCTCATTCCACGCTTCTGGGGCTGACGTCGCCGCCCGCCGTCCTGCTGGCCCGCCGGCTGGTGGAGATCGCCCCGCCCGGGCTGAGCCGCGTCTTCTTCAGCGACGACGGCTCGACGGCGGTGGAGGTCGCCTGCAAGATGGCGTACGCCTATTGGCACCACACGGGCTACCCCGGGCGGTGCGAGTTCGTCGCTCTGCGGAACGCGTACCACGGCGACACCCTCGGGGCGGTGAGCGTCGGCGGCATCGACCTGTTCCACGGGCTGTACCGGCCTCTCCTGTTCACGACCCACTTCGTCCCGCCGCCGTACTGCTACCGTTGCGAGCTGGGCCGGCGACCGGACACCTGCGGGCTGGCCTGTGCCGATGAGGTGGACCGCGTCCTCCGGGAACGGGCCGGGCGGGTGGCCGCAGTAGTCCTGGAGCCGCGAATGCAGTGCGCCGGCGGGATGATCGCTGCGCCGGCCGGGTACCTGCGGCGGGTCGCCGCGATCTGTCGGGCGCACGACGTCCTGCTCATCGCGGACGAAGTCGCCACGGGCTTCGGCCGCACGGGGCGGATGTTCGCGTGCGAGCACGAGGGAATCAGCCCGGACCTTCTGTGCGTATCGAAGGGGCTGACGGGCGGGTATCTGCCGCTGGCCGCCACGCTGGCCGCCGACCGGATCTACGAGGCGTTCCTCGGGCCGGTCGATTCCGGACGGACCTTCTATCACGGCCACACGTTCACGGGCAACGCTCTGGCGTGTGCGGCGGCGCTGGCGAACCTTGAGCTCTTCGATCGGGAGAACACGCTGGAGGCGCTGGCCCCGAAGATCGAGCGGATGCGGCGCGGGCTCGAGCGGATCGCCGCCAAGGCCTTCGTCGGAGACGTACGGCAGTGCGGGATGCTCGCCGGCATCGAGCTGGTTGCCGACAAGGCGGCCAGGACGCCGTTTCCCTACGGCCGGCAGATCGGGGCGCAGGTCTGCGCGCGGGCGGTCGGGCACGGCGTGATCCTTCGACCGCTGGCCGACGTGATCGTTCTGGTCCCGCCGTTGTCCATTGCGATGGAGAGTCTCGACCGACTGATCGACGTCGTGGACCGGTGCATCGACGAGGTGCTCATCGAGGGCCGCCCCGGGGCGGTGGACGGGCTGGAGTGAGCCTCACCGCATCGACTCGGCCGCCCGGATCAGGGCGCGGACCCGCCGGGGGTCCGGGGCGTTCCGCCAGTCCCCCTCGTGCTTGAGGTACGAGCCCACGATGAAGGCGTCGGCGTACGGCCAGAGGGCCGCGAGGTTCTCCGGCGTGACCCCGCTGCCGATCAGCACGGGTACGCTCACGACCCCGAAGACGGCCTCGGCGTCCGAGGGGTCCGTGGGGCGCCCTGTCGCGATGCCGGTCACGATGACGCCGTCGGCTCCGAAGAACTCGCTGGTCCGGGCCGCCTCGGCCAGTCCGACATCCGCCGTGACCGCATGGCTGGAGTGTTTCTTCTTCACGTCGGCCAGCACGGCCACCGATTCGGCCTGGATCAGGCGTCGGAACCGCAACAGCGGGCCGGCATCGGCCTCCGGCATGAGCCCTTCGTCGGCGATATGGGCATACGCGAAGTTCTCTGCGCGGACGAAACCCGCCCCGATGGCGTGGGCGACAGACAGGGCCTCGCGATTGGCCCCGGCCAGGATCTGGATCCCCAGGGGCACCGGAACCGCGGCCCGGACGGCAGCCCCGATGGCGGTCATGGCGGCCACGATCTCCGGTCCGACCGCCTGGCGCAGATAGGGCCGGTCGTGCATGTTCTCGATCAGGACGGCATCCACCCCGCCGTCGGCAAGGATCCGCGCCTCCTCGGCGGCCCGGCGGGCAAGGGTCTCGACGGTCTCGTGGGAGCCGGGCGTCCCCGGCAGCGCCCCGACGTGAATCATCCCGATGATTGCGTGATGGCGGCCGAACAACCCGGCGGCCTTCTCGGAGGCATTCATGGAAGTACGAGTTTGGCCTCGTCCGTGTTGGGTTTCAATGCGGTGGGAGAAGTGGCCCTGGGGGACGGGGCCTCAGTCCGAGCACTTGGCGTGCGTTTCGGCCACCTTCCTGGCCAGGGTCTGGTAGGCCGAGACAATATCCCGACAGATCAGATCGACCCGCTGGCGCAGGTCGCGCCGCTCGCGGACCATCCGCTTGATCAGGCGGCGCAGCCTGTGGTTCTCGCGGATCAGCCCGCGGCGGCGGCGTTGCTCGCGCGCCTCCTGCTCGATGACACAGGAGAGCCGCCGGAGGTCGAACGGCTTGGTGAAAACGTCGCGCACGCCCAGTCGCATGGCCTCGATCATGCGGCCGGTCGTGGGGCTGTCTGAGAGCAGAAGTACGGCCGCATCCTCGCAGGGATCGGCCCTCAGCTCGCGGGTCAGTGCCAGCCCCCCGCGATCCGCCAGTTCCATTTCGGCCACCACCACGTCGGGAGGACGCGCCGAGTAACTCGCGATCGCCTGTCCGGCCGTCGTGACATGGACCACGCGGGCGCCCAGCGATTCCTCCGCGTGCCGCGCGATCATCTCCGCGAGTTCATCGTCCGGTTCGACAAGGAGGACCTCGATGGGCTGGGCGCTCATGCTTTTCCTGCCTGCCGGCAAGCACCGGACCGCGACCCGGAAAAAACAGGCCAGCGGGAGCATCGGCCGCGAGAGCGAGGGGGAGGAGGGAGAAGGCCTCCGCTGCCCGTCTGGCCCGGATTTCCGAAACGCCGAACGTTTTCGAGAGTACCCCGTCGAACCCAGGGGGCCCGCGGCTCAGCCGGCTCCACCGGCGTCCTGTGCGAGTTCCACAGGGAACTCGACAATGGCCGTGCAGCCCTCCCCCGGACGGCTGTCCAGCCGCAGGCGCCCGCCGTTGATCTCGATCCACCGGACGGCTCGCGAGAGCCCCAGTCCGCGGCCGCGGCCGGCGGGCCGGTGCGAAAAGAACGGATCCATCGCCCGCTCGAGCGTCTCCGGATCCATTCCCGCGCCGTTGTCTTCCAGGCGGATCACTACCGTTTCATCGGCCCGATCCCACTGGCAGTTTACGACCAGGCGGGGGCTGCGACCCTCGGACGCCTCGATCGAATTGCGGACCAGCTCGTCGAAGGCCGACCCCACCTGGGCCGGATCGACCTGAATGCGGGGCAACTCGTCCGAGAGGTCCAATAGAAACGCGGCCGGCGGCAGGGCGCCGCGATCGAGCCACCGGTCGCGGAGCTGTCCCAATAACTCGCCGACGGGCGTGCTCCTCTTCTGAGGCGGGGAAGGCTTGGCGAACTCCATCAGCTCCGCCACGATCTGGCTGCAACGGCGGGCCTGCTCGGCCAGCAGGGCGGCGATCCGGCCCGTCTCCTCGTCCGGCGGCGAGGCCGCCAGCATCTGAGCCCGTCCTGAAATCACGGCCAGCGGGTTGTTCAGCTCGTGCGCCGCGCCGGCCGCCATCTCGGCAATCATCGATAGCGACCGGGCGCGGGCGGCCTCGCGCTGTGCCTCCTGAAGCCGACGATTGATGCCCGCCAGGTCGTGATTCATTCGCTGGGCGGCGTGCTGAGACTCAACGTTAACCATCCACAATCGGACGGCCTGGACCAGCGCGCCGGACTCGTTCGGCTCGCCGGCCCATCGGCCGGTTTCGGAACCCGCGGGCAACAGGGCGCCGGCGAACACCGGCCCGGCCGACAGGAGAGGACACAGCCATTCGAGGGCCATGCCCGCTTCGTCGGCGGCCCGCGCGGCCAGCTCCGGGGCGACAGTGGCGGCCGGAACCCCCGTCAGCGCGACGGACCCGTCCGACGGGACCACCAGGCCCGCCGGACGCTCGATTCGCGACCCCTCCCAGGCCACGCAGCGTGGTTCGTGTCCCTGGACGTCGATCCCGACGTGGACCAGTCCCGTGCTCCTCGAGCGGAAGAACACGACGCAACCGGGAGCTTCGGCTACGGATCGGATCGCGCCCGCGGCCGCCATGCACACCTCTGCGTGGCCGAGCCCGCGGGAGAGGCGGCGGTTCATTTCGGCCAGGGCTTCGAAGTACCGGCTGCGGAGGGTCAGGCGGCGGTTCGACTCGGCCAGCGCCGCGTTGGCGCGGCCGAGCTCCTCGTTGGCGTCGGCCAGGGCCTTCGTATACAGCTCGTGGCTCGTCAGACGATCCAGGCCGATCCAGTTGGCACGCTCCTCGATGTGCGAGGCGAGGGCCTTGACCACGCGATCGTACGCCGCCGTGTCGAGGCCCATCTCGCGGGCCAGGCCCGCGGCGTCGGCCTCGCGGGGATAGTTACCCGAGTATCCGATCCGCAGCTCGCGTACGAGGCGATCGGCGAAGTGGACCAGGCGGATCTCCACCGGGTGCTCGGCGGAGGCCGGCAGCGCCGACGGCGCGTGGTGGTGCAGCCAGATGCACTCGCACAGCCAGGGCGGCAGACCCCATCGCTGCGCGAGCCGGTGGCCGGCGGCCGTGTGGTCTACGCCGAGCAGCTCGCGCTCCACGTCGGCGATGCACCCGCGCACCGCGTCCACCCGCCGGATGACCCGGTCGTAGCTCTTGGGCAGCGCGGCATCCAGGGCGACCTTTCCCAGGTCGTGCAGCAACCCGCACACGAAGGCCCGTTCCGGGTCCACCGACGAGCGAAGCTGCTCGGCCGCCAACCGCGCGGCACAGGCCACGCCGAGACTGTGCTTCCAGAACTCCGCCCGGTCGAACTGCCTCGGCGACTTGTCGTCCCGACCGGCCAGCGTCTCGAAGATCTTGATGGACAGCACGGCGTTCTGGACCGCGTCGAACCCCATCAGGAGCACGACCTTCTCGACCGTGGCGGCGGCGCCGATGCCCGACCCGGCCTTGCGGGCCATGGCCAGGACCTTGGCCGTCAGAGACTGGTCCGACTCGATCAGGCGGATGACCTCGCGCGCACTCGAATCGGCCGCTGTGATCCGTTCGAGCAGGCGGGCGGCTACCGTGGGCAGCGTCGGCAGGCTGTCCAACTGCGAGAGGATCAGTTCGATGCGTTCCGCGCGCTGGGCGGGTTCCGATACGGCTGCGGTCATTTCACCCCCCCCGATCCTTCCTTCGTTCTCGGACCGATGCACGGCGGGGTCCGGCCGCCGGCGCCAACCGGTGCCGGCCGGGGGCTGCCGGCCCGCACCGCGGGGTCTTCGATCGTTACAGATTGACCAGCGGACCATCCGTTGAATGAGATCGTCGATCTGGAACGGCTTCTGGAGGAAGTCGTTGGCGCCGGCGCTCATCAGGTCGGCGATCTCGTCCTTATCCACCACGCCGCTGATCATGATGATTTTCACATGCTCGAACTCGGGGTTGTTCCGGAGGGTCCGACACACCATGTTGCCGTTGATGTCGGGCAGCTTGAAGTCCAGGATGATCAGATCAGGCCGGAACTCGTGCGTGAGCAGCCCCGCCACATACCCGCTGTTGGCCGTGCGGACCTCGAAGCGTCCGTCCCGCTCAAGCAGCTCGACGAGCATGTCCACGATGGCCTCATCGTCATCGACGATGAGGACCCGCTTCTTACCGGACTCCAGGTTGTCCAGCGGGATGCCGTTTTCCTTCATGAACTGGATGAGGCTCTCCCGCGGGATTCGTCGGAAACGGGATCCCGGAACGCGAAAGCCCTTCAGACGCCCGTTGTCGAAACACCGAATGATGGTCTGCTGGCTCACGTTGCAGATCTGGGCCACTTCCCCCGTCGTGAAAACGTTCTTGGTCCGTTTGTTATCCTGCCTGGAGGGGGTGCTGGCGGCCACCGTAACGCTCCTCCCTGATAAAATTGACGCAGACTCCCCACCTTCACCATCTTGAAGGGCAGTATACACTTCGTCCCTAACCCCCGTCAACTTGATTGTGCAAATCCGTGTCCTTTGTTTTGGGACCACTACCCCGCGCAGGTGCCATCGACCGAGCGGCTGTGCAGGTAGACATACAGGACGCTCAGGTCCGCCGGGGAGATGCCTTGAATCCGACCGGCCTGGCCCAGCGTCCGGGGCCGGGCGGCCGCCAGCCGCTCGCGAGCTTCGAAACGCAGCGAGGGCACGACGTGATAGTCGATCTCCGCGGGAATGCGGATGTTCTCGAACTGACGGAAGTGTTCAATCTGTCGGCTCTGCCGGGCGATGTAGCCGGCATACTTCGCGCGGATCTCCGCTTGCTCCAATGCTCCGGGACTCAGCTCGGGCAGCGGCAGCGGATACTCCCTCAGGAGGTCCGGGAGCCGGATCTCCGGCCGGCGCAACCAGTCGGCCAGCGGGGTCCCGTCGCGGCGGGTCTCGGCGAGCCACTTTTCGATGGCCCGGACCTGCATCTGCTTGGCCTGGAAACGCGCCCAGCGATTATCGTCCACCAGGCCGATCCGGCGACCCACCGGCGTCAGACGCATGTCCGCGTTGTCGCTGCGTAGCTCCAGCCGGTATTCCGCCCGGGAAGTGAACATCCGATAAGGCTCGTCGGGCGGTCGGGTCACCAGGTCGTCGATCATGACGCCGATGTAGGCCTGGTCGCGTCCGAGGATCAGGGGCTCGCGATCCAGCACGCGGGCGGCGGCGTTGATGCCGGCGATCAGTCCCTGACCGGCGGCCTCTTCGTAGCCGCTGGTTCCGTTGATCTGGCCGGCCAGAAAGAGGCCCGAGATCCCTTTGGCCTCGAGGGTGGCGTCGATCTGGTCGGTCGGAACCCAGTCGTATTCGACGGCATATCCGTACTGGAGGATCTCGGCGCGTTCGAGCCCCTCGATGGAATGAACGAGCCCTTCCTGGACGTCCCTGGGCAACGACGTGGGGATCCCGTTGCAGTAGATGCGGTCGCTGTCGAGCCCCTCGGGCTCAAGGAAGACCTGATGGCGATCCTTATCGGGAAACCGAACCACCTTGTCCTCGATGCTCGGGCAATAGCGCGGACCCCGGCTGCGAATCTGCCCCGAATACATTGGCGCCCGGTGGAGATTCGCCCGGATGAGTTCGTGCACCGCCGGGTTCGTCCATGTGATCCAGCAGGCCACCTGCGGCCGCTCGATGCGTTCGTTCAGGAACGAGAACGGCGTGGGCGGATCGTCGCCCGGCTGGATCTGAAGGCGGTCGTAGTCGATCGTGTCCCGGCGAAGTCGCGGCGGCGTTCCGGTCTTGAGTCGCCCCAGACGCAGCCCGAGCCGCACAAGAGAATCGCTGAGCCTTTCGGCCGCGGGCTCGCCGAGACGGCCCCCCGCCGTCTGTTCCGGGCCGCAGTGCAGCAGGCCGCGCAGGAAGGTGCCCGTCGTGAGCACGACCGCGCGGGCACGCCATACGCGACCATCTTGGAGACGCACGCCGGCGATCCGGCAAGTGGCTCGCGACGGCCCCGCGGGATCGCGCCCGCCCGGGGGTTCCGTCAGGATTTCCTCCACCCGGCCTTCCACGATTTCGAGGTTCGGCGTGGACTCCAGCCGGCGACGAACCTCCCGGGCGTACAGCCGGCGGTCGGCCTGGGCCCGGGGCGACCAGACGGCCGGCCCCTTACTCCGGTTGAGCATCCGGAACTGGATGCCGGTGGCGTCGATCGCCAGCGCCATCAGTCCGCCTAGGGCGTCGATCTCGCGGACGATCTGCCCCTTGCCCAGGCCGCCGATGGCCGGGTTGCAGGACATCCGGCCGATGGCATCCGACCGCATCGTAACGAGCGTGGTCCGGCAGCCGAGGCGCGCGGCGGCCCAGGCGGCCTCCGCGCCGGCGTGTCCCCCGCCAATAACGATCACATCGCAGCAATCCATGGCTTCCGCACATTCTAGACCGCTCGGTATGGTTCTGTCCTCGGTCGGAGCTTGTGAACAGGTCCAGCCGGGGGCGATTGGTTTTGGACCGACCCGGGCCGACACGCCCCCGTGGCCCGCCGCCATGCGGCGTGGGACGCTCGTTCCGCAGGATATGGGCATGCCGTGGCCGGCCCGCGCTGGGCCCGACCTGCCGGGTTGGGGCGCAAACCCGGTCGGGTGCAGCCGCATCGCGAAATGGGGATCGTGCTCCGCCGTTCCGCCTGCCGTATCGGTTCGGGGAGCTCGCGGTCGCCTGGGCGGTCAGACGGGGCGCAGGCGCCCGTCGCGGGGCGGGCGGTTACAATGCTCGGCAGCACCGACGGCGAGGGGCGACCATG
>Ga0209227_1001147_pt1 | contig 21185 bp, 20 predicted proteins | sample YNPBryantNP2012_FD_185815 | JGI IMG/M metagenome (GOLD analysis project Ga0209227, IMG submission 185815) | Anoxygenic and chlorotrophic microbial mat microbial communities from Yellowstone National Park, USA - YNP Bryant NP 2012 (SPAdes)... ...
AAAATTGCCTTTTCGCCCCATAACTGCCTTACCCGTCGGCGAAGATTCCAAATTCGTAGAGGTTCCCTTTAATGTAAAAATGTTAATAGGTTATTTCTCAAGAACCCTTAAATAAAAAAACAGGTTGGCCTCACAAAAAAGCAGCACATAAACATTTAAACAATAACCAATTCACACAAAAAATGAAAGGGCATAACAATCTGGAAGCAAAAATCGTCTTTTTGTTTCAGGCCCCTCTGAATACGAAATACACAGCCCCGCACATACACAGTGCAGCCCATAGAAAATCCAGACGGATGGACTGCTTCATATAAAAAATAGCAAAAGGTATAAAGACCAGGAGGGTGATCACCTCCTGTAATATCTTGAGCTGCGGCAGGGATAATGCAGTAAAACCAATGCGGTTGGCTGGCACCTGAATCAGGTATTCAAACAGGGCGATACTCCAGCTCAAAATCGCGGCCACGAACCATGACTTGTTATTTAAGGTTTTGAGATGACCATACCATGCAAAGGTCATGAATACATTAGAGAGTATGAGTAAAAAGGCTGTTTTAAGGAAGACATCCATATATAGGCTTCTGTAGACACATGTGAATATTATTAAGCTATAAAAATAAATCCTACGGCAAAAAACTGCAACATATTCAAGGGTTATTTGTTAAGAATCAATAACTAAAGGCGATGGAGCAGGAATGTCTGATATAACCTCCTCGCCCCTCCATCCCCCTTGATTTTCCTTGTGTTCCAAAATACATTGGCTCCATGCCCCACTACGGATACGACTCATTCTGCAAAGAGCCCTTTTATCAGCCTGAACTGGTAGATGAGCTGCTCAAGGGCTTTGTAGAGATGTTTTTTTGTTGGAGAAGAAAGTGGTGGAAGAGGGGTAGACGAACCTTCCTCCTTTGTGATTCGGTTTGAGAAGGTAAGGAATTAATGGATTTTATTGTCTTTCAAAACGGGCCACAGCCCACATTGATACTTAAGGGCTGTTGGACCCTTTCCAATCTATCAGCCATAGAACATGCCTTTAAGGCCCTTCGTCCTGCGCTTCCCACAAAAGGCTCCATATTCATCAACTGCATGGACATAGAGGAGATAGATACAGCAGCTATGCTCTTTTTCATTCAGTTGCGCCGAGAGATGCGCCTATCCCTCAAGGTCTCTGTTACAGGTGTTCGGCCTGAATTTTTAAGGCTTTTTAGAGTGATGCTGCGCTATTGCCCCGCAGGTCCTACCCATAACCTGCTGCAGCAACCTGTCCCTGATACACTTTACAGAATAGGTAAAACAGCCATAAATGGGTTTCATGATCTCTTGTTGTTTCTGGACCTTATCGGCCGCATATGCATGAATCTCGCAAGAAGCCTGATACATCCCAGCACCGTTCGCATTCAGGAGCTGGCCGTAAATCTGCAGAATGTGGGTGTACAGGCCCTGCCCATCATAGCCCTTTCGGCCATGCTCATCGGCATTGTGATCGCATTTCAGAGCGCAGTACAGCTCAAAAATTACGGGGCCAACATCTTCATCGTGGACATGGTCGGCATCTCCATACCACGAGAACTCTCTCCACTCATTACAGCCATTGTGGTAGCAGGCAGGAGTGCATCTGCCTTTACTGCCCAGATAGGCGCCATGCGAGTAACCGATGAGCTGGATGCTATGAAGACCCTTGGTTTTGAACCCTATCGTTTCATCATCCTGCCGCGTATCCTGGCCACTGTCATCGCCATGCCCCTTCTCATCTTTTTTTCGAATGTAATCGGCATCTATGCGGGCATCTTGGTCTCAAGCTTACAACTCAACATCAGTCCTGCTCAGTTTTTAGAACGGTTAGAAGAGGCGGTAAGTGTCAGGCATTATGTAATAGGGCTTATAAAGGGGCCATTTTTTGCCTTAGCCATCTCGTCCATAGGCTGTTTTAGAGGGCTCCAGGTCTCCAAAAATACACAGAGCATAGGCCGTTACACCACCATAAGCGTAGTAAACTCTATCTTTACGGTCATCCTCATAGATGCACTCTTTTCTGTGATACTTACGGAGCTGGATCTATGAAAGAAAGTGCCATTGAAGTGCGTAACATAGAGACCCGTTTTGGCAATGCGGTAATTCACAAAGATGTCTCTTTTACCATTTACTCAGGGGAGATATATGGGCTTTTGGGAGGAAGTGGCTCTGGAAAGACCACCCTGTTTCGGCACCTGCTGATGCTCACCAGGCCATCCAAGGGTTCCATCAGGGTCCTAAATCAAGACATCCTCAACTCAAACGAAGGCGAGGCAAATGCCTTGAGAAGGCGTTATGGAGTCTGTTTTCAATCCGGCGCCCTTTTTACCTCTCTGACCGTCTTTCAAAATATAGCCGTTGTCCTCAAGGAATACACTGCTCTCTCAGACAAGCTCATCGCTGACATCGTCTATGCCAAACTCCAGATGGTGGGATTGAACTCGAAGGCAGCCACCTTATACCCATCTGAATTGAGCGGAGGCATGGTAAAACGAGTGGCCCTTGCCAGGGCACTGGTCATGGACCCCAAACTCTTGTTTCTGGATGAGCCCACCTCAGGTCTGGATCCCATAAGCGCTGAGGCCTTTGACAACCTCATCCTTACCATCAGAAGGCTGTTGGGCCTTACAGTGGTCATTATTACCCACGACATAGACACCATCTTCAATGTGCTGGATCGCATGGTGGTGCTGGCGGACGGCAGGACTGCTGCTGAGGGGACCCTTGAGGATGTCCTAAGACATGACCATAAGTTTATACAAGAATTTTTCGGTTCAAATCGGGCATTGAACAGGCTTTCAATGAGGAGTAGGCATGGAAACCAAGGCTAATTATACCATTGTAGGGCTGTTTGTAGTGTGTTTGAGTATAGGCGCCATTGCCTGTGCCATCTGGCTGGGTGGTTTTTATAAAAAGGACCTGTTTAACTACTATTATACAGAGTTTCATGAATCGGTCTCAGGTCTCAACAAAGATGCACCGGTCAAATACATGGGAGTCACCATAGGCAGTGTCAAAGATATCAGAATAGACCCACTGGATCCCACTACAGTTAAGGTTGTTTTGGAGATACAAAGGGATGTGGCAATTCTGGAGGGCATGTATACCACCCTAAATTTTACGGGCATCACAGGGATTGCCTATGTGGAGATCAAAGGAGGTAATAAAGGCGCACCTCTCTTAATGGCAAAGGGCCAGGAACTGCCTGTCATTCCCTCCAAGCCGTCCTTGTTTGCAGCAGTGGAGATGTCAGCGATGAATCTGGCCGCTAAGTTAGAGCGCACATTGGAACACATTGAACGACTGCTGGGCGAGGAGAATACAGGCCACATAACAGGCCTATTAAGGCACCTCGATGAGCTGTCAGGCCGCATAGCCAATGGTTTTACACCACAGACGGCAGAGGACATTCGACTCACCATTAAAAATCTCTCAGAGATCTCACAGAAATTGAATACTATGACAACAGATATTCAGCAGATTACACCTGTAATCAAAGAGGTGTCGCAACATACCAATATAACTATGCAGCGGCTTGCATCCACTTCGGCCAATGTGGATACTCTAAGCCAAGGTCTTGTGCAACGAATGCAGGCAGGTGAATATGACATAAAGCCCATGCTTGCCCCATCCATCCTCTTGTTAAATGAGACACTCTATGACACCAGAAATCTGGTTTTAAGTATCAATGAAGAGATCAAGGCCATTGGAAACAGCCCTTCTGACCTATTTTTCAAAAAATCTCGTTCACTTTTGGGACCAGGAGAGGAGCTCGAGAGATGAATAAGCCCATAACAGGCCTTTTATTAGTACTTTTTATGTTTTTGGCCTCTTGTGCCAAAGAGGTGCCACCCATTCAGTATTATCGCATAGGTATGGAGACCCCACAGGTTCAGACCACGGCCTTCCCTGTATATGAATCGCTCAAGGTGACAGTAAGGGGTGCTAATAACTCCATCTATTATACCGATGAAACGTATGGCAAAAACCCCTTTCAGTTCAGCAGATGGAGCACATCGCCCAATGATATGCTTATGGATAAGTTGGTAAATGCCATACAAAAAAGTGGTCTATCCACCCATGTGCTCTCCTCCATATCCAGCGGTGCAGCCCAATATCTCCTGGAGATAGGGATTCAAGACCTTTCGCTACACATGCAGCAGGAGACGGCAGAAGGTAAAGTGGCGCTGTGGGCAAGTCTTTTGAAGACCAAGGATGGGCATGTGCTTAAAAGTAGTGGCTTTGAGTGTGGAATCCCTGTAAAAGGCCCTGTCAATGCCCAAGGGGCTGTCAGCGCCATCAACCAGGCATTGGATGTCTGTACCCTAAGGCTGGTAGCATGGCTTCAGGAATAATATGCTGTCTTTTCTAAAATCCTATATCAGATTGCCATAAGCCCAAAATCCGTTTGAATTTATCATAAAAACAGTAACTCGTTGCCTTACCTTTTTTGAGGTGGGTCATTCATCTATGGAAAGATTCAAAGGGGCAATCTTGTTTTTGGCCGAGGATGGCACAGGCAGTTGTTATTGTGGGTAAAGCGAGGCAACATCTGATGTTCTGATTCCATGTTGGGTAATGAATATTGGGGTTAGGGCGATGGCTACGACGCGGAATGCGGAATAGGTTTGTGTTTGACTGACATGTTTTTTTTGTATATAGTTGCGAGGAAATCATTATGAAAGAACGGATTCTCATCGCAAACAGAGGCGAGATAGCCATTCGAATTCTAAGGGCCTGTGAGGAACTTGGTCTGGAGCATGTGGTGGTCTATACACCGGAAGACCGATATTCCATGCATGTGCGCTTGGCTGCCAAGGCACTTCAGATCTCCAGCTACAGGGATCCCAATGAGCTTTTCGAGGTGGCTGATTACACCAATTGCACGGCCATTCACCCAGGATATGGCTTTTTTTCAGAAAATTTTCGATTTGCCAGAAGGGCGGCCCTGCGCAGCAGACCCCTTAAGTTTATCGGGCCACGATGGGAGGTGATTCGGGATCTTGGCAGTAAAATCAATACAAAAAAGATAGCAAGAGACCTGGGAATACCCGTAATCCCAGGGACCGACAGGCCCATTTACAATGAAATGGAGGCAGAAGGCATAGCCGAATGGCTGTTTCTTTTACAAAAGGAACAGGGCATCGCCCATCCCTCCATTTTGGTCAAGGCCTCGGCTGGTGGCGGTGGCATGGGCATAGAAGAGGTCAATCACTTGGAGGCCTTTCGTCGTGTCTATCGTCGCATTCAAAACTATGCAAAACGTCAGTTTGGCGATGAAGGCGTCTTGATTGAACAGTGTCTGCGGGACTATCATCACATAGAGGTTCAGCTGGTATGCAGCCAACACTCTGAGTTCACCCATTTCGGTACACGCAATTGCACTATTCAGAGCACAGGCAGGCAAAAACGGGTAGAGATAGCCCCTGGCTTTGATCCCAATTACCGCACATATCCATTTGATGCAGTCCGTACATTGGAACGCATTGTTGATTACTCGGTCAAACTTGCAAGGCATGTGCAATATGACAGTGTGGGTACGTGGGAATGGGTGGTTACCAGGGATGGAAACCCATATCTTTTAGAGGTCAATACCCGTATTCAGGTGGAAAATGGCATTTCAGCTAGGATCGCCAGGATCAAAGGCAGGGATGGGTATCCAAACATCGTAAAAGAACAGATACGTTTGGCATTCGGTGATAGGTTGGGATATTCGCAGGAAGATATAACATTTAGCGGAACGAGCATAGAACTACGCATCGTTGCTGAGGATACCAAGCGTGGTTTCAAACCATGGTGTGGCACCATTACCAAATTTGAACCATATGAAGCTGACTGGGTCCAGGTGCACACACACATCCCTGCTGACATAGCCTATTTTATTCCCACTGAATACGATCCCAATCTGGCCCTGGCCATTATTTGGGGCCAAAATACCGCCGAGGCAGTGGAACGTTGCAGGAGCTTTATTCAAAATACACAAATTGAGGGGCAAGACAGCCATGGCCAAGCAATCATTACAAATCTGCCGTATCTTCAGGAAAAATTAGATGATGTGCTCAAATTTTGATTCCAACCACCATCTGGATTTACTAAGCCATACACCATGTCTAAAAAACATAAGACCATGATGGACAGTGGGAAACTCATCACTCAGTTACAAGACAGGGTATCTTATCTGCTGGATATCAAAAAGAGTCAGGACTGGGGCAACATAGGAGATATCCTTAAGAAACTGCATCAAATTAGGAAATCTATCTTTGACCTGGATGAACAGCTCATATTTGAAGAGTTGGAGCAGATAGAGCTGCGGTTATCAGATATTGAGGGGCAGTTGGCGCGCTCCCTCACCCCCGCAGATATCATAAACATAGTAAGAAGCCCACAGCGTTTCACCCTCATGGATATCTTGGAAAATGTCTATGATTCCTTTACAGAACTGGGTGGAGAAGGGGATTGCAACGTAGATCCCGCGGTGGTGGTTGCCAGGGCAACGGTTTCACGCCGAGTTAAGGATAAGCTTTATACCCATCAAATCATGGTCATAGGCCATGAAAAGGGCAGGGGAGAGGAGTTTAGAAACGGCGGATGCGCCAAACCGTGGGGGAATGACAAGGCCCTACGTTACATGCACACCGCTGAAACAGAGGGCATTCCCATTCATTTTTACATCTTCACTCCTGGGGCATATCCCATAGAGGATTATCCTGGTGCAGCACAACAGATCGCCCGTAACCTCTATGCCATGGCCAAATTACGCACTCCCATGATCTCATTCATATCAGAGGGTGGTTCAGGAGGCGCTGAGGCCATAGGTCTTGCTGATATGCGTTTGATGGCATCCCATGGCTATTATTCCGTCATCTCACCAGAGGGTGCTGCAGCCATTGAGGGCAAGATTAGAGAGGGCCAGAAGGTGCCCAAGGAGCTCATCGAGCACTGCGCCAGCCAGCTCAAGATAACAGCCCAAGACAACCTGAGGCTTGGCACCATAGACCGAGTGGTGCAGGAACCTCCTTTGGGTGCAAGACGTGATGACTATGCCTTTTTTAGAAGGCTGCGCTATGAGATGATTCGGGCCACCGACGAAGTGGTATTGCAGGCCAAGAGCTTTAGGGCCATGCGCACCTATGCCTTAAAAATGGACGACGGAAACTCCATAGAGGATTTTCCTGTGGCTGTGCATTGGGACTTGAATCGCTCCGAGATTAAAAGGCTTTTGGAGTTGAGGTCAGAAAAATATCGCAATATGGGCCAAGGTTTTGGCCTGGAAGAAAAAAAGGGCCTGTTTGCGGGTTTCTCAAAGGCAAAGGAATTGGCTGAGGCAGGTTATTACGAGCTGAGATATGGCCTGATTCGTCCCCATGAAAAGAATGTCAAAAAGGTCATAACAGAGGTCTCCAGTGAGGGCTCCACCTTCCTACGCAAGGTAACAGAACCTGTGAGGGCCATGTATGAATTTGTTTTACCCAAAACTGAAGGCATTAAGAGGCCAATGGAAGGCATGGAAAGGCGTTCCATCTTTGTAGAGGAATGGGAACCATATGTCAGTCCATTGGCCAATGAGGACCGCACCATAACCTGTCCTAATGCAGAAAGATTTGGATGTCAGGACCTGTGGGTCCCTGATCTGTATGGAGAGTTTTGTGGTGTATGCCCCACATGTGGACATCATTTTCCCTTGGAATATCAATGGTATTTGGAAAACTTATTTGACAGAAAGAGTGTAAAGGAATTCAATACACATATCGTTTCAAAAAACCCTTTGAAATTTGAAGGTTTTGACGCCAGACTGGAAAGGGATATTCAAAAGACAGGCCGCAGATCCAGCATGATCACATTTGATGCCGCAGTAAACGGCATCAAACTGGTGGTGGCCATGCTATTTAGTGATTTTCGAAACGGGACCGTGGGTTCGGCTGAGGGCGAGAAATTCGTTAAGGCATGTGACAAGGCCAGACTTACCAGAAGGCCTTTTCTGGCCTACATCCATACCACAGGTGGCATTAGAATAAATGAAGGGACACTGGGAGTGGTGCAGATGCCCAAGTGTACCTTGGCTGTTCGGGAGTATATCGATAGCGGTGGCTTATATATCGTAGTGTATGATAACAACTCCTATGCAGGGCCTGTGGCCAGTTTTTTGGGCTGTTCACCGTATCAATTTGCCATCCGCTCCAGTCGTATAGGTTTTGCAGGTCCACGGGTCATTCGAGAGACCACAGGTCAGGATGTGCCTCCAGATTATCACAGCGCTAAAAATGCCTTGAAAAGAGGCCATATTCAAGGCATATGGGACAGGCGGGAGTTTCGAAAAAAACTTTATGAGGCCTTGATCTCCATGGGCGGGCCAAATCTTTATTATAAATAGGGCCAAATATGGACATTGATTTAAATGCCTTATTGGAAATATATCGCAAGAACCCCTTTGAAGATTATATACTGCAAAGCGTGCATTGTGGTGTCATCACCTTTCATGTGCGCGAAGAACAAGAGGTGCACGGTCCTGAAGGTCAATGGCATCAAAAACCAGGCACCCTTCTCTATCAGCTGACTCGCCAGAATAACACCAAAAAGGTCTATTCCCCGTGCAGTGGCATCATTATCGACCTGAGGCGGGATCTAAACGGCAGCTTTACCGAGGCAGGGGTAGACCTCATGTCCATTAGACACCGGCTCAATAAGGACGAAGTGATTGACAGGATACTCAAGGATGTGCTCATCCTCTTTCCGGCCCCACAACGGGCCAGATACCTCTTATCCCCTGAATTTGCTGCAAGGCTTGAAAAAGAGGGGCAACCTACCATTCAGCCTGGTGACGAACCCATAATAATGTCTCTTATGAAAAGGGATACCAATCTGGTGTATGGCAGCGCTCCAGGCGTCATATATAAGGTTTATTTTCAGCAGGGCGCCTTGGTGGAAGAGGGGGCGCCGCTAATTGGTGTCTGTCAGGAAGAAAAGCTTTCTTATATTCAACAGGTGGTTAACAGAATCAAGAACGAATGGGAGTAAGGCCATCAAGACCTTTCTTATCGCCCTACAATTTTTAACAACCATCACCATATCCCGACGTTTTTTTGTTGATTTTCAAGAACTTACAGCAAGCCTTGCCTATTTTCCAGCCATCGGCCTGATTTTGGGGGGGCTTTTGGCTGGATTAGACCAACTCCTATCCCTGTTTTGGCCGTCTTCGATTCGTGCTGTACTGGAAACCATATCCTTAATCATTTTAACGCGTGGGCTGCATCTGGATGGTTTGGCCGACACCCTGGATGCCCTTGGCAGCAATGCCTCCAGGGAAAATGCCTTGCAAATCATGAAGGACAGCCGCATTGGTGCATTTGGTGCCATGGCCTTGGTCATGTGTCTACTTTTGAAGACAAAGGGTTTGGAGGTCATCTCTGAAAAGGGCCTTTGGCAGGCTATGGTGTTGACTCCGGCACTTTCCAGGTGGGGTCTGCATGTTTTGGCATCCTTTTCCATTTATGCCAGAAGGGAAGGGGGGTTAGGGGCTGCGTTTGTGGGCAGACCTACTCGGGCTACACTGCCATGGGCCGCCTTGACGGCTGGCATAGCCTCTCTGCTCTTATGTGAGTGGAAGGGGCTCTATCTGTTTGTGGGTACTACTTTATTTAGTTGGCTCATGTCACGATATTTTCAAAAACGCTTAGGAGGGGTAACTGGCGATGTCTTAGGTGCCCATCTTGAGTGGACTGAAATGGGCATTTTCTGCATATTTACAGGGATATTATAATACAAACTTTATATCAAATTTAAAGATCTTGATAACCTTTTAAACATGAAAATTTACCTTGTTAGACATGCCAAGCCTGCTATCGCATCCAATATATTTTATGGACAGATGGATGTGCCTCTGAGTGAAGAGGGAAAGGCACAGGCCAGAATAACGGGTAAAATCCTGGGCCGTGTTGATTTTACGCGCATAATAAGCAGTGACCTATCGCGCTGTGTAGAGACGGCTATGATTATAAAGGAGGTCATGGGGCTTAAAACTGAAATCGAGACCACACCCATGCTGAGAGAGGTGGATTTTGGGGATTGGACAGGTCTGGGTTGGGAACAGATAGAGGAACGTTATCCTGGTGCATTTGAGCAGCGCATGCTGAATCTGGCTAATTTTAGGCCTCCCAATGGAGAGACGCTCCTTGAGGCCCATAAACGCGCATGGCAGGTCTTGGAGGAGGTAAAACAGCAGGGATTAGAGAACGTGTTGATAGTTGGACACGGTGGCATAAACCGTCTCTGCCTTGCCCATGGAATCGGCCTGCCCTTGCAATATATCTTCAATTTAGGGCAGGATTATGGTTGTATAAACATCCTCGAATGCTATGATGATAATAGGATGAATTTATTAATCTTAAATCTCTGCCCAAGTACCCAAGGGTTTTGATGCGGCAGAGATTCGGTTTGTTGCATCCTATTATTTTTTAATGCTGATGAGGCATATTGTTCAACAAATACCATAAAAATACATAAAAAGGGGTAGATATGGCAATTACTAAAGAAGATGTATTAAAGGCCTTATTTCATGTTGAGGACCCTGAACTACACAAAAGTTTAGTGGAACTCGGCATGATCAAAGACATCGAGATCGCCGGAAATGCGGTAAAGGTCACAGTAGCCCTGACCATGGCAGGTTGTCCTCTCAAAAATCAGATAAAGACGGATGTGGAGACAGCTGTCCGGAACATACCTGGGGTAGGGCATGTAGAGGTGGTGCTCTCCACCATGACATCCGAGGAACGGGCTAAATTGTTTGGCAAGGCCCCTCAAGACGAGATGGAGGGGATCAAGCAGGTCAAGCACATCATAGCCGTGGGAAGCGGCAAGGGTGGTGTGGGCAAGACCACGGTATCCGTAAATTTAGCCATTGCCTTGGCCAAAAAGGGGTTTCGAGTGGGACTGTTAGATGCAGATATGCATGGCCCGGATATCCCCATTATGCTCGGTGTCACAGAGCGGCCTGTGGGCTCTGGAGGTATGCTTTTGCCCTTGGAAGGCCATGGCATAAAGATGATATCCACTGGCAGCTTGGCAGGTGAAGGGGTACCTATAGTCTGGCGCGGACCATTGGTCAACAAGGCCATCAAGGAGTTTTTGGGCAATGTGAGATGGGGGGTGTTGGATTTCCTCATAATAGATCTGCCGCCAGGAACAGGTGATGCGGCCATCACCCTGGCCAATTCCGTGCCGTTAAAGGGTATAATCATCGTGACCACACCTCAAAAGGTGGCGCTTTCGGATGTGAGGCGGGCCATCGGACTCTTTAAAAGCAAAAACATACCGGTCTTAGGCATTGTAGAAAACATGTCTTATCTTCGAATGCCTGGGGCGCCCAACGAGATCATGGATGTTTTTGGCACAGGTGGCGGTGAAAAGATGGCCAATGCCTTCAAGGTGCCGCTTTTGGGCAAGATTCCCCTGGATCCTGCCATTCGACAGGGAGGAGATGAGGGGCAGCCCATTGCATTGAAGGATACAGGAGAGGCAGTAGAGGCATTTCAGCAGATTGCGGAAGGGGTATTGAAACAATTGTGTTGAGAATACAGTCATATGAATGGATTAGACAGGCTCAAACTCATTTCTGGCGATATTACGAAACTTAAAGTGGATGCCATAGTCAATGCCGCCAACAACTCACTTTTGGGCGGCGGTGGAGTGGACGGCGCCATTCATCGGGCGGCAGGCCCTGAATTATTAGAAGAGTGCAAAAAACTCGACGGTTGTGCCACAGGCGATGCCAAGATCACAAGGGGTTATCGCCTGCCTGCTAAATTTGTCATTCACACAGTTGGGCCTATCTGGCAAGGTGGGCAACACAATGAAGCAGCCCTTCTTGCCAGTTGTTATAGAAGATGCCTTCAGTTGGCCTTGGAGCACGGCTTAAAAACCATTGCATTTCCTGCGATCAGCACAGGGGCCTATGGTTTCCCAAAGGAGATGGCTGCATATATAGCAGTTTGTGAAACCCTTAAGTTTTTACAAAAAGAATCATCTATAACCTGTGTTTATTTTGTTTGTTTTAACGATGGAACACGGTTAGCCTATGAAAAGGCGTTAAAAGAAATCTCCTGATAATAGATAGGTACATGCTGATAATCCCAGAGAAGTGAAGGGGCATGAACCTGCCTTAATTTTTTAAAAAATGTGAGTCGTTTCAATGTATTGAACTCAGGATAAATTATGTGTTGCTAACAGATGCTAACAAATGGCGTGCTAATTGCCTTGCAATAGGCTATAATAGGCCATTCCAAAGAATTCTTGCCCGATAATCCATTGAACAGATTTGAAGATACTCACATATTAGCCCTGGATACAGTGGGGGAGGCAGGCTCCATCGCTGTATTAAAGGGCATGGAATGCCTGCTGGAGCTTTCATGGCAGAATGGCACACCTCATTCACGTAACCTCTTACCTATAATACGCTCAGGCCTTGGGGTTTTAGGGCTCAAATTGCAGGATATGGGTCTGATTGTGGTGAATCGGGGACCTGGCAGGTGGACAGGCATCAGGCTTGGCATTGCTACTGCCATGGGCCTTTCCATGGCCTTGGACATACCTGTGGCAGGGGTTGCAGGTTTAGATGCCATGGCGCAGTGGGCGGCCCTTTCCGCTTGCAGGTCCGGGGATGTTATTTTGCCTGTACTAAATGCCAGACGTTCACAGGTATATACCGCCTGCTATGAAGTGGAGGCCTGCAATACAGCCGGATTTCGCAGAAGGGCCGTCAGATATTCGGATTATTTGGTGGTGCAGCCCCATGAGCTTTTGAATTCTCTGAAAACCTCGAAAGAACTGCTTCAAGCCAGTGCCAACTTGGGGCAAAGACGCATCGTCCTGTGTGGAGATGGGGCAGAGGCGGTCTTGCCCGTGTTGAAAGCCCGGTTTTCACCATCGAATGTCTTGGTGTGTGCACCTCCTGCCTTTCTGCCCGGAGCGGCGGCTATGGGGTATACTGCGTTGCAGGAGTACGGCCTAAGCGGTATGATGCCCAAGGGTTGCAACCCCCTTTATATAAGACCTTCAGATGCAGAGGCCAATAAGTCTAACACAAAAACAAAGGGATTTAATCAGGAGTGAATTGAATGCAGCAGCAAATGGATCTGTTTACTACCGCAGCAAAGACCTGCGATATCGCAGAGGAACTGAAGCGTTGTTATCTGGACTACGCCATGAGCGTTATCGTAGGCCGGGCCTTGCCGGATGTGCGGGACGGTCTTAAGCCCGTGCATCGCCGCATCCTGTATGCGATGTATGAGTTGAACAACGATTACAATAAACCTTATAAAAAATCAGCCCGTGTGGTGGGCGATGTCATAGGCAAATATCATCCCCATGGCGATACGGCCGTCTATGACACCATCGTGCGTATGGCCCAGGACTTTGCCATGAGATATCCCTTGGTGGATGGCCAGGGAAACTTTGGGTCATTGGACGGGGATGCACCTGCCGCCATGCGCTATACCGAGGTCAGGCTTGCCAAAATAGCCCATGAGATATTGGCGGATATTGACAAGGAGACAGTGGATTTTCAGCCAAATTACGACAACTCACTACAGGAACCCATGCTCTTGCCATCTAAATTGCCAAATCTACTGGTGAACGGCTCCTCCGGCATAGCAGTGGGCATGGCCACCAACATCCCGCCACATAATCTGGGAGAGGTGGTGAATGCAACGATCGCCGTTATGCGTAATCCTGATATCTCCCTGAATGAACTTATGCAGTTGCTGCCTGGTCCTGATTTTCCCACAGCAGGTTTTATCTGCGGCAGGGCAGGGATTCGTGCTGCCTATGAAACAGGTAGAGGCATTATAAAGATCCGTGCTAAAAGCCATATTGAAGAGAGTAAAAGAGGTGATAGAGAACGGATCGTGGTAACTGAGATACCGTATCAGGTCAATAAGGCCAAGTTAGTGGAGAAGATAGCCCTGCTCATCAAAGAGAAAAAATTAGATGGGGTTCAGGAGGTGCGGGATGAGTCCAGCAGAGAGGGTATTCGAATCGTTTTAGACCTCAAAAAGGACGGCGTAGGACAGGTCATTTTGAATCATCTCTACAAGCACACGCCCATGGAGGTCACTTTTGGCATCATCTTTCTGGCCCTAGTCAACGGTAGACCTGAGGTGCTGGGGATCAAGGCCCTGTTACAACATTTCATTCAGCATCGCAGGACCATTGTTGTCAGAAGAACGCTCTATGAGCTGAAAAAGGCAGAGGAAAGGGCGCATATACTGGAAGGCCTCAAGATAGCCCTGGAGAATCTGGATGAAGTGGTTGCTCTGATTCGACGGTCAGGCAACCCTCAGGATGCCAGGACAGGGCTTGTGGAGCGGTTCGGGCTTTCCATTATTCAGGCGCAGGCCATTTTGGACATGAGGCTTCAGCGCCTGACCGCCATGGAGCAGTCAAAGATCTTGGAAGAATACGCCCAGCTCTTGAAGGATATTGAACGATACAAGGCGATTCTCTCCAGCGATACTATGGTATTGGATATCATAGAAGAGGAACTTACGGTCTTAAAAAGGGATTATGCAGATGCGAGGCGGACTGAGATTGTGGATGACATAGATGAGATCGACATTGAGGACCTGATAGTGGAAGAGGATATGGTGGTGACACTCTCTAACTCGGGTTATATTAAACGCAGTCCCCTTTCCCTTTATAGAAGTCAAAGAAGGGGAGGCCGAGGGGTTTCGGGGCATTCAGCAAGGGAGGATGATTTCATCTCCGATCTCTTTGTGGCCTCTACTCATGACTACTTCCTTTTTCTTACCAACAAAGGTCGTCTCTTCTGGTTGAAGGTCTATGAATTGCCCGAAGGGTCAAGGGCTACCAAGGGCAAGGCCCTGGTCAATCTGTTGCCCATAGATACCGCAGGTGGTGAGAGGATTGCCTCTGTAACGCCGGTCAGGACCTTTGACCCGGAGCATTTTCTGGTCATGGCCACTCGCTCAGGCATGGTAAAAAAGACCTCCCTTGAGGCGTTTTCCCGGCCGCGACCAACAGGTATATGGGCCGCAACCATAAACGAAGGCGATGAACTCATTGCAGCGGCTGTCACCGACGGCGCATCCGATATCTTCCTTGCTACTCAAAAGGGCATCAGCATCCGTTTTCATGAGGATGACATTCGCTCCATGGGCAGAACCGCTGCTGGTGTGCGGGGTATTAACCTGGAAGAAGGTGACTCTGTGGTGGCTATGGTGGTGATTTCGAGAAACGAAGGCAGTCTTCTCACTGTAACCGAACATGGTTTCGGCAAACGCACGGCCCTTGAGGAATATCGGGTGCAGTCCAGGGCCGGCAAGGGCATTATCAACATCAAGGTGAGTGAGAAAATAGGGAATGTGGTAGGGGTTATCCATGTGGTGGAAGGGGATGAGATCATGCTCATAGGGGGCAGCGGTAATGTTATTCGAATGAAGGTCTCTGATGTGCGTGAAATCGGCCGTTCCACACAGGGCGTCAAGCTCATCAACCTGGAGCCAGGGGACCGTCTCACATCAGTGGCCCGTCTGGCGGAACAGGATGATTAGCAGCCCGTGCCTGGAGGATTAGAATGCAGGTGGTGTCTGTCATAGGTGCAGGCAGTTGGGGCACGGCACTTGCCATTTTGCTGGCCCGCAAGGGGGTGAAATGCCTTCTGTGGGCCAGGGATTCGAATTTTGCTCGGCAATTGCAGGAAAAAAGGGAAAATACGCGATATCTTGCCGGTTTTCCCCTGCCAGATTCCCTCTGCATCACCTCTTCATTAAAAGACGCTGTCTGTGAAGCGAATGTGCTCTTGATGGTGGTGCCCTCCCATGGCATGAGGGATGTGTTGAATGCGGTTTCAGGCATTTTGCGAAGCTCAGGCAGGGAAAAGGCCATTGATGCAGTGGTTTCGGCCTCCAAGGGCATAGAGAATACCACGCTCCTCACCATGACACAGGTCATGGAGCAGACCCTGCCTGTGAGTCTCCATGGCAGCCTGGCAGCCCTTTCCGGGCCGAGTTTTGCAAAAGAGGTGGCCCAGGGGTTGCCCACAGCCGTTACCATAGCAGCCGCAAATCTCGAATTGGCGGTGGAGTTGCAGCGACTGTTTTCAGCTGAGAATATGCGCTGTTATGCAAGCGCTGACCTCATGGGTGTACAGTTGGCCGGTGCCCTCAAAAACGTGATCGCCATAGCCGCAGGGATCTGTGATGGTATGGGTTTAGGAGACAATGCAAGGGCCGCATTGATCACCCGTGGTCTTGCGGAAATAGCCAGGCTTGGGGTCAAACTCGGTGCAAACCCCATGACCTTTGCAGGCCTTGCCGGGCTTGGAGACCTGGTGCTCACATGTACCGGCGCCCTGAGCCGTAACCGTTATGTGGGATTGGAGTTGGGCAGGGGGCTAAAGTTGCAAGAGATCATAACAAACATGGACATGGTTGCAGAGGGTGTGAAGACCTGTGCATCCGCCTGGGACCTGGCCCGCCTTCATCAGGTTTCCATGCCCATTACCGAACAGGTCTATCGGGTGCTCTATGAAGACCGGGATTCACGCACTGTGGTGCGGGAATTGCTCACAAGGCCGCTTGCACAGGAATTCGATGTGCATCTGTCTGAACAATAGATCATGGCAGCGCCGGTCGATTATCGTCAGAGGACCTACCGGAATGTCATGCACCGCAACGGTCTGGCCGCATTTGAGGTCAGACACAAGGAAACCGACCTCCATGTCCAGGCGGATAGGGACATGAGCCAGCAGGTTTCCCTGTGGGTGATCGAGATCAGATCCCAGCTCGAGGAATACATTCGCAGGCATCCCCAGTTTTTGACCAGTTATACTCCGCTCCCATACGATGAATTTGCACCCCCTGTGGCTCGGGCCATGCTCAATGCGGCCTTGACCGCTGCTGTGGGGCCTATGGCGGCGGTGGCCGGGGCCATAGCCGAAGAGATAGGCAAGAGGTGTCTGGCAGCCGGTTCTTCCGAGGTGATCGTGGAAAATGGGGGGGACAACTTCGTATCCGTCAAGGATGGGCTTGAGATGGCCATCTTTGCAGGGGATTCGCCCTTCAGTATGCGCATAGGCATCAGGATTCCCGGTGCAACGGCCTTGGGGGTCTGCACATCTTCGGGCACCATCGGACATTCCAGAAGCCTTGGGACTGCCGATGCAGTGACCATTCTGGCCGGGTCAGCCGCCCTGGCCGATGCAGCGGCCACTGCCGTAGGCAATCTGGTCAGACATGAAAGGGATATCAGTGTGGCCGTAGAGCATATAAAGAAGATTGACGGCGTCTCTGGCGGGGTTATTATAAAGGGCCGTCGTATGGGAGTGGCAGGGGATGTGGAGCTGATAAAAATATAACAAGGGGAGGGAATGAATGCAGAAGGATTTCACTTCACAGATTGAGGCGTTAACGCGCATAAAGGAGCGGTTTGCGCCTCCGCAACGGGTTAAGGACAATGCCTATATCAAGGATTACGATGCCGTCTATGCCTATTCCATTCGGGATCCAGAGGGGTTTTGGGGCCAGATAGCCAATGAATTGGAGTGGTTTGCCCCTTGGGAACGCGTGCGGCAGTTCAATCTGCCCGAGCACAAGTGGTTCGTGAACGGCAAGACCAATATCACCCTAAATGCCCTGGACCGCCATGCCAATTCCTGGAGGCGCAACAAGGTGGCCATCATCTGGCTTTCCGAGGACGGCAGGGAGGAGGTGGCCACCTACGGCCAGCTGCGCGACCGGGTGAATCAGTTCGCAAACGGCCTCAAGTCCAAGGGCATCAAAAAGGGTGATCGCGTCATCATCTACATGCCGTTGGTCATCGAAGGTGTGATCGCCATGCTGGCCTGCGCCCGCATCGGCGCCATTCATTCCGTGGTGTATGCAGGCATGGGCGCCGGCTCCCTGCGCTCCCGTGTGGAGGACTCTAATGCAAAGGCGGTGATCTGTGCGGACATAGGCTATAGAAGGGGCAAGGTGGTAAGGCTCAAGGAGACGGTGGATGAGGCCATCAAGGACCTGGACATGGTGGAAACCGTCATCGTGCTCAGACGTCAGACTCCGCAGATCGAGTTGAGCGAGTGGGAAGAGGACTTCTGGGAGCTTTTGAGGGCCAATAGCCATAAGTGTGAACCTGAGGTCATGGACAGCGAGGACCCCCTCTTCATCCTCTATACCTCTGGCACCACCGGCAGGCCCAAGGGTGTGGTGCATGTGCACGGAGGCTTTATGGTGGGCACCTATTACCTCACCAAGGCCTTTTTTGATGTGAAGGATGCGGATGTCTATTGGTCCACCTCTGATATAGGCTGGATAGTGGGGCATTCCTACATCGTCTATGGCCCGCTCTGTGCAGGCGCTACCGTGCTCATTCGCGAGGGTTCGCCTGACTATCCTCACCCTGGTATCGTGTGGGAAAAGGTGCAGAAATACGGCGTATCCGTGATGTTTACTGCACCCACCGCCATTCGTATGTTTATGCGTTTTGGCAAGGAACACATCGAGAAGTTCGACCGTTCCACACTGCGTATTCTGGCCTGTGCAGGCGAGCCGCTAAATCCAGAGGCATGGCATTTTGCCCAGGAGGTGATTCTGGAAAACAACGGCCACTGTGTGGACAATTTCTGGCAGACCGAGGTGGCATCCCCTATTCTCGGCACCCTGCCTTCCATGGTCAACAAGCCTGGAAGGGTTGGAAAACCCATGCCAGGCGTGGTGGCTGATGTGGTGGATGAGAATGGCAATTCGGTGCCGGCAGGGCAGGGTGGCTATCTGGTTTTAAGACAGCCCCTTCCCTACATGATGCGCACCATTTACGGCAATCCTGAGCGTTATAAAGAGGTTTGGAGCAAGTTTCCAGGTTGCTATCAGACCGGTGATATAGCTGTCTGCGACGAGGATGGTTATTTTTCGGTATTAGGGAGGTCAGATGATGTCCTCAATGTGGCTGGTCATAGAATCGGCACCGCCGATGTGGAAAACGCCCTGGTCGGGCATCCTGCGGTGGCGGAGGCCGCTGCCATAGGGATTCCTGACGAGATCAAGGGCGAGGTAATCAAGGTGTTCGTGGTGCTGCGGGCTGGCAAGGAGGCATCGGAAGGGCTCAGAAAGTCCATCATTCAGCATGTGCGTATGGAATTGGGCCCCATTGCCACGCCGCAGGAGGTGGAATTTGTGGCCAAGCTGCCCAAGACCAGATCCGGCAAGATCATGCGCAGGCTGCTCAAGGCAGAGGAGCTTGGCCTGGAAAAAGGGGATACATCCACCCTGGAGGATTGAACAGGGTGCATTCTTAGGAGGCTTATATGAAAAGGATGGTCTTTTCTCTGGCAGTTGTCCTGTGTTGGGCGGTTTTGGAACTTTCCTTACCCACGGTCAGCCATGGATTTTTGGCCTATGGTGAAAGAAGACCTCCAAGGCCGGCGCCTCATTGTGTATGGATAGATGGTTTCTATACCCGTGAAGGTTATTTCATTCCAGGGCATTGGAGCTGTAATGGGCCGCCGAGGCACGGCAGGACCTGGGTGCCTGGTTATTATGAGGATGAACACCGCTGGCGGAATGGATACTGGGATACGGTGCCGCCCCGGCCCCATAGAAAGGCCATCTGGGTGCCAGGTCACTTTGATCTGCGCGGGAGATGGGTGCCAGGGCACTGGGAGTAGCAAATGATAGTTGAAGAGATTACCATGCCTGCCTTTGAGGCTGGCCTCAAGCAGACCAGAAGCGCCATTTTGCCTGTGGGCTCTGTGGAGGAACACGGGGCCCACCTGCCTTTGGGCACTGACACCGTTCATGTCTATGAATTGGCCAAAAAGACCGCTTCCTTGCGGCCCGTGTTCGTACTTCCTCCCCTGTGGTATGGCCTGTGCCGCAGTACCAGCCAACATGCAGGCACAGTGGGAGTAAGCGGCCTGAATCTCAGGGCCTTTGTGCTGGACATCATCTCCTCCCTCTACGGCCAGGGTATTCGCAACTTAGTGGTGATTTCAGGTCATGCGGGCGGCACTCACATGGCCTTTTTGGTGGATGCAGGAGAAGAGGCCATCTCGCGCTTTTTAGATATGAAAATCGCCGTGTTGTCGGTCCTGGACCTGTTCAAGGATGTCCCTTCAGGTCTTCTCGAAACTCCAGGGGACAGCCACGCGGGAGAGGTGGAGACGGCCTTGATGCTTCACCTGCGGCCCGACCATGTTCAGGGCACAAGCCCTCGAGAGTTTCCGTCGTTTCCACCCTTCATATTGAGCCGTAACAAGCGCAGGTTTTGGCCAAACGGTGTATGGGGCGATTCAACCAAGGCCACGGTGCAAAAGGGTGAGGCCTTATTGGAACATGAGGTAAAGGGCCTGATGAATTTGTTGAACACATTGGAAGGATTTAACGATTGAAGGCCACCTCGACAAATTGCCTTTTCGTCCGATAACTGTGTTACTCGGTGGAAAATGCGCACATATCTGTCTGCGTGCCACGCACAGGTAGGCAGTAGGAAGTAGTGAAGTTAATGGGTTTTTCATGGAATCCTAAAAGAAAGGTGGTAGTTGTGAAAAAAGGTCTAAGTAAGTTTTCATTGGTATTTGTTTTATTGTTTTCGTTGTTTTTTTCAGCCTGTCAGGGCAATGCCGGCTCAACCAGGGCCCCTGACTTCACCCTGCTGGATGTCAATTCCAAAATGGTGAACCTCTCCGACTTCAAGGGCAAGATGGTGTTGATCAACTTTTTTGCCACATATTGTCCGCCTTGCAGGGCCGAGATTCCTGATTTTATCAAGCTTCAGGACAAATACAGGGATAAGGGTTTCGTTGTGGTGGGCATCTCCACGGATGAGGACTGGAAGGAGGTTCTGCCGGATTTCATAAAGAGAAAAGGCATCAATTATCCGGTTCTCATAGCCACTTCCAAGGTTATAAAGGATTATGGCAATGTGTATGCCCTGCCCACCTCATTTCTTTTGGATAAAAATCATAACATCGTCAAGAAATTCAATGGAATGGTATCGGAAAGCGAGCTGGAACCTCTTATAACCCAGTTGCTCTCGCAGTGAAAGGGGTGATTATGGAAGTCAAGGGTTTTTTGGCCGGTGCCGTAAAGGCAGGCATCAAATATGAAAACAGATTGGACCTGGCCATGATCTTTGCCCAGAGTCCTGCGGTCATAGCAGGGGTCTTT
>Ga0209227_1001151_pt1 | contig 21144 bp, 15 predicted proteins | sample YNPBryantNP2012_FD_185815 | JGI IMG/M metagenome (GOLD analysis project Ga0209227, IMG submission 185815) | Anoxygenic and chlorotrophic microbial mat microbial communities from Yellowstone National Park, USA - YNP Bryant NP 2012 (SPAdes)... ...
GCTCTGAACTGCGGGCGCAGGCGTTGCCTGGGAGGATATCGGCTTTGCTGTCACTGCCGCCAGGGTTGCGGTTGCCGCTGACACAACGGGCGCTGTAGGGACAGCCTGTTCTCCGCTTGCCTGCGTGGCCACTGCCAGGATCAGCATCACCAGCGCAATCGCCACGACGATGCCCATGCCGATCCAGCCAAGAACAAACGGCGAGAACACGGCTCGTCCAATTGAATGCGGCGCAGACGATCGACCTCTTATGCGCTCTGGCTGCGCGTGGACATTCTCGCCGTCCTGCACCAGCGCGCGGCGCAACTGATCGGCGAATATCTCGCAACTTTCGTAGCGCGCTGCCGGATCGTATGCCAGCGCGCGACGAAGCACATCGGCGGTATGGGTGCGGTTTCCCAGCAGCTGGACGATCTCCTCGTGCTTTGTGTCCCGCCAGCGTTCGATCTGTTTGAGCGACGACGTGGCGCTGTTGGGCAGCGGGCGGCGGCCGGTCAGCATGTGGAGTGCAATGACCGCCAGCGCGAACTGATCCGATACTGGCACTTCCCGACCTTCGTACTGCTCCGGCGCCATGTAGCCTGGAGTTCCCAGATTTTTCTCATCGACCAGCGCATAGTGCGGGTGGCTGGCAATGCTGAAGTCGATCAGCACTGCGTTGCCGTTTGAGTCGATCAGGATATTCGACGGCTTGACGTCACGGTGGATGATCGGGCTGTAGGTCGGATGACCGGTGTGCAGGTAATCGAGCGCGCTGGCGATCTGGGAAACAACGCGCACCACAAAGGAAGCCGGTTGCGGCTTACCGCTTGCGAGCATCAACGGTCGATCGCCGATCATGGCGTCCAACCCACGTGCGCCTTCCACCAGGCGCGTCGCCAGGTAGTACGGTGGTCGGTTGAGATTGCTGGTGAGATATTCGACGATGTGCGGGTGACGCCGGTGCTGCGCCACCTCGCGGAGCAACAGTTGTTCATTGGTGAAATAGCCAAACACCGTCGGGTTCTTATGATGTCGCGCGGCAAGCACCTTGAGCGCCACCATCGTGCCATCGTGGTAGCGCGCCTTGTAGACCTCGCCGCTCAGTCCGACGCCAATCAGGTCGAGTATCTCAAAATTGCCCAGCCGCGACGGAATTGGGATTTCGGGCATGATCCACCTCTGGCGCTCAGTGTCGTGTCTTTCCGCGTGTTATACCGGACGAAGCGCTACTCACCCAGAAAATGACGCCGCTCATCAGGGTCAAAAGCAGTGAGAGCATGACGGCGATTGGAATGGCGAACATGAAATACTGCCGCAGCAGCACGTCTCCCAACGGCGCGAGCGTGATATTGGGTGACGGCACATTGGCGGTGAGCGGAAACGGATAGCTCAGCGTTCCAGAAGGAGTAACCACTTCTAGAACTACTGTGTGCGATTTTCCATCGTCGATGATCCGGGTATCGTAGCGCACGGTATAGATCGCAGCCGGTTGTGATTGCACTGCGTTCTGGAAGGCGCTGCCGGCGCTGTTCGCATCCGGTCGTTCAAGATAGATGCCACCGGTCGCTTCGGCGAGTTGTTTCAGCCGAAACCCGTTATTCTGCAGCGCTTTATCCGTTCCGATGCCGAACGCCACAATCTTCACCTGTTTTTGCGACGCCTGGCTGATCAAACTATTGAACGAGTCGCCGGTCAGCGCGTCGCCACCGTCGCTCACCACCAGCACCACTGCTTTGCCGCCGTTTTCCTGCGCATCGCGGGCAGTGGCGTCGATGGCGGCCTGAATGGCGGCATTCAGGCTGGTTTTCCCCTGACGGACCGGCAGGTTCTGACGCAGGGTATTGATCACCGCATACCGATCCTGGGTGAATCCCGGCAACCCGTCTGGCTGCAACGCCTGCGCCGGCTGATCCGCCGGAATGAAGAGCGCGACGCGCTCCATATTGCCCGGCGATCGGGTGCGCGGCGGCGGCGGATCGCCTGGCTCAAGGAGAAACGCTTCGATAGCGGCGCGTGCCGCGCCGAGATGATCGCCTGCACCGGCGCCAGTGCCGTTGAGCAGTTGCGAAGCGTCGAACACAATCCCGATACTCGCGCCGGTCGTCACCAGCGTGAATGTGCCACCGTTCACCAGCGGCACGGTTTGAACCGGTTGTCCGTCGTGCGCTGTCTGCGATTCCAGGGTGAAACTGGTGATCGGAGTTCCGTCTTCAATGATGCGGACGGCGCTCCGGTCCAGCGTGGTGATCCGGTTCCCTTGTGCGTCACAGACGCTGAACTGAATGGCGACGGTTGGAAACGTGAGTTGCGCAGCATGAACCTCTAACCCCTGGCAGGCGGGACTTTGCGCGTGTGCCGGAGCAACCAGGAGCAGGGCAACGAGAAGGGTTGTGATGATACCGATCCGCTTCATGACTGTCCTCCTGATAGGGTGCGCTCATACCGCAACTCAACCGATTCCGGTTCTGAGGGCGAGCCGAGATAAATGATGTCGCCATGGCGCAATTCAAACGGATCGCCGTTGAGTTCCTCGTCGCGCTGGTTGCGCCGGACATAGGTTCCATTTGTGCTGTTCATATCGATCAAAAAGACCGAGTCGTTACGGATTTCAAAACGCGCGTGACGGCGTGACACGATATCGTCCGTAATGACCATTGTCGCGTCGCTCTTGCCGATGATTGCGCCGTTGGTCACGCCGAACTGCGCGCCCTGTTGCGCACCAGCGCGCATGACCTTGATGATGCCGTACTTCGAGCTGGCGGCGACCCGCGCTGTCCGCGGCGGTCCGAAGGCGCGCGTCATTGCCTTAGAGAAACTCTGTGACAGCGACTGGACGGTTTGCATAATCTGCTGCGGTGCATAGCCGCCGATCAGAATGGCGGCGATGAGAATGACAACTGCCAGCGACGCCCCGATGATACCGAGGGTGGCGATCTGACTCAGGTACGCACCGATCTGGAGCGCTACAGCGCGGCTCATCTGCTGCTCGTTCGCCGGAGCGACAAACCCGACACGCGCCAGAGCGTCGGTCAGATTGATGCTGACATAGAACGATGGCAGGATCAGGATCACCGGAATGCTGCCAACGCAGAGCCAGAGAAACATCTTGGGCAATTGTCTGGTTCGTCGCAGCGCCAGCCACATCAGGAAGTAGGCGCATGCGGAAATGATCGTCGCCGGCAGTACGGCAACCGAATACCACCACGCATTGCTCATTTGAGCATACTGCTCGAAGTAGCGCCACAGTTCGTACTCAGTCATTGCGACCTCCGGTTGTCTCGTGGACCGGGTTTGCCGATACATTGACGGAAACAGGTGCTGTGTCGCGGTCAGAGCCGTTCTGCTCCGCATCGGCGCCGCGCTCCGGGGCGACCTGCCCGATGTCAGTGGCGTTCTGCTCCGCATCGGCGCCGCGCTCCGGGGCGACCTGCCCGATGTCAGTGGCGTTCTGCTCCGCATCGGCGCTGTGCTCCGGGGCGACCTGCCCGATGTCAGTGGCGTTCTGCTCCGCATCGGCGCCGCGCTCCGGGGCGACCTGCCCGATGTCGATGCCGTTCTGCTCCGCATCGGCGCCGCGCTCCGGGGCGACCTGCCCGATGGCGGTGTCGAGAGCGCCGTTCTGTCCGTCGATCTGGGCTGTTGTCTGGTAACGCTGTCGGATCTCGTCCAGCATCCCGGAACCGGCACAGGCGACCTGCACCAGCATCTGCTGACCGCGCAGCAGCGCCAGTCCTCGACCTGGCGGAAATTGCGCTTTCGCCAGCGTTTTCGACCACCGGACGCCGACGCCTGCAATGTTTGGCGTGTCACTGCCGGGTTCAGCCGGTTTGCCCAGGAAGAGACCGCAGCGTTCCGTGCGGATGGCTTTAATGAGTTGATTGCTGCTCTGCCACGATGAAAAGTCGGTTGCCGTGAGAATGACGTGGAAGCCAATATCGCTGCCACGCATCGCCAGCGACGCCAGTTGCGCCAGATACTCCTGTTCTCTGCCGATCATCAGGTCGAGGTCGTTAACCGCCAGAATCAGTCGCGGTCGGGATATTCCCTTATGCACGCGCTCATTCAACCGCTCGCGCAGTTTCATGCACAGCCCCGCCAGTTCGCCTTCAGTGACAGCGAGGTTGATGTCACGCTGATCATATCGGTTGGTTGCAAATTGTAATGGCGCTGGGACTGGATCATGAGGAACCTGGATCGACCAGGCAGGCACGAAAGGTGTTTCCAGTATCTCCTGGAACGTGCGGCGGCGGTAGTCAACCAGCACGAACTGCGTCTCGTCCGGCGTGGAACGCAGCATCAGCGCGGTAAGAATGGTGCGCAACGTCTCTGATTTGCCGCTATCCGGACCACCGGCGATCAGCAGATGGCTCATACCGCTGTCGAAGTCGAGCGTCACCGGGCGCAGCGTCAGGCTATCGCGCGCAAAGGGGATGCCGGGCGCCGGAACTTCATCCAGCAGGTCGCGCAGGTCGATCCGTGGCGGCAGCAGGCGCAGCGGATGCGGGCGGGCATGTTCGGGGGTGAACCGATTGCGGCGCGCAGCGATCCGCAGCGAGTATTCGAGTTCACCCTGCATATCGCCGGACAGCAGCGCGTCGTCGGCGCCGCGCCCTTCACGGCGCCGCAGATCGCGCAGGATCGGCAACGCAATCTGCAGTTCCACCGGTCCTTCGCCGGTGCGCAGGAAGGCGCGCCCCGGTTGATCGGCGCGGATGCGGGCGGCCACCTTTTTGCCGAGCAGCGTGTCCGAGTCGTTTTCATCATTGACTCGCAACACAATGCGCGTCTCGAACAACCCCTGCCAGCGGCTCACATCCTTTGCCAGGCCAGCCGTTACCACGAAGACGATGCCAAACGGGCGCGCTTCGCGGATCAGCGCCATGAGCGCTTCTATGGTTGTTTCCGGTTGTGCGCCGACCAGATCGGCCAGGTTGTCGATCACAACCAGGATGCCCGGCGGTGGCGGCGGCAACGATGGGTTGCGCTGATGCAGGCGCCGGTACTCGCCGAGGGTATCGACGCCGTGGGTGCGCAGCAGGCTGCGGCGGTCTTCAATGGCTGATTCGAGTTCGACCAGCAACCGTTCGATGCGCACGCTGTCCTGCGGTGTCAGCATGTCCGCCAGATGCGGCAGCACCCTGTCGCTCGCGTCGCCATCGGCAACAGGCGGCAGCGCCATGCCGCACCCGCGACCACCGGCATCAATCGTGTACATCCACAGGTCTGCAGGCGAGTGCGTCATAGCGAGCGCCAGCATGAGGGTGCGCACCAGCACGGTTTTGCCCGACCGCGATCCGCCGACGATCAGCAGATTGCCATGTTTGCCTGCCAGGTCGAGAACCAGCGGGAGTTGCTCGGCGCGTGTCGGGTAGTCGAGCAACCCTATCGGCGCCTGCATCCAGGCGTCGGGGGCGAGCGGCGCTCTGTCGAGCAGATCGACCAGCGGGATGGCATCGGGCAACGGCGCCATCCACACCCGATACTTTGCGGAGGCGTACTGCGGTCCGCGCGCCCGCGCCATGGCTTCCACAATCAGCGCCAGTTCGGTCTCGACGTCGCGCTTGCCTTCGAGTTGCGCAACCATATCGCGGATAACCCGCCTGCCGGCTTCGGTTGCGTCTTCGTCGGTTTGCTCGAAGTAGCGTTGCAACGCCTGACGGATGATCGCCTGCGGCTCGCCGGGGTTGACCGGTGCGGGCAGTTCGCGGCGCGCGACTGCTGAAGTGTACCGGTACGCCGCCTGCGGCGTGATGATCTCCAGCGCGCGTGGTTCAGCGCGATACTGTTCACACAGGCGAAGCACATCATTCACAAAACGCTCGATGCCCAGTTCGTGGGCGCTGATCACCTTTCGCCGACCGGTCACATCGACCTCGCCGAATGAGTCGCTCCGTTCAAATGGCTGGTAGGGCACAGTCACACGCGCCGATTGAAAGGCGACGATCTGTTTGTTCACCCGGAAGTAGCCGCGTCCCGGCGTTTCGGTCGTCAGATATGCCGCGTCGGGGATGGTGACCATCGTCTTGCTGTCCTCGGTCGAGGTAACCCGGAGGGCTATCCAGTAGGTCAGGTTGCGGAGCAACCCTTCTTTGACCTGTGATGGCTGCTGAGTGGCAAAGAGCAGATGCACGCCAAGGCTGCGCCCCTGTTTGGCGACCCGGATCAGTTCGGGGACGAATTCCGGGTAGTCGCGCACCATTTCATCGAATTCATCGATCACGATCATCAGGTTCGGCAACGGCGCAAGGGAAGGATTGCGCGCCATCCTGCGGCGATATTCGCGGATATTGGCGACATTGGCGCGCTGCAATCGCTGTTTGCGCCGGTCGAGTTCACTGTTGATTGCAATCAGCGCCCGTTCCGCCTCATACCCCGCCAGATCGGTCACCATGCCGACCGTATGCGGCAGACGCTCCAGGTCTTTGAACGTTGCGCCGCCTTTGAAATCGATCAGCATGAGATTCAGGCGATCCGGGCTGTGCAGCACTGCCAGCGACATCAGGAAGGTAAGCAGAAATTCGCTCTTGCCCGAACCGGTGGTTCCGGCGACGATGCCATGGACGCCGTGAAAACCTTCGTTAAGGTTGATCGCAAAGCGATCATGGTGAGCGTCGGGTCCCGTCATACCAACAGGCGCCGGATGCCAGCTATCGGAAGGGTCTTTCCAGAACTGTTCTGGATCGTAGGTCTTGACTTCTCCCAGGTCCAGGATGGTCGAGAAACGCACATTGCGCGGCAGTTCACGCTGCTGGTCGAGGGAGACATCTGCGATGCGCGCCAGGGTGCGCGCCAGGCGTTCGCTCTCAGCGCGCGTGACGCTGTCGGGAGAAAATGGGGTGTATCCTCCTTCGGCGCCCGCCAGGGCAAGCAACGTGCGTGGCGTCAGTTCGATGTAGCCGCCGCACTCGCCCGGCGTCTGCCGCGATTCGGACACAAGAAACAGCACGCTGAAGCCCAGCGAGCGCCCGCGTCTCATCAGATCGAGAAAGACGTCGTGCTGCGCGCCGAATGTCGGATAACTGTCGAGCACGATGACCACGTGGGGGCGATTGGTGGCGCCATGCTCGATCCGCTGACGCAGTTCGCGCAGGAGACTTTCAACAACCTGGGTGAAGTGATCGGGATCGCCGTCATAGCGCGCAAGTAAACGGTACGATTCTTCGTCAAAGGCGCGCGTATGCGGAAGCCATCGCAACCATGACCATGTTGTATCGAAATGTGCTGACCAGAACGCCGCCAGGCGCACCTCGTCCGGCGAATGATGAACGACGATCTGCCATATAAACGCATAGACGAACTGGACGACAGCAGCGTCATTGCCGGCAATGCCGATCGAACCGCACTGACGGAGCGCAAGCGTTATCGGAACATCGCGCACAATGGCGAATTCGCGCGCCAGGTCAAGCGCCCGCCGCAGTTCCGGCGTATACTGGAACTGATTGGCGCGCGGCGGCTTGATAGTGACGCTGGTGGGCAGGTCGCCGCGCCCGATGCGCAGCCGGAGAAAGTCCTCGTCGTTTGAGCGTCGTTCCCAGAGACGCGGTTCAGGCAGGTCGCCATTACCCTCAACAATCTGCACCAGTGTGGTCGGTTCAGGGTCATTCGCCTCGCGCACGTTACGCTGTTCTGCATCAAGGAAACGGAGATGGGAGCGAACCCGTTCAAGCGTTTCGGCGTAGGCATTCTCGTACTCCTGGCGCGCCTGCTCCTGGGCGCGGCGTTGCGCGATATAGGTCCAGATACCCATCCCGACGCTGACGAATGAAATGAGCACGATCGGCAACGACAGCCAGATGCTTCCTCCCTGACCGCCACGCGCAATCAGAGCGATCAGGTAAAAGATGCCGGTCAATGCCGGAAGCAGGATGAACCCAAGGCGCGCTGGCAACGACAGCGTTGGAGCGCCGGGTGGCGCCGGAATCTCGATCTCATCGGTCGGCAACCTGCGCAGGATGCGCGGCGGTCGATTGAACGACTCCGGCGCATCGATTGCTGGCGCTTCGGTCGGATTGGTCTCAGTCACTGTCATTGTTGTTGAGGAAGAGACCCCAGAGGCAGCGTCCTCCGGGGTCTGACATTCACACTTCAGGCAGCCAGGAATGATCGATCAACCGCCTCGAACTCCTCCGCCTCGCGGCGCAAACCGTTCGAGAGGTTGTGCAACTCGTCCATCATCGTTCGCAGTTGCTGGCACCACTGCTCCCACTGCGCCTCGAACTGCTGCCGACTCGAACCAGCCCAGGTCGACATAACCTCATTTGCCGAACTCATCATACGGTTCAATTCGCCTTCGATCGAACTTTTGCTTGCGTCCATCGTTGCGGCGGTCGAGCGCGCCGCATCCGGGTCAAGACTGATGACGGGCATGGCATTCTCCTTATTATTCGAGTTCTGTTCCTGTTCAGGGCGTCCTTATGCATTGAATGACCGATCGACAGACTCAAATTCCTCCGCCTCGCGGCGCAGTCCGTTCGCCAGATTCTGCAACTCGTCCATCATGGTGCGCAGTCGCTGACTCCACTCTTCCCAGCGCGACTCGAACTGCTGTCGACTTTGACCAGACCAGGTGGACGTCACATCGTTGACCGAACTCACCATGCGACTCAACTCGCCTTCGATGGAACCTTTGCCTCCATCGAACACCGATGCGGTCGCACGAGCCTGCTGCGGGTCTAGACTGATTGGCGGCATACGTTGTTGATCCTCCTTTCACATGGTTCTTCGCGTGATTGTGGGTATGACGACCATGGCGCAACTGCGCCGGGAAAGGTGCTATGCCTCAAACAGTTCGATGGTGATGGGCCATCCGCCGTTTCCAAGAACAACCTCTGATCCTGGTGGCTGAATCGTCACCGTCTGACCGTTGTTGAGCGGTCTGCCGTTGACGTAGGTGGGTTTATATGCGCGCAACAGCCAGTGATCGCCCTGGCGAATGATGGCACAGTGGTTCTTGCGGCTGACGTGCATCAGACGCGAGTCGAATCCGCTGAAGATACGCGCTTTTTCCGCCAGGACGATCGCCTGGGGCAATGTGCTCGACAGGTAGGCGCGGTCGAGTTCGAGATAGTCGCCCTGAACGACGACAGTGCAATCAGGCGCCAGTTTGAGCCGACAGGACGAGGGCGACGATAGTCGTCGCGGCAGCGGCTTTGTCGGAGGGCGGGGACCTGGTTTTGGAGCAGGCGGCGTAGCGTTGGACTGCCACCAGGGTGCAGCCACATTCGCAATATAGACCGTTTGCGCCTGGATGCGCGCACTTTTCAGCGTGCGTGCGTCCTGGAGAAGTTCCCGTTCACCGTCGTGCTCGCGGTATAACCCGTAGACGATCCGTCGTCCCTGCGGATCGTACTCCGGCAGGTTCAGTTGCACAACCAGACTCTGGACGACCTCACGAATGGTCTTATCAGGTTCACGAGAGACCGTTTTGTGCTCGGAAGGCGCCCACGATACGTCGAATTCGATGGACATGTGCAATGTTCCTCAACAGGCAAGGACGATGCGATACTGGTGACGGCATTGAAGGTCGGGCGTGTCAGAACATTGCCCGGCGCCTGCAAACCTCCCATCACTATTCTACATGCCGGTTTTCGGTTTTTTTTCGGTTAACTTGTCATAATGATATTTAGAACTTATCATCAGATACCAGGATGGTATCGCGGGATGCCTGATGAACCTTGAGGAAATGAAATCCAACTTCCGTCGTTCAGGCTTGACCTGGCTCGTGCGGGCTGATGCAGAATCCGCTATCCCCTGTTAGCCGTCGGGCTGAAGCCCTCGGCTATGCGAGACGAAGCCCGCCTGCGCGGGCTAGAGCGGAATAATTACTCAAAGACCATATATGGCAGTTCTCACAGAGGTTGAACCTGGTGGACGAGGTTGAACACTCCCGGAATCGTACTCCCCACAAGGTGACCGGAATGAATTTCGGTCTACACTCGGCTGGCAGCGGGCGCCTCGCGCGACACGGCGGATGGGAACAATGGTCAATGTATCTGAGAAATGCTGTGAATTTTGGAACCCCTGGTCCCGCCTGAGGTGCGCACCGTCCCGACGAGTTTCTGAAAATTCATCTTGCGTTCCGCTGCAATCGTCTTTGGGTTTGCCCGCGCTTCCGGCATCGTGATCAGAACGATGGGTCTGCTTTCCGGTCCGGTGTTTGTCGTGGGGCGCCGTACCGGTGAGGTGCGTGATTCTCAAAAGAAGGCAGGTGCTCAGTCGTGATGTCTACCTTCCGGTTTCGAGGTGTGTGCCTGATCGCAGCCGCATCCAGCGCACCACTGCATCTCCCTGATCGGGCGGGGCGGCAAGGGCGCGCAGATAGCGCCGGAACACACGCGCGACCTCGCTCTCGTTGCGCTGGCGCGCATAGCAGCGCAGCATCCAGAGCGTGAGGCGCTCATCAGTGGGATCGAATCGAATGCCGCGACGACAGAGCGCCAGACATTGCTCGTCATCTCCCTGTTGGTAGGCGAATTCCGCCAGCCGCTCCAGTGCAGTCAGATACGCATTGAGGAGTTCAGTCCGGCGTTCTTCGATCTCATCGGTGAGCATATCGACATCCGCCAGATAGGGTCCGCCGTACAGGTCGCAGGCGTGGCGATAGACCGGCACGGCTGCCGCCAGGTCGCGGTCGTGTTCGGTCTGTTCGGCAACGTGGATGGTATGCTCGAATGAGCGCACATCACTGGTGTAGGCATCCGGTGTCAGGATGTAACGCTGATTGCTGGAGTTCAGGAGACTCTCTGCCATGCTGGTTCCACCGAAGTGCTCGATGGTCTGGCGCAGCGCGGTCATCGTGCGCCCCAGCGCGCCGGTTGCGCCAGCGTCTCCCCAGATCGCAGCCCGGATCTCGTCTGCCGTTGCGCCGCTGCGCCCGCGATGCACGAGATACGCCAGCACCGCCTGCACTTTGCGCCGCCCGGCGCGACTGACGTTGGACTGCGCCCACTCGTGGGAGAGGATTTCCTGGTTGCCGATATACACGCGCAGTGTGCCGAGACATTCAATGTGCATGCCGCGGAAGGGTCGGAAATCGACCGGATGCCCGCTCTGTCGTCCCAGCACACGTAACGCCTGTTCGGCTTCACGGCGCACTTGCGGTTTTTCGTCGCTCAACCGTCGCCGCAGCAATGTGAATGCATGGGTTCCGTACAGGGTCAACAGGAGAAGCGTCGCCTGCCGTTGCACCTGTTCATCGGGGTGCAGAAGCAGCGGAATACAGGTCTGGACGATATGCTCATCGTGCCTGACCGACGCAACGCCCCGGTCGCTGAAGTATGTGGGTTCTACAGATGGCATCGCTATTGTGATTGCGTTCTGGCGCTCTATTGCTAACACTATTTATACAACTTCATGCACGCCTTCCACAATGGCAATGTTGCCATAATTTTCCCGGATATCTGGCGCAGTATGTTGCTATTGGGGGGTGATACAGCGTGTTTTCTGTGCAGATGTGCTACAATATCGGCGCCGCTGAGGGTGTAAGGTGTCGATATAGGGTGGTGTGCATGCGGGTGTGGACGCAATCAAACGTCGGTGCGTATGTGCGGTCGTGCGGATCACAATACAGACAATCGCCGGGCCGCCTGTGGCATGGATGAGGATGTGTGGTATGACAGACAGCGACACGCCGGAGTATCGTTTCTACCTGGCAGGCGAGTGGCGCACCGGCGTGCCCTACACAGTCGCCTGCCCATATGACGGATCACCAGTGGCAGTGGTGCATCGCGCTGCGCCTGCCGACCTCGAACAGGCGATCCAGGCAGCGGTCGAGGCGTTCAGGACAACACGCCGGTCGCCGCTGCATCGTCGTGCCGCAGCGCTGCGCGCCATTGCTGCAGGCATCGAAGCGCGCGCTGAAGAACTTGCCCGCACCATTGCGCTCGAAGCGGGAAAACCGATCAAACAGGCGCGTATCGAAGTTGCGCGCAGCATCGTAACCTTCTCGACCGCCGCCGATGAGGCGACGCGCTCGAACGACGAGGCGCTGCGCCTTGACGCTGCTCCTGGCGGCGAGGGGCGGCAGGCGATTGTGCGTCGCTTCCCGATCGGACCGGTGGCGGCCATTACACCCTTCAACTTTCCGCTCAACCTGGTGGCGCATAAGGTTGCTCCGGCGATTGCCGCCGGATGTTCCGTCGTGCTTAAACCTGCATCGCAGACCCCAAGTGTGGCGCTCAAACTGGCAGAGATCATCGCTTCGTCCGGGTGGCCCCCCGATGCGCTGAGTGTCCTGCCGCTCGCCAGCCGCGACGCTGCGCCGCTGGTTGAAGATGAACGCTTCGGATTGCTGACGTTCACCGGTTCGCCAGCCGTCGGGTGGGAGATGAAACGCCGCGCCGGACGGAAGCGGGTGACGCTGGAACTTGGCGGCAATGCAGGCGTGATCATTCATTCCGACGCCGATCTCGCGTTTGCGGCAGCGCGCTGCGTTGTCGGTGGGTTCTCCTACGCCGGTCAGAGTTGTATCAGCGTTCAGCGCATTTTTGTGCATGCACCGGTGTACAATGCGTTTATGGACCTGTTTGTCCCGCAGGTGCAGGCGTTGAAGGTCGGGCATCCGCTCGATGAGGCGAGCGACTTGAGCGCACTGATCAACCCATCGGAGGCGGTGCGCGTGTCCGCCTGGCTCGACGAGGCGCGCAGCGCAGGTGCGGAGTTTGTCACCGGCGGCATTGTGGAAGGCGGTGTCGTTGCGCCGACGATTGTCACGCGTGCTGCGCCGGAACTGCGGGTCAACTGCCAGGAAATCTTTGCGCCGGTGGTCACCGTTCAGCCGTACACCACCTTCGAGGAGGCGCTCGCAGCGGTCAACAACAGTGAGTTTGGCTTGCAGGCTGGCGTGTTCACCCGTGATGTCGGGCGGATCTTCCAGGCGTATGAGGAACTGGAGGTCGGCGGGGTTATCATCAATGATGTTCCGACGTGGCGCATTGATCCAATGCCCTATGGCGGCGTCAAGCAGTCCGGCTTCGGGCGCGAAGGGTTGCGCTATGCGATTGAGGAGATGACCGAGCGAAAGTTGCTGGTGGTGAATGTCGGTTGATTCCTGATATGATCAACCACACGGGGTGATCTCGACGCTCACCCCGCCTTCCTTTCAATCTGTCTCCACCCACGCGCGCCACTCAGCGGCGAGTTCATTGAGGGATATTCCATACACGCCGCGATAATCGGCAGAACCGGCTTCGCGTCCGCGCCCGCTTTCGTACAGCGTGTGCAGTTTCTCCATGCCATAGCGCTCGATCAGAAAATCGACAAACGACGCCCACACTTCATAAGCGATGTTGTCACCGTAGCGTTGCACGCCAAGCAGTCGCAGCGGTATGCCCATATCACGGATCTGGCGCGCTCGTTCTTTCCAGCTGCCGACGTCGTACCGCGCCAGCCAGGGAGGACCGGTGATCCAGGTCGCTAACCCTTCCAGAAGAATGATATCGGCTCGCTTTTGTGCGTCGTCTCCGTAACGCTGCGCCTGGAGGTGGTGAGCAAGTTCGTGCGACGCAACCACCAGCGCGCGTTCGATGTCTTCGTGGGGGCGGTAAAAGACCGCAGCGCGCCCTTCTTCGGTATACGCAATGCCGCGCGTATCTTTTGACGGCGCCAGCGCCGGGCGGTAGAACGCCAGCGACACGCGCCGGTTCAGCTGGAAGCCAAAGCGTTCCTCATTGCCGCGCAGGAGTTCTTCCAGGCGCGGGGCAATTGCCGCTATCTGCTCCGACGTGAAGGTGCGCAGCCCGACATACACATCCACGCGCCCGGTCTGCGCCACGCGCGTGCCGCGCATCCACGGACCGTCACCGGCAATAAAGGGTGGCGGAACCGTCGCTTCAGGCGCCGGAGGCGCCTCAGCAACGATGGTCACTTCGGGAACAGGGATCGCCCTGACCGTGGCAACCGGGAATCGGATCAGTGGAGGCGCTGATTGGATCGGAGGTGGCGCAACGGGTTCGATGCGGAACACCTGTGACGGACGCACCTGGGGTTCGCTGAAATGGGCGTCTGGCGGTTGGACGGCAAATCCGGCAATGGAAGCCGCAAGAAGCACAAGGGTCACGATACCGGTTGTGAGACGCACCATGGCGCTCCTCTTCTCGAAACGACAGACATGGTCGTTCGATGCACAACGAAACCAGCGCGCATCGATACGGTGCGCCGGTTCGATCCTGTCTGGCACAGTTCATGTGTGAACGCTCAGGTACCACATGGTTGGTTTTTTGTCAAATGCCAGCCGAAACACATAGAGAGATAATCACGTCTCCGGTCAGCAATATCGTATCGGGTGAATGCAAAACCTGTGCCGGATGTAACAACTTTTGGTACAATACAGAGCAAGAAAACGTCGCGCAACTCCGCCTCAGCGTCGAGGCGTTGCAGAGTTGTCGGCGAGTGATTACGCCTCGCCGTTTCGCTCACGGTTGGCAGATGAACGACCGGCGATTCTGCCAGTCGCATCGATGATGAAAGAGCACTGCCATGACCAGAAACACCCTCACAATCACCGACAATCGGACTGGCAAGACCTACGAGATTCCGATCGAACACAACACGATCCGCGCGACCGATCTGCGTCAGATCAAGACCGATCCGGACGATTTCGGGTTGATGTCGTATGACCCGGCGTTCATGAACACTGCGGCGTGCATCAGTCGCATTACGTACATCGATGGCGACAGGGGCATTCTGGAGTATCGCGGGTATCCGATTGAGCAGCTTGCTGAACAGAGTTCGTATCTGGAAGTGGCGTACCTGCTGCTGTATGGTGAGTTACCGTCGAAAGAACGTCTCGAATGGTGGGAGTATCGCATCAGCCGTCACCTGTTCCTCCACAACAGCCTGGTCGAACTGATCCAGGCGTTCCGCTACGACGCCCATCCGATGGGCATTCTGATCAGTTCGGTAGCGGCGATGTCAACGCTCTACCCTGAAGCAAAGAACATTCACGATCCTGTGGTTCGTGAGAAGCAGATCTGGCGTATTATCGGTCAGATCCCGACGATTGCCGCCTTCGCCTATCGGCACCGAATCGGGCGACCGTTCAACCTGCCCGATAGCTCGCTCAGTTACACGGCGAACCTGCTCTACATGATGGATTACATGAACCAGCGCCAGTATGAGGTCAACCCGGTGTTAGCCAAAGCGCTGGATGTGCTCTTCATCCTGCATGCCGATCACGAGCAGAACTGTTCGACGTCGGTTATGCGGAGTGTGGGTTCAAGTCACGCCGATCCCTACAACGCACTGGCGGCGGCGGCAGCGGCGCTGTACGGTCCGTTGCACGGCGGCGCCAATGAAGCAGTATTGCGCATGTTGCAGCAGATCGGGCATCCGAAGAATGTTCCGGCGTTCATCGAGCGCGTGAAGAAGGGTGAGACACGGCTGATGGGTTTCGGGCATCGGGTGTACAAGAATTACGACCCGCGCGCCAGGATCATTCGTAAGATTGCTCACGAGGTCTTCGAGGCCACAGCGGCGAATCCGCTGCTTGATGTGGCGATGGAGCTGGAACGGATTGCCCTGGAGGACGAGTATTTCGTTTCACGCAAGCTGTACCCGAATGTGGATTTCTACAGCGGGTTGATTTATCAGGCGCTGCGCTTCCCAATCGAGTATTTCCCCTTCCTCTTCGCCATTCCGCGCGCATCGGGATGGCTGGCGCAGTGGCTTGAGATGCTCGATGATCCGGAGCAGAAGATTACGCGCCCGCGGCAGATCTATCTGGGGCATCCGCGGCGTGATTATGTGCCGGTCGATCAACGGTGATCATCGGTATTCCTGTGCGCTTTTGCCCCTCATCCTCCCGCCCTCTCAAGTGTAGAGTTTTTGGGAGAGATGAGCGATGTCCTCCATTCCCGTGCGCCTTTGCCCCTCATCCCCCCTGCCCCCTTCTCCCACAAGGGGAGAAGGGGGAGTTTGGGCGTTCTGATGGCTGAAACGGGAGATGGCGCACAGGGGCTTGCCAAAAAATCTACCCCTGTGATCATCCCCCGCCCCCCTTCTCTCACAAGGGGAGAAGGGGGGCGTTTATAGCAGTTCTCACAAAAGTTGAACATTCCACCGATAACCGCAACCGATATCTTACGCCACACGCGGTGACCGAAATGATGAAGATTGAGCATTAAATCCGCTATGCGCCCCTTGCCGTCGGGCTGAAGCCCTCGGCTATGCAAGGCGAAGCCCGCCTGCGCGGGCTGGCGGATTATTTATTCAAAGTCCATCATTTCGGTCTACACTCCGCCAGAAACAGACGTCTCGTGCGACACAACGTATTTGAGAAATGCTGCAGGTTTCCTGATGCCCGAAACGGGTGGAACACAAGGGTGTGCCGGAGAAACCTACCTCTGTCCTGTACTGACGGTCACCGACGTTTCCTGGGATGCGGGTCTGCTTTTCTGGTCTCGAACAACGGGGAGAGCGATCGTAAAGGTGGCGCCCTCGCCGACACGCGATGCCACACTGATTGTGCCGCTGTGCGCTTCGATGATCGCCTTTGCGATTGCCAGACCCAAACCGGCGCTCTGGTGTCCTCCTTCGCGGCTGCGTGACGGATCGGCGCGGTAGAAACGATCAAAGATGCGCGGCAGGTCCTCCGGTGCAATCCCGCTGCCGGTATCACGCACTTCCAGGATAACGCGCTGAGCGCCTTCTTCACGGGCAGTCAGCACAATCTCGCCGCGTGTGGTATGGCGCAGCGCATTCGCCATCAGATTGTTCAGCACCTGCGCCATGCGATCGGTATCAACCACCACCGACGGTAGCGTTTCAGGGGCTTCGACGCGGATGGTCAATCCCTGCTGCTCTGCCTGCACCATATGCGCCAGGGCTGCGCGCTCGAGCAGGGCGCGCGGATCGACGGGACGACGGTTCAGCGACAGGGCGCCAGCATCTGCCAGCGAGAGCAGGCGCAGGTCGTCAATCAGGCGTTGCAGGTGCTCAACCTCCCCGTGCATAATCTGATAGATGGTCGGTGAGCCGCTGATGCGACCTTCCTGCAATCCTTCGGTGTAGCCGCGCAGAATACTCAGCGGTGTGCGCAGATCGTGCGCAAGGTCGGCGGTCATCTGGCGTCGCGCCTGGATCGCTTTGCTCAGATCGGCGCTCATCTGATTGAATGCCTGCGCCAGTTCACCGATTTCGTCGCGTGAACGCACAACCACGCGCTGATCGAAACGCCCGCGTGCCATCGCGCGCGTTGCTGCCGTCAGTTCACGGATGGGACGGGTCAGTGTGCGCGCCAGAACGACGCCGACCACCAGGGCGACAATGGTGGCGGCGACGGCGCTCAGCACAGTCGCCACGGCAAGGCGTTGCAGCAGGGCTGCTTCGGCTGCCCAGCGTGGATCACTGAGCAGAGGGAGCGGAGGAGGACCGACGAAGAAGAAGTAGCCGATGATCTCGCCATCCGAGCGCAGCGTTTCAGCCCGTGCGATCATCCCGGGCGCCAGTTGTCGTCCGGGTCGGTACGGTCTGCGTCCATACACCACAACGCCATTGGTGTCCGCCAGCACCAGGTTCCGGCTGTAAAAATCGAGCGGCGCCGTCCGTTCCAGCACCTGCTCGACCCCCTGCCATCCGCCGTTCGTCTCATAGTACGAGCGCAGCGCATTGAGGAGGATCGTCCGATCCCGGAGGGAGAGAAAGAGATCGACCTCCGAACGGGTGCGCAGCCCGACGATCAACGCCACCATAAGCGATCCGATCAGTCCGACCAGAAGAAATGCCAGCGTCAGTTTGAGGGTCAGCGATCGCATCGTCAAACGCCTGTCGCTGTGGGGTTCGATGTGCGCGGCAACGCAAAACGATACCCCATGCCATACACCGTTTCAATATATTGGGGATGGCGCGGATCTGCCTCGATCTTGGCGCGCAGATTGCGAATATGGACATCGATGGTGCGTTCTGAGCCTTCGAATGCATCGCCGGAAACGCGGTCGAGCAGATCCAGGCGGGAGAACACCTGCCCCGGCGCAGCCATGAGCGTCGCCAGAATAGCGAACTCCGACGGTGTCAGATCGACATAACGCCCACCGACGCGCACAGTGCGACCAGTGCGATCAAGGACAATATCAGCGGCGCGCAGCACATCCGGTTCCAGGGGCGTCTGTTGAGTGCGGCGAAGCACTGCGCGGATGCGGGCGATCAGTTCACGCACATTGAACGGTTTGGTGACATAATCATCCGCGCCGAGTTCCAGCCCCAGGATCTTATCCGTATCTTCGATCTTCGCCGTCAGCACGATGACCGGCGTGCGCGACTCCTTTGCGAAGGCGCGGAGGAACTCGTACCCGCCCATCTCCGGCATCATCAGGTCGAGGACGACCAGATCGGGTTTTTCGACGCGCGCCACGTATAATGCGCGTCGCCCGTCGCCGGCTTCGACGACGTGAAACCCTTCCTGTTCGAGATAGAGCCGGAGCATATCGCGGAGCGCCGGCTCATCGTCAACAACCAGAATGGTGCTCATACCGCAGGTTTCGCTTTTGCGCGCCGGGAAAGAAAGCGCCGGGTAAACGGCAGAATTCCCGCAACCAGCGCAACAATCACGCCAATCACGATCAGATTTTTGAGCACTTCGACGATGCCGCGCGGATCCGGCGCACGTTCCAGCGCGTGGCGTCCGGCATTGCCGGGGAACAACCCGCCCCGTTCACCGCGGGCAAAAAAGGCATCGGGTCCACGTCCGTCATGGTCGCTCCCCGCCTCGAGCCGCATGCGCTCCGGAGAAGCCAGCAGTGTTTCGGCGAACTCCGTCTGTCGGAAAGCCATCAGCGCACCGACGATAACCAGCGCAGCCGCCAGGATCGCAAGCACACGCCAGAATACGTTCATTGCTGCACCTCCCGCTGCATAACCGACGCCGGTTCAGCGGACATGGATGGCGGGAACCACGCTGCCAGCATGCGACGCCCTGTACGAACGATCCAGTTCCAGTGCAGCGCGATGTGCAGCCCGACAAGGAATACGCTTGCGTCGGATGCCAGATGATGGATCTGCCGCCAGACACGATTCGGTCTCATATCGATGCCGAACCAGGGCAACGCCGTTTCCGAAATCATCAGACCGGTAAACACAACGATTGTTATAAGAACGAAGAGCAATACATTCAGCGTGTAGTTGATGCGCGCGCTGCCGGGCGCCCGATCAAACAATCGTCGTGTCACCCCGACAATCCATGACCAGTGAAGAACGAGATGGGTCACGATCGCTGCACCGAACGCGATTCCCAGCCATTCGTGAATGGCGATGCCGGTGAAGCGTGGCGCCGTGGCAATCAGGAAAGCAACGAACAGTGCGCTATCGAGCGCCAGATTGCGCACGGTGCGTCGTCGGGCATCCGAAACATCGACGTTCATCATTATACCTCGCTATGGTGAGTGTTGAATTTATGAGTCCCTGCCAAAAGATCGTGTCACCGCCGATGGAAAACGCTGCACGCCCGGCGTCCTGGCAGTGCGTTCCGGCAGTGAAGTCATGAGTATCGTAGCGAGAAGTTCTTCAGAGATTGTGAAGAGAGCGTGGGGAAATTGTTTGAGTTGCGGAGTGGTGGTATGGAGGCGGGGAACATACGTCGGAGAGGCGTTGCAAGCAGCCTCTCCGACGCTATGGAACATGCTACGGCTGACGCACCTGCGCGGTGACCGGAATCTGTCCCGCCTTCTCGAATGTCAGGGTCAGTTGCACGCTATCGCCAGCATTCAGGTCACGGGTCAGTCCGATGAGCATCACATGGAAGCCGCCCGGCTTCAGTTCGACCTGCCCGTTGGCGGGGATGTCGATACCGCCCTCGACCTGTCGCATACGCATGACGCCGCCTTCTTCGATGACGGTATGCAGTTCGATGGTTTTGGCGACATCGCTGCTCGCTGCGATCAGTTTGTCGGGTTCGTTGCCGGTGTTGCGGATGATCATATACGCCGCGCTGTTTGCGCCGCCCATCTCCATGTCGCCATGACCGCCATGCGCCATACCCTGCTCTGGCGCTTTGGTCGGCTCCATGCCGCCGTATCCGCTGCCGGATGCTGGCGCCATCGTGGGTTGCTCCATGCCGCCCATCGCGCCGCCTTCCATCTTCATTGCGCGCGCCCACGGATCACTGATCTGGATCGTCGCGCCGCCGGTGGCGCCGGTGTTCGCCGGCGCCGCCGGTGTAGCCGGTGATGTTGCGGTGCATGCTGCAAGCGCAAGTGCGCCTGCCAGAATGAAACAATATCGGTACAGGTTCATGGTGTGCTCCTTACTTTCTGTTCTATGAGAATACTTGTGTCCGGTGTTCTGAAAAGCCAGAACCGGGAACCGCAAAGCGGAAATCAACGAGACAAAGTGCAGGATAGGCAATGATGCAGTGATTTGGGGGGTGGAATGGGCGGCTGCGGTGCATCGCCGTAGCGGTGCAACTGGATATGTGGCGGCAGCAATGCGATCAGCACAAGCGCGACGATCAGGACGATCAACGTGACGACGCCCTCGTAAAAGGCGCGCGGCATCATCGTCTGCTGGTCGTGCATGCCGGTCTGTGCCTCGGGCTGGGTATCCGCTGATCCGTGGAGGTGGCACACAAAGCGAACCGCGCCAGACAGCGCCTGGTGGTATGTCTGATCCTCAGTAAGGGCGCAGTGGAGCATGCAAAGCGCGGGATTGAGGACTCCCAGCATCAGCGCCATGATCGCAGGAAAAAAGGGACGGATCAGCACTGGCGCCGTTCGCACCGGCTCGCGGGGTCCTGCGCTGATCAAACCTTGCGCCTGTGCTGTGACACGCTCCATGATTGTGCATTATACCACGAAGTTCCTGCGCAAGCCGGGTCTGCCGGGCGGTTCATATCAAATCTTGATGATCAGGATGCATGCCAGGGCAGCCCACGGTCGTTCTGGCATGTTCCTGGCGCGCCACAACAGGACGCGTCCCTGCACCGCCTGGGAGCGCGGGCGTCTCGCCCGCATGCAGTGATGCGATCCATACGGGGGGGCAGGCATCACGCTCTCGACCGCCAGCCCGAAGGCGCAAGGCGCATACCGGATTATAGCAGTTTTCAAAGAGGTTGAACCAATTGGACAGGGTTGAACACTCCCAGAATCGCGCTACCAACACGGTGACCGAAATGAATTTCGGTCTACGCTCTGCTGAAAGCGTGCGCCTCGCGCGATACGGCGGACAGGAACAGAG
>Ga0209227_1001154_pt1 | contig 21114 bp, 18 predicted proteins | sample YNPBryantNP2012_FD_185815 | JGI IMG/M metagenome (GOLD analysis project Ga0209227, IMG submission 185815) | Anoxygenic and chlorotrophic microbial mat microbial communities from Yellowstone National Park, USA - YNP Bryant NP 2012 (SPAdes)... ...
TCAATCAAAGTCTTATGCTGAATATCCTGCCAAAGAATTCCGGTGCCGAGTTTGGGTGACCAGGTGACAAGCTTTTTTTCCATATGATCCTCCGGTGAAAGAGTGCTTAAAACTTTGGAGTCAGAATACCGAAGCCGTGCTCCTTCTGTCTCCTACCCCTTTTATTTATTTCCATGCAATTGTCAGCGTTATGTTGGGCAGCCCGATTTTTTCATACACCCCTGCATCCAGTATATAGTGATGAGTGAAACAGGCGTCAAGAACTGTTTTAACATCACGGTATAGAAGTGGCTTTGCCCCGATTTTTTCAAAAATAAAATCATACGCAAACAGCTCGCCCGTATAATTAAAATAGTCTCCAAGAACAAGGACATCGGCAAAGGCTGAAAAATTTTCTATCGAACGCCAATTTGCATAGGTAATGGTTGCACGTTCGTACAAAAGCACTGGAGGAGTCAGCACCGCGTGCAGTTCTGCTGGTGGTGGTGCGGTAATATCCCAGAGCAAGGTTGAGCAGGGTATGGCAGGATACTGCTCGCGGAGCTTACTCATGTTCTCAAGCACTACCGGATGAGCGTCGGTTATCACCAGCGGCAGATTCGTAGTGCTTGAGGCAAGTTTTGCGAGCATGGTAGCAGTAAGATTCCCGCTCCCCGCACCTATTTCAAGCAGGGTTTTAACCCCAAAAAGTGCTGAGAGCCGCATCGCAACTTCACAAATCATAGTGCCCCAAAAAGTATAGAACGGGCTTTGCGCAACGCCGGCAAAAAACGCTCTTATCCTCGGATCGCTCCAGTTAAACGATTTTTGGTGATCCATTTCGAGCAGGACACGGGTAAATTCATATTCATGAGCAAAGACCTCAGGCACTTCCTCTGGTTTGACAGCCTCGCCATCAGCCATGCGTTGAGCAGCGTCAGCCCATGCCCGCCACGCTTCGAAATGGCTCACCATAAAGGCGACATACTGCTCTTCAAGGTCAGACAGTGTTTTTTGGACGATGTCTTTTTGGATCGTCATAAATTTCCTTTCACCCGGAAGGTATTATTTCAAACCGGTCCTTTATAAAACGGGTTTCGTGATTCGCGAAGCGTGGTTCGTGAAACGTTCAATACGGAATGCGCATCACACTAACCGAATCGCGAGTGACTTTAAGCCTCAGAAGGTCGCTGCCAAAAATGTTCACCACAATAAATCGTTCACCGCCTCTAGAAAGGTAGTCAGTGGTTTGCATAAAATAGCAGCTCCTCTCAACTGGCAGGGCAAGCCTTGCAATCACGTCAGCAACAAAATGAAAACTCTTGTGGGTGCGTTTCCATTTAGGCGCAATTTCAAAAAAATTTGCAATTCATGCACGCCCACCCGTGCGCAGGCAAGCTCGACTTGGGTGCGAATATCATCAAGCACCTGACGGTCGAGAGCCCCTGTTTGAAAGAGCTTCTCTTTAAACAACCTAACTACCCGATACTGGCTACTCAGCACCGATTGTCATTTCTGTATAAACTTTTCAATCAGCCGCATAATTGCAGCATGCCCGTCACCCTCATCGTAACCGATGTTGTCGCCGCTGTAGGTTGCATAAAATAGCCCGTACACCACGCGCTCGATCGCACCGCAGAGCACCTGCCGCATAACGCTCGGATTAAGCGTCTGGTCAAACAAACCCTGTTTTTGACCGTCAGCAATGATACGGTCAAGTGTATCTATCAGCGTGCGATTGGCAAGCAGTATCTGCCGCCGTTTTTCCTGCAAACTCTTTTCCTTAATCATAACAATATGGGGCAGAGCTTCGTTCAAGATGCGCACCAGATACAGACCCTGCTCATTGCGCATCAGGAGCTGCTCGAAGTTGTGCAGAATTGCATAAATTTTTTCAAGCGGCGAATCTATAGATTTTAATTTTTCGCTATTTGCTTTCTGTAACTGCTGCAGAAACTGCAAAATAATCGAGAGCAGCACATCAAGTTTGTTCTCAAAATACGTGTACGTCAGTCCTGTAGAGATGCCGGCCTCACGGGCGATGTCAGCGATCGTGGCATACTGATAGCCCTTTTTTGCAAATACTTTGGTCGCTGCCTCAAGGATTTTTATTTTCTTTGAGTCTTCCATTGGTGAAAGGATATGCATTGAAATTGAATTCAGATTCATATTATGGTCAAAAAAAGAGAGTGTCAATAATAAAAAGGGGTGTTGTATCTCGCAGCTTGGGTCTGGTAACTGAAAGCAACTAAAGTTACAAGTGTGCTAAAATAAAGAAAAGGTACATGTGGCTAAAGTTTTTTGAAGTTTTTACGATACTCAAATCAAAATTACGATGCATGAACGACACACCAACACACAACAGAAGGAGGAAAACGTATGAAGAAAACAGCAGTTATCACGATGTTGGTTGCTCTGTTATGCGCGCCGCCTGTGTTCGGCGCCTGTACTGCCGGCACAGCCACGGATGCCGATTGCGCGCTGTGGGAAGGTGACTGGAATATCACGCTTGAAGGCAACCAGACAGCAACGTGGAGTATTGATTACACCACAACAACAGAAACCGGAGCATCCTATATCAAATGTCTTGCCAAAGGGACACAGAAACAGACAGGAAAAGACGATGTGTTGTTTCAGGTTATTTGGCTAACGTTTGACGGTTCATACCATTATTATCCGACGCAAGGTTCCCTGACGCCCGGCGATTCAGGCACAAAGATTGATTTATGCAAAGACGGTCAGAGCTTTACGGTGACTAATACAAGCCCGGTGGGGATTCTGTCAGGTGTGAAAGCCCCCTCCTGCAAAGACAATGACGGCGACAGCTATGGCGAAGGATGCGCTGCTGGTCCTGACTGTGACGATACCAACAAGGCAGTCAACCCCGGCGCGCAAGAGGTCTGCGACGACAGCATAGATAACGACTGCGATAACCAGATTGATGAGGGTTGTGGCGGTGAGTGCGTTGACAACGACAATGACACCTACGGAGAAAACTGCGATGCCGGTCCTGACTGCGATGACACTGACACTGCCGTGAACCCCGGCGCGCAAGAGGTCTGCGACGACGGCAAAGACAATGACTGCGATCAGAGCATAGACTGCGATGACTCCGACTGCCAGAATGAAGCTATATGCCAGCCCTGTGTTATTTCGGTGAACCCGGGCATAGTAAAAGCCCGCAAGCTGCTGCCCAAGTTTGTCGTGTTCACCATAACCGGCTCGGGAACCGGTTTTAACGCTTCAAACGAGGTGATATTTGATGGCACAGCCATTACCAAGCTGTACCAGACAGCACAGGGCAGCGATAAAATTATGGTGATTGGGCTGCTCAAACGCGGCACCTCGGGGAGCACTGTTACCGTTTCAGTTGACGGTTGCGGCAGCTCTGAGGTGACGATAGAATAACAGTAAAACGTACCTTATAGAAAAACAACGCGGGATCATGGGTGGTTACTTATGATCCCGCGTTGTGTATTAAAACGTAAAATTTTCATAAATGGTGGAGGCGGGGGGAGTTGAACCCCCGTCCGGAAGTCTTCCACGCACACATCTACATGCTTAGCGCCTGTTTTAAAATTCGTCCCGCAGACCTCCCGGGCGCAGGATGCTGCAGAGACTATCTCAGGTATGGTTTCGCCGCACGATCCCTGAAAACAACCGCGCGGCTATCCTGCTTGTGTCGCCGCCCTGTTCCTTGCCGCAGGAGAGCTCAGACAGGGCGCTGGCTGGTGTTACGCAGCCAGTGCGTAGTTATAATCGTCTGCGATTATATTTAGTCCCACCGTTTTACGGGCTGGTAGGAACCCCGACATGCAGTATGCGCTTCAACTACCTCCGTCGAACCCGTTTCGCCCCCTTTCTATTTTCTTGCTTCAAAAAAAATCTCATCTATGTCATAAATAATTATATCATAAAAACCTAAAAAGAGAAGTGCTCAGTACCCATCACTCTTCACTCATAATACAGGATTTTTTGTATGTCAAAAAAAAGCATCCTCATTGTTGTCATACTGTTTGGTCTGGCAGTAGGCGCAGGTTTTGTCTATTTTTTCATCCAGTCAGAAAAGAAAACCCAAGAGGCAGTGTCACAGGAGCGAGCCGTTTGGCAGCAAAAGGCAAGCGAGCTTGAAAAAAAAGCTGACAGCCTCGAAAAAGAAGTAAAAAAACTGACGCAGGAGATCCAGATCGCTGAGCAAGAGCCGCAGCCCGACGTTCAGCGACAGCAGGAAGCATTCGGCGAGCAGGTGCCGAGCCAGACCGAAACAGGAATCCCACCAGCTAATATTATCGGGTCGGTTCAGGCATTCTTTGCCTACATTGACAAAAAAGGATACCTGCGCAACCACGGCATCGAGGTCTCTGCACAGGACTTTTTTCGCTCAGTGATCGAACGACTGCAAGCCACAAAACCTGTCGTTTCAGGTGAAACACAGGATGCCTATCTTCTCATCAAAAACATTTCCTTTTTCTTTAGAGCTCTTGGCAAAAACGATGTTTTGGCGATCCGTGACATTCTTAAAGGAGAGTCAGATATTTCAGAACAGGCGATCGCTCTGTTTTACCAGTGGCTTGATCCTGAACAGTCCGTGCAAGACTCTACCCGCATCACCGTGCCTTTTGAAACCATGTATGAATATGCGGCGTTTTTTTTGCAGACCATCGCTGGCAAATCGTATCTGTTTCGCAGAGATATGCGACTGCGGCTATTGGTGCAGTATTATAGTGTCTGCATTATTGACCGCGCCGAAGACAAGATGCTGAACACCTACGGCATTGACCTCTTGCCACAGGTGGAAAGCCTCATGCAGGAAATCAGCAGCTCACGACTCCTCCAGAACCGACGCATGTATCTGAACACACTTGCGCAAATCAAGAATAAAAGGGTACGGATTCGGCTGGAACAATAAAGGGGTGAACAGTACAAAGTACTGAGTACTGAGTAAATACTGGGAACTGAATTTTGTGGTTCGGGGAGCGGGAAGCATTGAGCGTGACTCGTGCTTCGGGTTTCGTTGTTAGCCTTTCACGCTTCACGAGCCACAAAACACGCATCACAAAGCTCGGCAAAAATAAAAACCCTTGAATATCCCTTAATGTTCTCCTTCTGACTTCTGAGTTCTTCTTACAATCCCTCAAGTGTTTCCCGTGCAATGTCTTGCAGGTCATCGTCAGTGGTAGTCATAGCAATAATATTTAGCTTGCTTTTAAGCCCCTCGCGGAGGTTTAGCGGCGCTTCCTTTGCAAGCTCTTTGAGTGCAGCCGCAGCCTGACGCACTACTGCGGTATCCTTATAATCAAGAAGCAGAAACAGCGTACTCCAGTCATCGGGCATACCGTATTCAGCCAGATATTTTTTGACTGCAGTGTTGAACTTTTTTGTCCCTGCACGTTCATGGATTTCCCGCAATGCCACCGCATGTTCTTTTGAGGCTTTTTTACCTTTAAACAAATTGGCTATTTCCTTGAGATACATCTTCTGTGCCCATTCTTTTTTCGGAGATTTTTGCCGGGTCACAGGACGGTCTTGGGAAACATGCTTGCTCTGGTCACGCTTGCGGTCAATGTCCCGCCAGCTTGGCTTATCCTCGTCATTATTATATTCGTCATCCGGTATCATGATGTACTCCTTGGTGCAGGGGTTAAGGTTCGTGACACGTCTTTTGTGATTTTTGTTTCGTAAAACGTGGTCTTTAGTTTTCGTTTCTCACATCACGATATACAAAACACGAAAACAAAATCTTGATTCACGAACAGCACTACCCGTTTCAAGAAAAGTTCGGTTTTCGTTTTTCAATAAATGCCTTCATGCCTTCAGCGCGGTCAGGCAAATTGAACAGGTTGGCAAATGTGTCAATTTCAAGCTGACAGGCTTCGGTAAGCGGCATGTCAATCCCCTGATTAACGACCCGCTTTGCCGCAGCAACGGCTGCCGGCGACTGTTGGCAGATAACGCGTGCCATTTCCATTGCCACAGGCATCAAGGCTTCAGCCGGAACCACGCGATTGACAAGTCCGATTTCAAACGCGCGTTGTGCAGTAATATGCCTGCCGGTAAAAATAAGTTCTTTGGCAAAGGCTGGTCCGATCAGGCGCGCTGCTCGCTGCGTTGCACCCCAACCGGGAATGATGCCCAGTATTGTTTCCGGAAGCCCAAACTGAGCCTGCTCAGAGGCAATGCGTATATCGCAGCCCAGTGCAACCTCAAGCCCACCGCCGAGGCAGTACCCATTCACAACCGCAATCACCGGCTGTCGCAGGTCTTGAAAAGCACGCATCAGGCGGTGCCCAAGCTCTGAATAGGTCCGTGCACTCTCTGGTGTTTTTTCATACATCTCCTTGATATCAGCACCTGCAATAAACGCTTTGCCTGCACCGGTTACCAGCAGCACCCTTACCGAAGTGTTCTGTTCAATCTCACGCACCGCGTCAAGCGCTTCAGTGACGGTCGGGGTGTTGAGGGCATTGAGCACGTTAGGGCGGCAAAACGTCATAACAGCACTATGGTCGTTGATTTCAATCCGTATGTTTTCGTATCTCTTCATGGCTAAACGGAGCTTCTCACTAGCGGTTTATTGCTGATGGTCGGTGCCGCGCCCTTGTTACTGGGGTCACGCTCCCAAATCGCGTTTGACAATAAGGCTTACCGCTTCGGCACCTCCAAGGCAGAGCGACGCGAGACCAGTACGGTAGCCGCGCTGCTGCAGGGCGTAGAGCAGGGTTACCAGCACACGCGCACCGCTTGCACCGATGGGGTGCCCGAGCGCCACCGCACCGCCATTCACATTGAGTTTATCAATGCTGATATCGAGTGTCCGTGCAATGGCAAGTGTTGATGCGGCAAACGCCTCATTTATTTCAAATAGATCAACATCCTGCATGCTGAGTCCCGCCTTTTTTAAAACTTTGGGGATGGACTTGAGCGGCGTCACGAGCACATCTTCAAGCTCCATACCCGCAGTTGCCTGTTCGCCGACAACTGCCATGGGGACAATACCGCGACGTTGAGCAGAGGTGCGATCCATGAGCACGAGTGCTGCCGCGCCATCGCTGATTTTTGAGGCATTGCCTGCCGTAACGCAGCCGTCTTTTTTGAATGCCGGTCGGAGCCGGCTTAGTGCTTCAAGTGTCGTCTGACGCGGCGTTTCATCAACGCTCACTAGCACCGTTTCCCCTTTTTTCTGCGGCACCGGTACGGGAATAATCTCGTCGCGGAACCTGCCCGCTGCTATGCTCTCAAGCGCACGTTCAATTGAACGCAGCGCATACCGGTCCATATCCTGTCGCGAAATGCTAAATTTTTGTGCCGTTATTTCCGCAGCAAACCCCATGTGAAAATCACTGACAACATCCCAGATGCCGTCATGGATCATGCTGTCAATCAGGGTTGCGTTCCCCATACGGTATCCAAACCGAGCTTTTTCAAGGTAATAGGGCGCTTGGTTCATGCTTTCCATACCGCCTGCAACAATAATATCTGCATCACCGCACGCAATTGCCTGCGCCGCAAGCATTACCGCTTTCAGTCCTGAACCACAGACTTTATTAATGGTAAGTGCCGCGGTTTCCATGGGAAGCCCTGCCCGAATCATGGCTTGCCGTGCAGGATTTTGCCCCAGCCCCGCCGGCAGCACATTGCCCATGATAACTTCATCAACCTCATGTTTTGCTATACCAGACCGGCGCACAGCTTCTTCAATCACGATGCTGCCAAGCTCTACCGCTGACAGGTCTTTGAAAGCACCATTGAAGTCACCAATCGGTGTGCGTACTGCACTGGTAATAACAACCTCACGCATAAAAACTCCTCAGAAACAATAAATTGTTACCAGGGGGTGTTGCGCAGATTTGTTTGCGTTTTTTTTTACGATTTGCATCACGCAAAACACCACGCCCCACGTGTGCGCGACCCCAAAAACATACTCCGACCGATTACAAAAAAAGGGGGTTGAGCGTATGCTGCAAGTGGGAGCAGGGATTGTCTGCGTGATGGTTACGACCCTCGAACGTGGGTTTTTTCCTATCACGGTCAGCGCAGCCTGTCAAGCCTTAAAAATATTGACGTGCTGAAGACTGGTGTGGTAAAAGCTCAAGTGAACGCGACAGTAAACCGTGATGAAGATGTCAGCTATGGTTACTGCTCCCGAATTATTTCACACATACGTAATTTCACACAGTAGGGGGTGCAACGTTTATGATTGGCAAACAGATTCGCCTTGAACGGCTCATCAACAGAAACTCACGCAAAACCGTTATCATTCCTATGGACCACGGGGTAACGATCGGACCGGTTACTGGCCTTGTGGACATGAAAAAAACCGTCAATGCTATTGCCGAAGGCGGTGCCAATGCGATTCTCATGCACAAAGGCGTTGTTGCCTGCGGGCATCGGGGGAGCGGCAAGGATGTCGGCCTGATTATTCATATGTCAGCAAGCACCAGCCTTGCGCCTGATCCCAATGCAAAGGTGCTTGTCTGTACGGTTGAGGAAGCAGTGAAGCTTGGCGCAGACGGAGTTTCCATCCACATTAATCTGGGTGCAGAGGATGAAAAGGAAATGCTCCGCGACCTTGGCGAAGTGGCGCGTCAGGCAACTGAGTGGCGTATGCCCTTGCTTGCCATGATGTACACGCGCGGCAAAAAGATACAGAATGAATATGATGTCAAGGTTGTTAAACATGCAGCACGGGTCGGTGCTGAACTCGGAGCAGATATTGTGAAAGTGCCTTACACCGGCTCGCCTGAATCATTCCGTGAGGTTGTTGAAGGGTGTTTTGTCCCTGTCGTCATTGCCGGCGGCGAGAAAATGGAAACCGATGAGGACATACTCACCATGGTTCGCGGTGCCATTGATGCCGGGGGCGCTGGGGTATCAATAGGTCGCAATGCGTTTCAGCATCACCGACCGGACATGATCGTGCGCGCTATTAGCCTGATTGTCCATGAGGACTATTCAGTGAAAGAAGCGCTCAAAATTCTTGATGCGGAAAAGCAGAAAAAGAAATAAAAACGACGTTGTCTACCGCTCATCACTCTTTTTACTTTTTACTTTTTACTACCTCCTGCTGCTTTTAACAGAGAGGACTGCAGATGAGAAAAATTTGGGTCAAGGCAGATCCTTGGAATAAAGACATTGTCATTGCAGCTCTTGAATCAGGAGCTGATGCCGTAATGGTTCCCAAGGGGATGAGCAGTGAGGTTAAAAAGCTGGGCATTTTGACCACAGTAGCACCTGACGGCGATCTGGTACTGGGCAGTGACGTGTTTACCGTTGAGGTACGATCATCTGAAGATGAAAAAAAGATCCTCGCCATTCCCCACAACAAGCCGGTTATCATTCGGACAACGGACTGGACTATTATCCCCTTAGAAAACCTCGTTGCACAGCGCTGCAATCTTTTTTTTGAAGTGCAAACCCGTGAGCAGGCGCTGACTGCCTCAGGCATCCTTGAAAAAGGCGTTGACGGGATTATCGTGAGTGCAGATAATCCCGCTGTAGTGCGCTCTTTTATCACCGAGCTCAAACAACAGGCAGCAACTATCCCACTGGTACCGGCTGAGGTCACGCGAATTATGCCCCTTCCTCTGGGCGATCGGGTGTGCGTTGATACGTGCACCAGTATGGAACAGGGGCAAGGTATGCTTATTGGTAACAGCAGTGCTGGTTTGTTTTTAGTGCACGCAGAGACTACCGAAAACCCCTACGTTGCCCCGCGGCCGTTTCGCGTCAACGCAGGTCCTGTGCATGCGTACGTCCGCGTACCGGGCGGCACGACTCGGTATCTGTCGGAATTGCGTGCAGGAGATCCGGCGTTGATTGTTCGGCATGACGGTGCAACCGAGCACGCAGTTATCGGCAGGGTAAAGATTGAGCGCCGCCCACTGGTCTTTATCGAGGCGCAAGTCGGCGAGCAGCCTTATACGCTGATACTCCAAAACGCTGAGACCATACGGCTGACGACTCCTGAAGGAAGCCCGGTGTCAGTGGTTGAGCTTCGGGAAGGAAGCCGGGTGCTTCTGCACACAGAGAAAGCAGGCCGTCACTTCGGTATGAAGGTTGATGAAACGATACGGGAAGCGTAAAGGGTGGAAAGTAAACAGTGAACGGTGAACAGTAACGAGGTATTTTATTTTACTGTTCACCTCTGGCTACCTGCTTTTTATCATTTCTCACCGCCCACGTCCTTTTTTTCACGAATTTTCACCGTCATCCCCTCGAGCATCTTCCATGCCCGCTCAAGGTCACGCTGCTCTTGCTCAGTAAGGGTTGGCGATGGTTTGCCCGTACTATAGGTGATTGCTCTATCGGTCTCAGTAATCTGCGGCTCAGATTCCTGCCTTTTTTGCTGCTCGATTTCTTTTTGCAGCATCAATTCAATGGTTCTGTCAGATACTCCGTTTTTTTTGAGCTGCAGGATTTCATCAGCCGTCAGAGCCATGACAGGCGCTGCAAAGCAGTACATCGTTATGCTGAGAACAATTACTGTTTTCATAGCGCGCTCCGCAAAGGGTTTTAGCTTGTGGCGATGCTCTTGTCATGCGTCAAGTTTTTGATTCATGATGACCAAGGAAAGAACTGTGCAACTATAGACCTTCTGAGCTGTTTAATATGGCACAGACGCATATGTTTTGCAACCAAGGGAAAAATGTAGTATCGTTGCACCTGAGCAGCAATCAAAAACCCATAGGCATATGCATTTTCTTCCCGTTCACTGCTCACTGTTTTTGTAGAAAGGACATGGTACCGTGAAAATTTTGATTACCGGCGGCGCAGGGTTTATCGGTTCTCATCTTGCAGAAGCACTCATTGCGCGCGGTGAAGAGGTTTTTGTTATTGATGACCTTTCAACCGGCTCCATTGAGAATATCATTGGCTTGAAGAGCCATCCTAAATTTCACTACACGATTGACACCATTGCCAATAAAGCGGTTATGGCTGAGCTCATTGACCGTTGCGAGGTCGTCTATCATCTTGCAGCAGCGGTGGGAGTGAAGCTAATTGTTGAGTCGCCGGTCAACACCATTGAAACAAATATTTACGGCACCGAGGTCGTCCTCCAGCTTGCAGCACGGAAGAAAAAAAAGGTGCTGATCGCATCAACCTCAGAGGTTTATGGCAAAAGCGAGTCAACCCCATTCCGTGAAGACGATGACATGGTACTGGGTCCAACAACCAAAGCGCGCTGGAGCTATGCATGCTCTAAAGCGATTGATGAGTTTCTGGCGCTTGCCTATTTCAGAGAACGGAGCCTGCCGGTCGTTATCGTGCGACTTTTTAATACGGTCGGCCCACGCCAAACCGGACGCTATGGCATGGTCATCCCCCGGCTGGTGCAGCAGGCTCTGTCCGGCGAGCCGCTCACCGTCTACGGCGACGGCAAACAGACCCGAAGCTTTACCTCAGTCAGCGATGTGGTACCAGCGCTCATGGCACTTGCTGAGCATCCGGCTGCAGTGGGACAGGTGTTTAACATCGGGAATGACCAGGAAATCAGCATCACCGAGCTTGCCTGTCTTATCAAAAAGATAGCAGGCAGCAGCTCGGACATTATGTATGTGCCCTACGATGTTGCATATCAGGAAGGGTTTGAAGACATGCGGCGCCGTGTGCCTGATATCACCAAAGCGCGTCAGCTTATCGGATTCAGCCCGCGCGTCTCGATTGAAGAGATTGTACGTTCGGTGGTTGAATATTATCGGAGTGAAAAGTGAACCGTGAGCAGGGAACAGGAAACATTATTTTAGCCATTTTTCTGTTCCCTGCTGACATTTGCACTCTCACTGCCAGGATAGCCGAGCACAGCAACCCATGAAATATTTTCTCGTCCTTACCTCTGCCATAGCCGTGTCAGCGATACTGACGCCGCTGGTGCGCCGGCTTGCGCTACAATGCGGTGCCATCGTACAGCCGCGTGGTGACCGCTGGCACCGCAGCCCAACGCCGGTACTTGGCGGCATAGCCTTTGTCTGCGCTTACACTGCTGTCCATCTTCTGCTGGTCGGGCTTGACCATCAGTATCGGTGGCTACTTGTGGGTGGGCTGCTCATGTCAGGGCTCGGGCTCTATGATGACCTGCGCGGACTTGCGCCACAGGCAAAATTCATCGGTCAGATCATCATCGCAGGAATACTCATTGGAAGCGGCACCATGGTTGAGATTGTTCCATGGCCAGTCATTGCGTATCCGCTTTCCTTTCTGTGGCTGGTAGGCTTGACCAATGCCTTCAACCTCATTGACAATATTGATGGCTTGTCAGCAGGCATTGCCGCAATCAGTGCCAGTGCGCTCAGCCTTTTTTCACTTGACGGCGGTAACAGCAGCGTGGGGATGCTGTCGCTGGGGCTTGCCGGAGCAAGCATCGGTTTTCTGTTCTATAATTTCAATCCGGCACGGATCTTCATGGGTGACTGCGGTAGCATGTTTCTCGGGTTCATGCTTGCCGGCTTGTCGCTTTCCGGTACGTGGCGGCACGCCTCAAGCCTTTTTGTCACGCTCCTTGCGCCTGTATTGATTTTGAGCATCCCAATTTTTGATACCGCCTTTGTCACCGTGACCCGAAAGCTCCGGGGGCAGCCGGTATCGCAAGGCGGCAGAGACCATCTGTCACACCGGCTTGTGCTGCTCGGATTCAGCGAAAAGAAGACCGTACTGATTCTCTACGGTCTTTCAGCTGTGTGCGCGCTTGGCGCACTGTTTTTCAATGCGGTCAGTCCACTGGTGTTTGCAGCAGTCGCATTTCTGTTTTGTGTAGGGCTGTTCTATTTCTGCGTCTATTTGGGCAGCGCGCACGCAGCGCGTACTGCAGATATCCAGCAGGAGTACACCGGAAAGCAGGCACATGCGTTGCGAGTTAATGCTCAGCGCTTTATCGAGATTTTTATTGATCTTGCGCTGATCGCTATTGCCTACTTTCTTGCCTATGTGATACGATTTGAGTCAGGCCTGCCGGGGTTGCAACTCACCTATTTCATCTCGACGCTGCCACTGGTGATGGTGGTAAAGATAACGCTTTTCTATTGCTTCGGGCTGTACCAGACCATCTGGCGTCACGTCGGGGTGCGGGATTTTATCAATATCCTAAAAGCAGTCGTTTTAAGCACTCTCATCATTATGGCATTAATCCTCATGTATACACGGTTTGAGTTTTTCTCCCGCACAGTGTTTGTGATTGATGCCATGCTGTGTTTACTACTGGTGAGCGGCGCGCATTTTTCGCTGCGGGTGTTGCGCGAGTACCTTGAGAGCCAGCCGCGCGATAACCGTCGCGTGCTGCTTATCGGCGCAGGCGACGCTGGCGAGATGGCATTGCGCGAGATCCGCAACAATCCAGGGCTGAAATTTCAAGTGGCAGGGTTTGTGGACGATGACCCGTTCAAACGAAACCGAAAGATCCATGGAGTAAAAGTCCTGGGCACGGTTGCTGACATTGCTGCAGTTGTGGAAAAAACCAGAGCCCGCGAGGCATTCGTAACGATTTCAGCACTACCCACTGATGACCTTGCGCGCATATCCCAGGCATGCCGCGAGGCAGGGATAGAGTGCAAATGGTTTCATGAAATAGTACCGACCTCACCCCTGCAGAGTAAAGATTTTCAGGGGTTGCGAAGCTGAGGAGCTTGGGGAAAAACCGGTATGGAAAAAGATGCACTTATATATATTGCAGGACATCGGGGCATGGTTGGCGCGGCAATCGTGCGCAAGCTACGGGAAGCAGGATTTCACAACCTTGTCCTGAAAACCCATCAGGAGCTTGACCTGACTTGTCAGGCAGCAGTGCAGCAGTTTTTCAGCACGTACAAACCGCGCTATGTCTTCCTTGCAGCAGCAAAGGTTGGCGGCATTAAAGCAAACGACCTATATTCAGCCGAGTTTATTTACGAAAACCTCGCCATTCAGTCAAACGTGATTGACAGCGCCTATCGCTGTGGCGTTAAGAAACTTCTTTTCCTTGGGTCATCCTGTATTTATCCAAAGCTTGCACCTCAGCCGATCAAAGAAGACTACTTACTCAGCGGGCATCTTGAACCAACCAATGAGGCTTATGCGATAGCAAAAATTGCAGGAATTACGATGTGCAAAATGTATCGCAAGCAGTACGGCTGTGATTTTATCTCTGCAATGCCGACAAACCTGTATGGACCAGGAGACAACTATCATCCTGAAAACTCACACGTGATACCGGGATTGCTTCGCCGCTTTCATGAGGCAAAGACAAAAAATTTGGGCGAGGTTGTCTGCTGGGGCACGGGCACCCCGCGCCGGGAATTTCTTTATGTTGACGACCTTGCCGATGCCTGTCTGTTTCTCATGGAGCACTATTCCGAAAACGATCATATCAATGTGGGAACCGGTTCGGACGTCACTATTGCTGAGCTTGCCGAGCTCATTGGCAAAACAGTCGGCTTTCGGGGCAAAATTATCTGGGACCGTTCCATGCCTGACGGAACTCCGAGAAAACTACTCGATGTTTCAAAAATCCAGAGCCTTGGCTGGCGGCACACGACTGAGCTTAAAGACGGGCTTAAGATGGCGTATGAGGATTTTTTAAAAAGAAACACGAAATAATGATCAATCCGACCTCATTCGAGATATTTGCCCTTCAAATTCTAAATTCTTAGCTAACACCGCATCTTCTTTCATGAAAAATATTACACATGCCTAAATCTTTTATTTTGATTTTCAGTATGCTCGTGTGCTTACCGTCAGCCTTTGCACGAGATATTGGTATCCACAGTGTCTGCTACGGGGTTTCAAAAGTAACCCTTTTTGACGAGCACGACAAAAAAATTGCATTCTCCGACAAAACAACCATCCTGCAAACCTTGCAGCGTCATGCTGATTTTCTCATTGAGGGAAGACTTGCGGGCAATGACTATGCGGCAGCACGCATTCTACCGACAATTTTTTATCTTAACGGTTTTTATAACGTCCCGTATATCTGCAATCATTCAACACACAGAAACTATCCCGTCTGCAAAACCTTTAATGCCAATCCCGAATGGAAAATGAAAGCAAACGGGAATCAGCTCTACCGATGGGCGTATGAGTGTTTTGAGGTCATGAATGTTGCACATCCCGACTTTCAAAAGTTCATGGGGGCACATGTAAAAAACGTTCTGCAGCGCGAGCCGTTCTTTCAAGGCATCTTTCTTGACGACGTCAGTGGTCATTTCAATGCCGGTTTGTATGGCTTCCATAAAACAAATGAGCAGGCTGTTGTTCAATCAGGAAAAGAGGGGATGTTGTTTATAAAAGTAAAGCATACCATCAACCAGTCACAAGGACCGTGCAGTGCTATCGAGGTAAAAAAAAGCAATGGCACGCAGGTACAAGTGTACGGCGTCTGGCATGCAGTAAAAACCATTTTCCTCAAACCTGAGGTGCAGCCGGGCGATGTGGTCACCGTGACATATTATTCTGACGCTCCTGACTGGCAGCTGCCCAGTGATCAGCAGTGGACAGAAGCGACTGCTCATCTCCTTGCGCACATCAAGCACCATATTGGTTCAAAGCTTTTGATATATAACGGAACACAACTTGGATACACATATGACCAGCAATTTTTAGCGTATGCTGACGGGTGTATGCGTGAAGGGTTTGTTGCCGATAATCCAACGATTGAAAACTGGCGCGCAGATATTGAACGGCTTGCCAGCATCAGTCAGAGAAAAAAATACTTTACCCTAACCTACATTCCAAAAAACACTCCCCCCGAGGACGAGATACGTCAGATCTGGTTTGCCTATGCCTCGTTTCTTCTGGGCAATAATGGCAATGGTTTTTTTTCGGTGTGCTACAGTGCACAACATCTTATTTTCCACAGCCTCTGGAACCGCGACATTGGCAAGCCTCTTGAAAACTTTCGTGAGAAGGCAAACGGCGTTTATATCAGAGAATATCAGCATGCATATGTCGCGGTAAATCCCGGCAATAAAGCAGCTACCGTAGCTATCCCTCCAGGTTTTGAAGCACATATTAAGGCACAAAATCAAAGCCTCCTGCTTAAGCCCCATCAGGGGCTTGTGCTCTATCGGGCACATTAAAAAATTCCCTTCTGTCAGCCCATCCCAAAAACTCTGTGCGATGTTTTTAATCCACCGTGTTTTATTCATTATATCGTCTCAGTGGAAGCGATAACAATGACATCAGGCACAATTTACGCTTTCTTATACTGAAGAAAAACACCTCGAGTGGTAAGGTCCTCGTCTGAAAGTTTTTGGAACCGACGTGCAAGGCTACGGCGTTCAATGTCGGAGGAAACTTTATCCCTCCAAACATGCACCGGTATAAACCCCGATTTTTCCAGCAACATCAAATGCTTTGAACAAGGCTCGCGGTTTAGCAGCCACGGAAGATTGCCTCACACATCCCTCCACATTGAAGATCAGAATAGGTCCAGTGATCGTTCCACGCGTCATGCATGCCGTGGCTGTCAAAGCTTATCACATGCGACATGACCCCACCCGGCTTCAGTCATGCGTGCATCGCTCGATATATGCCTGCTAGTTCATCCACATGCTCAAGCACTGCTTGGGAATACACCATGTCCACGGTTTCAGGTTCAATCACGCGCGCGTCAAACCATGGTGCATGATACTGAATCATTAACTCCGCACCGGCGTCACTTACGATAAAGCGCCTGATCCGCTCCAGCCGATCCGGGCGCAAAGCCTACGCCAAGCGTTGTTCAGTAAGAATCTCAAACGGAAAATGATACGTGCCAAGAACAGGTACCAGCCGGGGAAACTCCTGTGCATCAGGAATCGGCGATTTATTTGAAAGCAGGCACAGCAGTTCCTCGAAAATACAATGTTTCTTTGATTGGTTGCATACCGGCAGACATCAAAGGCGTAGTACTTCTCAGCACCCGTAAGCAGCGCCGCAATACCAATACCGATTGAGTCGCCCGGACCCAGTTCAACAACAACATTAGGATTGTCGTTCAATCCACTTTCATAGATCATTATCAGATATCGCAGCCACACCACATAACAGTATCTTGCCGAATCAGTCCCTCCGATCGGCTCCCGAAAAAATCATTTCGTTGCGGGGCAGAAAGATATAATACCCTTTGCGTAACGTTTCAAAGCAACGGGATTTTTCGGCATTCGCTTCCTCCTGTAAAAGGCGTTGACATGATAGTCGCCCTTTCCTATACTTCCGGTGCACGATCTGCAAATAAACTCTAACCACCGCCCAGACCTTTAATGAAAAACACTTAGGGATACATCAATGGAGCTTGTGCAGATACCGCTTGCGGGCAATGAGGAGAATATACTTCAAATTTACCGAGATGTCTATGCAGACACCCCGGACAGAATACCGTCACTTGCCGACTTGCGATGGCGATTTGGGGGCACTCCCTATAAAACCCATATATGGGTTGCAAAAGAAGATGGAAAAATTATAGGGCTTCGTCCCCTGGCCATAAAAGAAATACAACTTGGCAATGGTATCTATCCGGCACTCCAGATGCTGGATGTCATGGTGCATCCAGCCTATCAAGGCAAAGGGATTTTCAAGGCTTTGATGGAGAAGGCATGGATTAGCCATGCTGTTGAAGGCGCGGTAGCATTTACGTTTCCGAATGAAAATTCAATCAAAGCTTATCGTAAATGGAAGGACTGGTTCCTCCTTGCTGAACTTCCCCTTTTTGTCCGTATGGTTGCCCCACGTCATATTTCTGAATCCATGAAACTTATACGGCTCACCTGTTCATGGGGTTCACAACTCCAGCGTTGTCTCCGTAATCTACTCAATCAGCCGGTTCACGTGACAGTAGAACGGATTACCAAACCAGAGTACGGCATTCAAAAACTTTGGGAGAGATGTAGAAATTTGTATGACTTGATCATCCCGCGCGATCTCAAATACATTTCCTGGCGGTACTTTGAACGACCAGATGTCTGCTATATGAACTACGTGGCACGAGAAGGTTCAGAAATTAGTGGTTTTCTTGCTGCGCGTACCCGGACAATGTTCGGTATAAACCTCGGACTTATCGTTGATTTTTTTGTCGAAAACAACGATCGCCTGATTTTGAGTGCCCTGCTGCGCGAAGCAGCCACCGACCTTATCAAGCAGGGAGTAGATGCCATTGGGCTTCAGTTCATTGGGCAGGATTCGCTCAGAAAAGCGATTCTTGACAACGGATTCATCGCTGTCCCCAAGCGCTTGCTGCCGCGTGAGTTTCTCATGTACAGCCGTTACGGCGGGCAAAAAGTTTCTGGGCTTGACTTAGCGTCATTTCAGCAGCGGTTTCATACTTGGGGGGATAATGACGCGGTATAAAAACCATATATAATTCTAATTGGATGCGATGCTTTTTCAGTCTCTTAGTTTTTTTGTTTTTTTTGTTATTGTTACCCTGCATTATTATCGTTCACCATTATTACTCAGAGTGTGCTCATCCCTCATCGCTGTTATATATCCCTCACTTGCTTTCGGTATAAGTTTAGAAGCTCTTTCGTATACTCTCCTTGCTGGCATAAGCCTCGCCATAACTGCCTTGCTCCGCCGTACCGGTGCTGAGTTAGCGGCTAAAAAAACCTTACTGCTGCTTGCAAGCCTTATTTTTTACACCACCTTTTCCCCGTCAATGACCTTGCTGCTGCTCTGCATGGCTGGTATTGTTTATCCAGCGGCTTTGGTAATACACGGGACGCAAGCCAAGGCTTGCAAATCGCTCTTACTTGCCGTTTCTCTTCTCGCGACAGCGTCTTTTCTCTGCTTTTTAAATACGGCAATTTCGTAATCGACAACGTCAATGCTGTCGCCGATTTCACGGGACTGGGCGCGCGGCTTGAGCGCTCCGTGTTTCTTGACGCGTTTGTTCCCGTCGGCATTTCCTTTTTCACTTTCAAGGCGCTCAGCTACCTCATCGACGTTTACCGGGGCGCGCTCACACCGGAAAAATCATTCTACAATGTGCTTTTGTACATATCTTTTTTTCCGACCGTGCTTGCCGGCCCCATTGACAGGGCGGGGAACTTTTTTTCGGAAATCGCAAAAAAGATTGATTTTGATGCCGCAAGAGCGAAAGCCGGGCTGCTGCTGATACTTGCCGGCATGCTGAAAAAAATCTGCGTTGCTGACGCGCTCAAGCCGATCGTTGATCAGGCGTTTGCCGCTCCGGAAAAATTCAGCGGACCGGCGCTCCTCATCGCGGCGCTGAGCTATTCATTCCAAATATACTGTGATTTTGCAGGGTACAGCGACATCGCCATCGGCTGTGCGAGAATTTTTGGAATAGACATCCCTGCAAATTTCAGGCTGCCCTATTTCGCGACCAGCGTCACCGAGTTCTGGCGGCGGTGGCACATAACGCTTTCCTTCTGGTTCCGTGACTATCTGTACATATCCCTGGGCGGATCACGTCGGGGAATAATCCGTACAAGCAATAATCTTCTTATCACCATGATTCTGTGCGGCTTATGGCACGGCGCAGCCTGGACTTTCATCGCGTGGGGGCTTTTTCACGGCCTATTGCTTGCCGTGCACCGGCTGATGCTCCGGGCCGCCGGGCGATCAAAGCCGGCTGTGCCTGAAGGCGATGCATCATGGCTGTTGCGCGCTGCCGGCACGTTTATGATGGTGACCACAGGATGGATTTTTTTTCGCGCTAAAACCATGCAGGATGGAATTGCCGTCATCTCCCGAATACTCACCGGCGCGGAGGGTCTGATGGTCCCGTATCTTTTTCCGCTGGTGCTGATTCCCCTGTTCCTGATAACCGAAGCGGTTCAGGCGAAAACAAGCCTTATCGCCATCCTTGTCCGGCATGCGCGGCTGAGCCGCATGATACTGTATGCCGGATTTGCCCTGATGATACTGCTTGTCACCGCGGGTAATCCGGTGAGCTTTGTCTATTTTGCGTTTTAAGAATATTGACGGAGCGGTTTTTTTAATTAAAACCATCCCGCACCCCCTCCTTGTCAAAGATGGGTGCAAAATCACTTTAAAGCCGTCGCATTAAAAATGTGAAGGGGTATTATTTCTTATGACACCGGCAGGACAAGAGCGCTCTGTATCAGCATTAAAAATTTTTTTGAAGGATGCCATAATTATTATAGCGGCTATTGCTATTCTTGAAATCCTACTGCGCATCTTTTTTCCCCAACCGCTGCAGAAAATGCTTCGCTATGTTTACGAGCCCGCGCAGACAGCTTCGGGCTATCTCTTCAAGCCCGGCGTCACTACAGTCTGCAACAACGGCTTCGGCGACCATGTCTTTGCAATCAATAGCTGGCGCTGCCGAGATCAGGAATACGGGCAAAAAAAACCCGGCGAATGGCGCATTCTTGTCGTCGGCGACAGCTTCAGCGAAAACCAGGCGCTGCCCGTTGAAAGCATCTATCCGAATGTTCTGGAGGAACGTCTCAAGGCGAAATATCCGGACAGGCTTTTTACCGTTGTCAACGCGGGCATGGCAGGATGGGGGCTGTGGGATTTTCACGATTACCTCCGGGACTGGCTGCCGGTGATTGAGCCTGATGTTGTGATAGTTGCCGTCAGCACATCAAGCAAAATTCTGAATGATGCATCGCCAAAGGCTCCGCGAAAAAAGACAATACTTGCCGGCCTGCCGGTAAACGCCGATGCGTCCCTGACCGACCGCATTGCCTGGGCCGCGTGGTTTCTGAATCAGCAGCTTGAATGCCATTCCCACGCCTTCATTGCCTTCCGCCGATGCACGAATTTTCTTTTTGAGTGGCTGCGCATCGGAAAAATACCGGGCTTCAGCCCGCTGGTTAAATACCCGGCAATGCTCAATAAGTTTTTTAAGCCGACCGCAGCGGTAATCCAAAACATCAAGTCATTATGCGACACCCGGCATATTGCGTTTGCACTGCTTCACGTGCCCTCCTGGTATGAATGCATGGCGGATGAACTGTGGCTGAAGGTACAGATAGAGCGGCCCGAGGTGTACCATCTTGATGTCAAACGGCCGTCGCAGATGATAAAAAAAATCGCCGAGGCAGTGGACGCGCCGCTGTACAATCCGTGCGAGGAACTGTCGCGCAGCAGCGAGCCTCCCTATTTCCCGGTGTTCTGGCACTGGAATGAAACAGGCAATCGCATTGTTGCGGAGGGGCTGCAAAGATTTCTCGAAGCGCAGAATCTTTTGGGCCCGCG
>Ga0209227_1001156_pt1 | contig 21085 bp, 17 predicted proteins | sample YNPBryantNP2012_FD_185815 | JGI IMG/M metagenome (GOLD analysis project Ga0209227, IMG submission 185815) | Anoxygenic and chlorotrophic microbial mat microbial communities from Yellowstone National Park, USA - YNP Bryant NP 2012 (SPAdes)... ...
CCAGCGCCGTGAATCAAGCCACATTCTTTGTGCACCATGCAACAAAAAAGGAGTATAATATCGTTGCTGTTGAACAAGGAATGGTGAGTCTGGTTCTCCGCGTTGCTGGAATGGTCTCATAACGCATGAAACGCGATCATACAGACGGCCATGACGGCCCGCGCGTAAGAGGGTGATGAAGGACTGCCGGTTTGTAGCAGCCTTCATCACCCTTATGTGTCTGTACCGAGGCTGGCGGTATCCCCGCCTCACACGTCTGGAGAGCACCTATGACACAAATTATCGAAACTGAAACCCCGCCCCGTCCGCTTGATCGCCCGGAATCCGAACCCATTGTCAACGATTTTTCGATTGTCGCCGCAACGGTCAATGGTTCCGGTAGCCAGACGGCCAACAATGTACTCATGCGCGCCATCTTCAAGATGGGCGTCCCGGTAAGCGGCAAAAATCTGTTCCCGTCGAACATTCAGGGATTACCCACCTGGTTCACCATTCGGGTGAGCAAGGATGGGTATACGGCGCGGCGCGATACAACCGAGATACTGATTGCGTTCAATCAGCGCACTGCTGATGAAGACCTGGCAGCGCTCGCGCCTGGCGGCGTCTGCATCCATCCGAACGATGTAAAGTTCATCAATCCGCGTTCGGATGTCTTTTTTTATCCGCTGCCGGTGCGTGAACTGGTCAGGCAATCGGGTGCGGACGCGAAACTGCGCGATTACATCGCCAATATGGTCTATGTCGGCGCGGTGGCGGAACTGCTCGGCATCGACATGAACGAAATCAAGGCTGCGATTGAACGACACTTCAAAGGTAAGCCAAAGCCGATCGCTCTGAATTATGGCGTTGTCGTTGCGGCGGCTGAATGGGTGCGCGCCAATCTGCCGAAGGCTGATCGGTTCCGCGTCGAGCCGATGGACAAAACGCAGGGGTTGATCCTGGTGGATGGGAATACTGCCGCCGCATTCGGCGCACTGATGGGGGGCATGACCGTGTGCGCCTGGTATCCGATCACCCCGTCCACCAGTCTGGTCGACGCTATGACCGAACTGGCGCCGATCCTGCGTGCCGATCCCGCAACCGGGACAACGACCTACGCGATCATTCAGACCGAGGACGAAATTGCGGCAGCCGGCATTATCGTCGGCGCCGGGTGGGCTGGCGCCCGCGCGATGACTGCCACCTCCGGTCCCGGTCTCTCGTTGATGAACGAGTTCGTGAGCCTGGCATACTTTGCCGAGGTTCCATGCGTGATCTGGGATGTGCAGCGCATGGGACCCAGCACCGGGTTGCCAACTCGCACGTCGCAGGCGGATGTTCTCTCCGCCTACTACATGGGGCACGGCGATACCCACCATGTCGTCTTGTTCCCCGGCACAATGACCGAATGCTTCGAGTTCGGCTACCTGGCATTCGATCTGGCGGAACGCCTGCAAACGCCGGTCCTGGTGCTGAGCGATCTTGATCTCGGTATGAACAACTGGATGTCTGAGCCGTTCACCTATCCTGAGAAGCCGTTCGACCGCGGCAAGGTGCTGACTGCGGATGAGTTGGAGCAGTTCAAGGATTGGGGACGCTACAAGGACCTTGATGGCGATGGCATTCCGTATCGCACGCTTCCTGGCAACCCGAATCCACGAGCGGCTTATCTGGCGCGCGGTACTGGACATAATGAGTATGCGATCTACAGCGAACGCCCAACCGACTGGCAACAGAATCTGGATCGCCTGACGCGCAAGCACAACACGGCGCGCACCCTTGTTCCAAAACCCATCGTCCTGGAAGCAAAAGCAGCCGACATCGGCATCATCGCCTATGGTTCGACCGACCCGGCGGTGCGTGAGGCGGGTGATATGCTGCGCGCGCGTGGGATACAGACAAGTTATCTGCGCATCCGTGCGCTGCCGCTGGAGGCGACGCTTACCGACTTCCTGGCGCGGTATGAGCGGGTCTATATTGTCGAATTGAACCAGGATGGTCAGATGGCGCAACTGGTGCAACTGCATGCACCGGAGTATGCTGCGCGTGTCCGGTCGGTTCGGATCTGCAATGGTCTGCCGATGACGGCGCAGTTTGTGGTGGATTCAATCATGCGCGCTGAACAGGCTGAGCGGGAATGACCTTATTTACAGCATTTCTCAGGTATGTTGACCATCGTTCGCGTCTGCTATGTCGCGTGAGGCGTAGTGTAGACCGAAATTCATTTCGGTCGTCGCGTGGGGGCGCGATGTTGGTTGCGGTCATCCATGGAGTGTTCAACCCTGTCCAACAGGTTCAACCATTGTGAGAACTGCTGCAATCCGCCGTGTCGTGTCTCCGGCAGGCGCAGACCCCATTCATACAGATGAGAGGTATGGTATGACTGTCGAAACCAAAACCAACGGCAAGCCGAATGTCAATAGAATCGGTCTGACGAGTCAGGATTACCGGGGTGGAGAAACCACCCTCTGCCAGGGGTGTGGTCACAACTCGATCACCAGCCAGATTATCGCAGCAGCATTCGAGTTGTCGCTGGCGCCACATCAGGTGATCAAAATGAGCGGCATCGGCTGCTCATCCAAAACGCCAGCATACTTCATGAGTCGTTCACACGGCTTCAATACCCTGCATGGGCGCATGCCTTCGGTGACGACCGGAGCGGTGCTGGCGAATCGCACCCTGCTGGCAATCGGGATCAGCGGCGATGGGGACACCGGCAGTATCGGGTTGGGGCAGTTCAAGCATATGGTGCGCCGTAATGTCCCGGTAGTGTACATTGTCGAAAACAACGGCGTCTACGGTCTGACGAAGGGTCAATTCTCGGCAACCGCCGATGTCGGGCAGACGCTCAAATACGCAGGGACGAATGTGCTGCCGCCGATCGACATCTGCATCGAGGCGCTCGCGGCTGACTGCGGTTTTGTGGCGCGATCCTTCGCTGGCGATGCGAAGCAGGTGCGCGAACTGCTGAAGGCGGCGATGTCGTTCCACGGCACGGCAGTGATCGACATCATCAGCCCGTGTGTGACGTTCAACAACCACCACGACTCGACCAAGAGTTACGACTATGGCAAATCGCACGAAGAGCGCTTGCAGGACATTCAGTTTATCCCGCAGTTCGATGAGGTGCGCGTCGATTACGACGAGGGAGATGAGCGCTACGTTCAGTTGCACGACGGACCGATGATCAAACTGCGCAAACTGGGGCGCGATTACGATCCGACGAACAAGTGGCACGCGATCGAGTTGCTGGAAAAGGCGCGCCAGAACCACGAGTTCATCACCGGGTTGCTGTACATCAATACGCAGCGACAGACGCTACACGAGGTGATGCACCTGACCAGTACGCCGCTCGCGTATCTGCCGGAAGAAGAGTTGCGCCCGTCACGCGAACGTTTTGAGCGGGCGATGCAGGAGTTTGTGTAGCAGGCTGTTGCACATCTCACAAATATGCGCCGAAAAGGGTGGCTGAAGGCATGTCCTCCGGCTGCCTTTTTTCATTATTCCTGTGCTGTTCAATGCCTCCGGCAGCCCCTTGTCGTTCCAAAAGCGTGCATCGGATGGATGCAGAGTCTTTTTCGACCTGGTTATACCTTTCGTTTCGAGCGCAGGAACGCCTCTGCGCCGCATGCGCGCGCATACGCCAGTGCATACGCAGCGAGTTCATTCTCCTCGCCTTCGAGATAGGCGCGCACCGCTGGCAGCAGATCGGCAACCGCATCCGCCAGGTGTGGCTTGATTCTCACCTCTGGTCGTTGTGCCGCCAGAATCGCGCCGTACAATACCGCGCGATCCGCCTCACGCGCCAGGTCTTCTGCCGTGACCCCGATCCGACATGCGGGGCGTGATTCATGTGCGGTCATAACTCATGCTCCGTGTTCACCACCCAGCGTTCAACATTACAACGTTCAACGTTACAACGTTCAACGTTCAATGTCCACCATCCAACGTCCACCACCCGGCGTGCAACGCACAACGTGCAACGTGCAACGTCCGCCGCACAACGTCCACCACCCGGCGTGCAACGCACAACGTGCAACGTGCAACGTCCGCCGCGCAACGTCCACCACCCGGCGTGCAACGTTACAACGTTCAACGTTACAACGTTCAACCTTATAACCTTACAACCTTCAACGTGCAACGTCCCAACCTTCAACCTTCAACGAGCATGGTATACTTTGATCCAGAATTAATGTACCATACAGGAGTTGACAGTGCCATACGTACCGGTTCCAACAATTGTCGAGCGCACCCCGCGCGGCGAGCGTTCGTGGGATCTTTTCTCGCGCCTGTTGCAGGAGCGCATCATCATGCTTGGCACGCCAATCGACGATGAAGTTGCGTCGTTGATTGTCGCGCAGTTGCTCTACCTGCAACATACCGATCCGGATCGCGACATCTGGTTCTACATCAACAGCCCCGGCGGCAGTGTGCGTGATGGTCTCGCCATCTATGATACGATGAAACTTATTTCGCCCGATGTGTGTACCGTGTGCGTTGGTCGAGCTGGCAGCATGGCGACGATCCTGCTGGCTGGCGGCGCACGCGGCAAACGTTACGCCCTGCCGCACGCGACGATCCACTTCCACCCGGCGGGCGGTGGCGCCGAGGGGTATGCTCCCGATATGGAACGCATGGTCAAAGAATTGCTGCGCATCCAGGAATTGGGGAATGGTCTGCTTGCCAGAGATACCGGAAAAACGATCGAGGAGATCACCCGTGATTTCAGCCGCGATCGCTTTATGACGGCTGAAGAGGCGCGTGAATACGGGTTCATCGACGCCATCCTCGAATCGAAGAAAGTCGCAGCGTTAAAGACGGCGTGATGCTATGGTGCGTTCAGACGATCCGCCATCCATGCCGCCATACGCTGGAGCGCCTCTGGATGCAATATCAGGGTCAGATGACTTGCATCCGGCACAAGCAGCATGGTGGCGCCGGGCGGCGCAGCGCGCCATGCTTCCTCCGCCTGTGCGGGCTTGACAATCGCGTCACGCTCGCCGTATATCAGCAGCAATGGTGTTTTCAATCGCGCCAGGCTTCCGCAGAGATCGCATGCTGCAATCAGGTCCCAGGTGCTGATCGCCGCCCGAATGCCTGGTGCGCGCTGCGCGCGTGCTAACCGATAAACGGCGCGTCCCAGATGCAGAATCGATGCCTCGCGGAGCAGGTCGATGACATACGGTTGAGCGAGTGCACGCGCCTCTGCCAGACGATCACGATTGTCGAAGGTGAGGAGCGGCGGTGCTTCCATGATCGCCAGTGCATCGATGTTCATCCCGTCTGCCGCAGCACGCGCGGCGATGCAACCGCCAAGACTGATACCCAGCATACCCACACGTGCATGACGGGCGCGTAGCCAGCGCGCTGCCTCAGTCGCACATTCCAGCATCTGCGGGTAGCGCTGCAACCGTGGATTCTCGCCATGCCCGTCGAGATCGACCAGCAGCGCTGCCATGCCTTGCCGCAGCAGTGCATCGGTCAATCTCCACGTGAAGTAGGTTTTGTCGCATCCGGAGCCATGCAATACCGCCACTGCCGCCTGCGCGCCGGATCGCGGCACAATGTACAGCGCCGGCATGAATGCTTCCGACATCGGGATACTGACGCGCGCAACTGTGCGATCACGCTGTACGCCAGGTTGAAGCGTCGCCATCGGGTCGAGCGCCCGCCGCCGTACACCGGCAATGATGGCGTGCACAATGAACGCCGGGAACGCTGCCAGCGCCAGCGCCGGCAACCGCTGCCGCCACGACGTGTTGCGTGGGTGGAGCGCCAGCGCTGCGACGGCAAGTACAGGACGCAGTGCCGGGTGCCCCCAACTCAAGCCGCGCCATCCGCGCAGATCGGAGAGAAACTCGTAGATGACCAGCGCCAGCAACAGCGCGCGCAGAAAGAGTGACGACATAGACTCCTCTGAACTGAGAACTGAGAACCAGGAACCAGGAACTGAGAACCGGGAACTGAGAACCGGGAACCAGGAACTGAGAACCGGGAACTGAGAACTGAGAACCAAGAACTGAGAACTGAGAACCGGGAACCAAGAACCGGGAACCGGGAACCAGGAACCGGGAACTGAGAATTGAGAAGCGGGAACCAGGTATCAATTGCCTCTATCCACATGCAACGTACAACGTGCAACGTGTAACCTGCAACCCGCAACGTGCAACGTGCAACCCGCAACGTGCAACGCGCAACCTGCAACCCGCAACGTGCAACCTGCAACGTGCAACGTACAACGTGCAACCCGCAACCCGCAACCTGCAACCTGCAACCCCAAACCTGCAACCCGCAACTCATAGTATCATACCCGCATACAAGGTGACTGCTCTCTTTTTTTGAGGAGGAAACGATGGGCCTGCTTCAGGGCAAAAAGGGCCTGGTAATGGGGGTCGCCAACGATCACTCGATTGCCTGGGGAATTGCAAAGGCGCTCCACGCGCAGGGCGCCGATCTCGGTTTCACCTACGTTGGCGAAGCGCTCGAACGGCGCGTGCGACCGCTCGCCGAAAGTCTTGGCGCGCGTTTGATTGAACCGTGCGATGTGCAGCGCGACGAAGACATCGATGCGCTGATGGCGCGCGTGCGCGACGTGTATGGTTCGCTTGACATTATTATCCATGCTATCGCGTTCGCGCTGCGTGATGAGCTCAACGGACCGTACCTGAAAACCACCCGTGAAGGGTTCCGCGTGGCGCTCGATGTAAGCGCCTATTCATTGACCGGAGTGGTCAAAGCCGCACAAGACCTGCTCGTTCCGGGATCATCAATCGTGACCCTGACATACCATGGTTCACAGCAGGTGGCGCAAAACTACAATGTTATGGGGGTCGCCAAGGCGGCATTAGAGGCGAGTGTGCGCTATCTGGCAAACGATCTCGGACCTCGCGGCATCCGGGTCAACGCAATCAGCGCCGGTCCGATTCGCACCCTGGCAGCCAGTGGCATCGCCGGATTCCGCACGCTGCACAAACAGTTTGCCGAAGTTGCACCACTCCGCCGCAACGTAACCATCGAAGATGTTGGAAACACGGCGGTCTGGCTGTGTAGCGATTGGTCATCGGCGGTCACCGGCGAGATTATTTATGTTGATGCTGGATTCCATACCATTTCGATCAGTTTGCCGGAGTAGCAGCCTGATCCGCCTGATCGACCGTTCGGGTAACCCGTCCATCTGACAGCGCCGGAGACTGATCGATCGACGCGCCTTCCACCTGCGCCGTTACCGGGTGGTGCGATGAAGGCGCATGGATTGACGGATCAGGCGCGTCGATCAATTTGTAGTACAGATAACGCAGCAGCAGGCGCGCAATGGCGGCGACCGGTATCGAAATGAACAACCCGAATGGTCCGCCAAGCGCGCCGCCTGCCAGGATGGCAAAGATCACCAGCATTGGATGCAGATGCACGGCGGGTCCGACGACATGCGGAATGATGAAATTGTCCTCGAACATGCGCAACACAAAGTAGGTTAATCCTATCGCACCGGCTATCAGCCAGGCGGGCCAACCCCACGGCGTCGGCGCCTGAAACAGTGCCACGATAATCGCAATGCCTGCTGCCGACCACGGACCGATCAGCGGAATGGTTTCCAGAATGCCGGTGACAATCCCCAGCACCAGCGCGTAACGTACCCCCAGGAGCATGAGCGCAATCGTGGTGAGTGTCGCCATAATCGGGATCAGCAGCAGTGTCCCGCGCACATACCCTGCCAGAATGCGGTCGATCTGCGATCCCAGCGCACGGATTTCAGCGCGGTATGGCGCAGGAACAAGCCCATATGTCCACTCCACGATGCGTGGCGCTTCCAGCAACAGATAGAACGTTACGATCAGATAGGTGACAAACAGCAGCAGCGTCTCAAATGCAATCGCCACCAGGTGCGGTACGTGCTCCGGCAGCTGCCGACCGAAATCGGCGAGCGCCTCACGGAGCGCCTCGTTGATTGGTGCGACCTCAATATTGATGCCTGCAATCGACACGTGCTTGAGCAGCAGGAGTTCTTGCTGGATGAGATTCAGCGTATATGGGACTTGTGCCTGTAAACCGCTGTACTCCCGTTCGATCGCCGGTCCAAGGGTGCGCCAGAGACCGTAGATGATGATGCCAATGACGATGTAGAGCACACCAATCCAGATCGCTCGTCCAATACGTGTGCGACGGTTCAATCGGGTGATCAATGGGTTGAACAGATAGGCTGTGATCGCTGCGGCGACGAATGGGACCAACACATTCCCCAACCCGCGGATCAACCAGAAGAAAAGGGCGCCTAGCAGTGCAACCGTGATCAGTTTGATCGTGGGCGAAAAACGGATCGGACGGGCTTCTACGCTCATGCGTACCTCCGATGCGTAAAAATGCGGAGATATCCTGTACGTCTATTGTACCGCACAGATGGGGATTGTGAAACGTGAAGGGTTGAAGGACGTTGGACGCTTAACGTTGAACGTTCAACGTTGAATGTTGCGCTCCTGGCAGACTGGTGAGTTTATGAGATACCGGGTAGAGTCGGCACAGATGAAAGGCGGCGTGGCAAAATCCTGAGCGGATGCATATCATGTGGCGCAAAAGTCAACAACGCAACATGCCGTTGATATGCTGCCTTGCACACCAGGGAGATCGTTCAGAATTTCTGCGTCGTCCGTCGCAACGGAATATCCGCTTTGAGGTGATCGACAGATTCGCCGCGCAGCAGGGTCACCTCGATGGCGTCAGCCTCCACCGAAGGCACATATCGCGCGATGACCGCCGACAGATCGGCTTTGAGTTGCTCCATCATATCCGGCGTCAGTTTGACCCGGTCGTGAACCAGCACCGTCAACAGACGGTCGCGCGCAATATCGGAACTGCGCTCACGTTTGCCAAACAATGTATCCAGAAAACTCATGGCGTTCCCTATCCGCTCTCAGCAGTCGCAGGGCGTTTGACATACCCCGCGCGATATGCGCGTTCTATCGTTCGCTTCCTCTGGCTCGAATGCCAAATGCGCCAAAAATCTTGTTCAGGATGCCCGGATTCTCATCAAACACCGTTATCGGCACGTCTTCACCGGCAAGGCGTCGTGCAATCTCACTGAATGCCCGCCCGGCGCGAGAAGTGCGGTCCAGAACGGCAACTTCGCCCCGGTTCGTGCTCGTCACAATCTGTTCATCGTCGGGTACCACGCCAATCAGGTCAATCGCCAGAATCTGCAGCACATCATCGATGCTCATCATCTCGCCGCGACTGACCATACGCGGTTTCAGACGATTGATGATCAGACGCGGATGCCCCTTGTCGAACGCCTCAACCAGACCGATGATCCGGTCTGCATCACGTACCGCCGCGACCTCCGGCGTCGTCACGATCAGCACCTCATCGGCGCCTGCGATCGCGTTGCGAAAACCGGCTTCGATGCCTGCCGGACTATCGATCAACACATAATCGAACTCGGCGCGCAACTGATTGGCCAGCGCGATCATATCGTCCGCCGTGACTGCATCTTTATCGCGCGTTTGCGCCGCCGGGAGTAGACAGAGATCGGGGAAATGCTTATCCTTGATCAGCGCCTGTCGCAAACGACAACGTCCCTCCACCACATCGACCAGGTCATAGACGATCCGGTTCTCCAGACCCAGGACGACATCCAGGTTACGCAAGCCAATGTCGGCATCGACAACGGCTACCTTCAGGCCCTGCATCGCCAGTGCAGTGCCCAGGTTTGCAGTCGACGTCGTTTTCCCGACGCCGCCTTTGCCGGAAGTAATCGTAATGACCCGCGACATGTTCTTTCTCTCCCTGAAGGGTGAATGGCCCCGACCCCTGATGTCACGGGTCGTCGCTATTCTACCTTCGGTATCGTTCCCACGACTCTACCGCAATCTGATCGCCATCGATGTACGCCACTTCCGGGCGTCCGCCGACTGCGCCATCCGGAGCGCGTGCAATGAGATCCGCTATCCGCAACTGCGTCGGGCGTAGTTCGATAGCACAGATCATCGCCAGGCGATCACCAAGCGCCCCGGCATGCACGGTGCCGCGCAAGCGCCCCCAGACGACCACATTGCCGCCCGCGATGACCTCCGCGCCCGCGTTCACATCGCCGACAATCGTGATATGCCCCTGGTGACGAACAACCTGACCTGAACGAATGGTGCGCCAGACGAACAACGCTTCGCCGGGTTCGTCGGGTGCGGCGACGCTCCGCGCTACCGGACGCGCCACCACGCCAGCAGCGCGCGCCGCCGACCGACTCTCGCGCGATGTCGATGCCAGCGCCGATGCCTCCAGGTGATGCTCGTGCATCAGCGCCATCAATTCCGCGAACTGCTCTTCGGTAAGCGCACGATTGCCGATATCGACAATGACCCGTGCGCCGTTGAAGAATTGCGCCCCCTGGTCGAGCTGGCTGCGGAGCGCGCCCAGTACCTCAGACCAGACGGCTGACTCATCAAGGTGCAGCCGTAATCCTTCTTTTCCCCCTTTGATCGCAACCAGTGTCGTCATGCGCAGTACAGACGCAGAAAGAGGCTGCTCGAAACAAATGTTGCGGCATATTCTTCACTATCATACCATATACTGTCAAGCGTTTGCGTGGTATCCAATCGGTGGCTGCTCTGGAGCGCCGCGTTCCCTTGCCACATGACGACCAGCCATCGTAGTGATGTGCGGGTGCAGCCTTGACAGCTGCCCGACGCCCGGCTGCACCGTGGGAACGCCGCTATCCGGCGCATCATTGTCGTGACAATCGATATCGCATCAGGCGTGGCAGGTAACTCCAGAAAGCGCTGTGATCAGACGCTCAATCCCCGCGCGCAACTGCGTCGGTTCGACCAGGCAGGAGATGACGATGTGCGCCCCCTGTTCGTAGCCGTAGAAGTAGCCGGGATGCACCAGCACCCCATGCTTCAACAGATAGAGCGTCAGCGCCTCTTCGTCGTTCCAGCCGATAATTTCAGGAAACAGATAGTAGCCGCCATCTGGCGGACGCACACGCACGAAATCACAACCGGCGAGCATGGTGAGCGCCATATCCAATGACTCGCGAATACGTTGCTGCATGGCAGCGGTAAACGCGCGTCCACGCTCGAAGATCGATGGCAGCATGGTCTGTGTCAGGGTATTGGCGCTGAGAAACGTGTCGTTCAAAACCTCAAGGCGCTCGCCAAACTGGTCGTGGGCAGCATCGTTCAACGCAATCCAGCCGAGTTTCAGATCGGGCAGCGCAAACATTTTGGAGATGCCATTCAGATGAAAGACCGGCAGATCGGGGTAAAGCGCGCCCAATGGGGGAACAGTCGCCACGCGATACGGAAATGCCGCAAAGACCTCATCACAGATGATCGGCAGGTCAAGGGCACGGAGCGCAGGAAGCCGCGCCGTCTGCACTGCTCCCGTCGGGTTGTGCGGCGACACGACGAGCACTGCGCGGGTACGCTCATCCGCCTGAAGCCGCAGACTGGTCGGATCGATTCGCCAGCCGCGCCGCTCATCCAGCGCATACGGACGCAGTTCGATATGATGCACTGCCGCCAGATATTCGAACAACGGATAGGTGATTACCGGCGCCAGCACATTATCCCCCGGATCGGTCAAGAGTGCGAAGAGCAGGCTGTATGCCTCGCTGGTGCTTGCTGTCACCACAATCTGGTCGGCATCCAGCGCCAGCGCCGGCGTCCGTTCCGCATAGTACTGCACAATCGCCGTCCGCGTCACCTGCAGACCGCGCGGTTCAGGGTCGTACCGTCGGTTTGCCCAGTAGGCAGCGGATGCATCACGCAAAATATCGTGAGGAAAGAGAAGCCCCTGATGCGTCGGATTGCTGCTCGTCAGGTCGATGTACCCGCCAGCCGTAGCCTGCCGGGTGCGCTCGATGACATTGGGCGAGAGATCCTCGCCATCCAGAAAACCAGCCATATCCTACCGCTCCCATTCATTGACGCCGCCTGTCGCTGATGCTACAATGCGCCCGCGCCTGCAACACGCAGCATAGTGCCAGACCGCGAGCATGGCAGATGAGCATTGTTAACGGCAAACATATCATTCTCGGCGTGACCGGCAGCATCGCTGCCTACAAAGTCGCCGAATTAGCACGTAATCTGACCCTCGGTGGCGCGATTGTTGACGTTATCATGACCGCTGCCGCGCAACGCTTTGTCGGCGCGGCAACGTTTCAGGCATTGACCGGGAGACCGGTGCTCGCTGATATGTGGGCATTGCCGGAGGATGGCGTTGTCGGGCACGTGTCGCTCGGTCAGCACGCCGACCTGCTGGTGATTGCTCCGGCCACTGCCAATACAATCGCACGCCTGGCTGCCGGATTGTGTGACGATTTGCTTACAACCACTGCGCTTGCGACTACTGCACCGATCTTGATTGCTCCAGCAATGAATCCGCATATGTACGAACATCCTGCAACTCAGGCAAACCTCGCGCTGTTGCGGCAGCGCGGCGTTACCATCCTCGAACCGGCGTATGGGCGCATGGCCGAGCCGGTAATCGGGCGGGGGCGCCTGCCGGAACCTGCGATCATCGAATCCGAGATCCGTGCACTCCTCGGACGCACCTGCGGTCCTCTGCGTGGGCGCAGGGTGGTGGTGACCGCTGGCGGCACACACGAACCGATCGACCCGGTCCGCTTCATCGGAAATCGCGCGTCGGGCAGAATGGGATATGCCATCGCTGCGGCAGCCCGCGACCGGGGCGCTTCCGTCACCCTGATCAGCGGTCCGGCAACAGCGCAACCTCCGGCTGCCGTCACGCTGATACGTGTTGAGACGGCGCTCGATATGCAACGTGAAGTCGTGTCTGCCATCGCCAGTGCCGATCTGTTGATCATGAACGCAGCCGTCGCTGATTTTCGCCCGGCAACTGCATCCGAACACAAGATCAAAAAGGGCGATGATGAAGAGTTGACGATTCGCCTGGTGCGCAACCCTGATATTCTTGCAAGTATCGCGCATCGCCGCGATCTGGTCAAGATCGGATTTGCAGCAGAAACTCACGATCTGCTGACATATGCACGAGAGAAACTCGAACGCAAGGGTCTTGATATGATCGTTGCGAACGAGGCTGTTGCCAGCATCGGCGCCGAGGATATTCAGATAATCCTGATCGATGCGCAGGGTGTGGAACGGTTGCCGCAACTGCCCAAACCTGTTGCAGCAGAACGGCTGATCGATGCGATTATCGAGCGTTTCGCCGCACGTTTGCGCACTCCTGAGATCGGATCGATCACGACGGCGGATTGAATGATGAGTCTCCTGCAAAAAGGTCATATCACTACAGCAGCGCAGCGGGTGCAACGAGCGATTGATGGAAACCTCTGCGCGCTCCGCGTCTTGGCGGTGCGTTTCAGTGGAGGTCAATGATGAATACGACTCCTTCCGACAATAACCAGACACCCAATGACGTCAATGGCTCGCCATCGGCGGAAACCGACGGTGAGACGGCAAACGGTGCGCAAACAGGCACGCGCAGTCTGGTGCAGGCGCCACGCGCTCTGGCGACATCCGACCGACGTGTGAGCGCCCATGTGGCCAGTGCGGCGCTTCAGCAGCGTATCATGACCCTTGTCAGCGCGCTCGGCGATCCGCGTCATCCGCTCCACGCGCGTGCCGTCGAGGATCTGGTAACGCTGGGTGAACCGGCGGTGCCGGCGCTGATCGAGGCGTTGCGCACGCATGAGCCGTGGCTGATCGCCTATCGTGCCACTGAAGCGCTGAGTCAGATTGGTGATGGTCGCGCTGCTGGTCCGCTCGTGGATGCGCTGCGTCACCCAAACAGCAATGTGCGCTGGGGTGCGGTGCGCGCACTGGCAACCGTGGGGGATGCGCGTGCATTGATCGAACTTCGCCGGGTGGCCCGCACGGATCGCAGCAAGACCAGTTGGGGCGAATCGGTCGGCGATACGGCGCGCGTTGTGCTGGATCAGATGCAGAGCCGCACGCTGCTGGCGCGCGTCGCCGAACTGATCAAGACGGCAATCGCCTGTGTGTTGATGCTCGTCGCGCTGATCTTTGCCTGGAGTGTGCTGACCGAACTGCGCGATGAACTCACCCGGATTGGGCGGGTCGAACCAGCGCCGGTGATTGTTGCACCGCCAATGCCCACGACCGTGCCGCAGGCAATCGTCACGCTGCCGCAATCGCCAACCTCGCCGCCGACCGTGCAACCGATGGCGCCGACACCTGTCGAGGCGCCGCCGCTGACCGGTGTTGTTGTGACATCAGGAAATGTGCGCGCAACCCCAGCGCGCCTGCCGGACAATGTCATCGGTAGTGTGATGGCAGGTGATGCGCTTATTTTTTTGGGGGTGACTCCGGACGGAGCGTGGTACCGTGTGCGGCTCGGTTCACCGGCGGCGGCATCGTCACAGATCCGCAGCGTCGATGGGAGCGGATGGGTGAGTGCGTCCCTCGTCGAAGCGCCGGAGCGTGTGCCGGTCGAAACGCCGCCTCCCGTTCCCACGCCGACGCCATAGAACAACATCGTATTGTGAACCATGTCTGATACCATTCAGCGAACCTCATTCGCCAAAACGCTGCGCGCGATCTTTCTTGGCGTCGCGCTGCTGGCGCTGAGCGTTGCGTGCGCTGGCTACCTTCTGCTCAGCGAAATCCGTCGCCCAGCAGGGAATGATGCAACGCCGGTCGAATTCATTGTTGAACCGGGTGATAGCGCCAGTGTCATCGCTACCCGCCTTGGAACGGCAAACCTGATTCGCCAACCGTTGCTGTTTACCCTTCTGGTGCGTATGCAGGGTCTCGACGGCGAATTACAGGCTGGTCGCTATCTGCTGCGCGCCAACATGACTATGAGCGAAATCATTGCAGCCTTGCAAAACAGTCGGGTTGAAGAAGTGCAGGTGACGATCATCGAAGGCTCGCGGCTCGAAGAAATCGCCGAGCAGATCGCCGCAGCCGGGCTGGTCAATGTGACCGAGCAGGAATTTCTACGCGCGGCGCGCAACGGCGCTGCATTTCAACCGCAGCACTTTTACCTCAACAGCCTCCCGCCTGGCGCAAGCCTGGAAGGGTATCTGTTTCCCGATACCTATCGCTTCGCAGTGACTGCCACGGTCACCGAGGTGATCGAAATCATGCTCGACCGCTTCGATGAGCAGTATGCAACGTTCGAACGCGAGGTGACGGTGACCGGCGCTACGGTTCACGACATCGTGACAATGGCGTCGATTGTACAGCGTGAGGCGGCGCGTGAAGATGAAATGCCCAAAATCGCCGCAGTGTTCTGGAATCGCCTCAAGCCGGAATATCTTGCCGAAACGGGGGGCGGCAAATTGGGCGCCGATCCGACGGTGCAGTACGTTCTGGGGCAGCGCGGCAACTGGTGGCCCCGCCTCGATTCGCTCAGTGTCGATGAAATCAACGGTATCGCCAGCCCGTACAACACGCGCGTCAATCCGGGATTGCCACCCGGACCGATCGCCAGTCCGGGGCTTGCAGCGCTACGCGCTGCGGCCAGACCTGACGAATCGGCGCCATACCTCTACTTTGTCGCTTCCTGCACCACCCCCGGCGCACACAATTTCGCCGTGACGTTTGAGGAGTTTCAGCGCTTCGAGCAGGAGTATCTGACATGTCCGTCGCGTTAGCCGGGGTCATCGGCGATCCAGTCGATCACAGCCTGTCGCCTTTCCTGCACAATGCCGCGTTTGAGCATCTCGGCATCGCTGCGCGCTATGAACGGTGGCGCACCAGCAGCGCCGAACTGCCGCATCGGATCGCATCGCTGCGCGCACCGCATATTCTGGGCGCAAATGTTACACTGCCGCATAAAATAGCCGTCATTCCGCTGATCGACCGGCTCGATCCGCAGGCGGAACAGATCGGCGCCGTCAATACCATTGTGCGCCTCCCGGATGGGCAACTCGAAGGGTGCAACACCGATGCGCCCGCCACTGTTGCGACTCTGCGCGAGGATGCCGGTTTCGACCCGATGGGAAAACGCATCGTTCTGCTTGGCGCAAGCGGCGCTGCGCGCGCTGCGGCATATGCGCTTATCGCAGCGCAGGCAACGGCGTTGACCGTCATCAACCGCACCCTGGAACGCGCTGAGGAATTGCTGGCCGATGTGCTTGCCAGCAGTGATGCTGATCCCTATTTGCGTGCGCTTACACCCGATGATCCTGATGTGCCCGAAGCGATTGCGTCCGCCGATCTGATCATTAACGCCACATCGCTCGGCTGGCATGCCGACGAAACCCCGCTGCCGGGGCATCTGATCCCCGCAATGGCGCTGGTATTCGATATGGTCTATCGCCCGACCCGTCTGCTCCGCGAAGCGGCGCAGGCAGGCGCGGCAACCCTCGATGGACGCGGGATGCTGGTGCGGCAGGCGGCGCTGTCATTCGAGCGCTGGACCGGCGTCCCCGCACCGCTCGATGTGATGTTCGCTGCATTCGACCGGGCAGGCGCTCGTTTTGCATAGGTGCTATCACTGTGGATATCGTTCTTGTGGCGCTGACCGGGCTGCTGCTTGGCGCATGCCTGAACCTGATCATCATCCGCCTGCCGCGTGAGCAGGGATTCGGTGGATGGCCACGCTGCACCCGCTGTGGTCAACGCCTGGCATGGTGGCAGGCATTGCCGCTGCTCGGTTGGGTGATCCAGGGCGGTCGCGCCAGGTGTTGTGGTCGCTGCCTCGATTGGGTGTATCCAATCGTCGATCTGCTTACGACTGCGACCCTGGTTTTGCTCTACCTCCGGTACCATGTGAGCATCAGTCTCGTCTACACCACTGTTGTCGCCGCAGTTCTGATCATCACCGGCGCCATCGACTGGCAACATCGCCTGATCTACACGTTGCCAACCCTCGGCGCCACGCTGGCGGCAGTCCTTGCGTCTTTTGCCATTCCTTCTCACAGCCTGTTGAACGCGATGGCGGGATTATTCGTGGCAGGTGTCTTATTTGTCATCTTCTACATCCTGGCGAAGATCCTGTTTCCATCGCATCGGGCGCCGTTTGGATTGGGGGATGTCTACCTCGGCATGTTCATCGGTGCAGCGCTTGGACTGACCAACCTGCCCGGCGCGCTGCTCTACGGCATGCTGCTGGCAGGCGTCTTTTCGGCGATCCTGGTGGTGTTGCGCCGTGCTGGAAAACGTGATACGCCGCAGTACATTTCCTATGGCACATTTCTGTGCATCGGCGCCTTGCTCTATCTGCTGATCTGGGGGCTTGCCGGTCCGCGTCCGCTCTCGTAAAGAAATTGTTGCTAAGTCTCAAAGCACGTTTCTGTGAATAAATCGTCATTCTACGCGGGTGAGTCGTATGATAATATAAGCGAAGCGTTACCCTGTAATATAGAGAAAACCATTACGCTATGCAACGACGGCTTACGGCGTTCATGGTCATGTGGGGCATTGCCCTGTCTGCGATGCTTCCCTGGTGGACTGCATATGCTGATGAAACGGAACCTTTTCGTACCGATCCTTCGGGCAGCATGCTGCCACCGCCGGGCTATGCCGATCTGCGCCAACCGCTGACGGTTATGCTCGAGTTGGGGGACAGAGGGACGGCGTTGCCAGCAGAGATGATGGCGCCGCAAAGCGCCCCGGTTGATCCCACCGGGGTACGGCGACTGCTTGAGGCTGCGAATATCCCCGTCCTGTTTCAGACGCGCACTGCCTACAATGGCATTGCAGTGATCGCTACGCCAGATCAACTCCGGCTGCTGCGCGCCATCCCTGGCGTGGTTGATATCCACGTCGTCGCGCCGAAGGCGCGTTCGAGCACTCGCGCTGTCTCATTCATCGGTGCGCCGCAGTTCTGGAGCGCCACCGGTCAGTTGACCGGCAATGGCGTGCGGATCGGCATTATCGACAGCGGTATCGATTATACCCACGCGACATTCGGCGGACCTGGCACGCCGGATGCGTTCCGCAGCAACGATCCGACGATCATTGAAGTCGGATCGTTCCCAACCGAAAAGGTTATTGCCGGCTACGATTTTGTCGGCGACGCCTATGATGCATCAGGACGACTCGGTTCGCCGATCCCAAATCCTGACCTCGATCCGCTCGATTGCGCAGGCGATGGCGCCGATGCGGTGCGACGCATCAGCGGCGGTCATGGCACCCATGTCGCCGGCATTGCCGCCGGTTATGGCGTCGATGCCGCCGGGCGCACATACCGCGGTCTCTATTCGGGAAGCGTGTCGTATGCGGACTTCCTCGTTGCTCCCGGTGTTGCGCCTGGCGCTTCGCTGGTTGCACTGAAGGTCTTTGGCTGTCGCGGTACGACGACGTTTCTGACGCGCGCTATCGATTATGCGATTGATCCAAACGGCGATGGCAACACTGATGATCGTCTGGTCGATGTGCTGAATATCTCGCTGGGTTCGCCGTTCGGCGGTGAGAATGATCCGGACGTGGTGGCGATCAATCGGGCAGTCGATTCCGGCGTGGTTGTGATTGTCGCTGCCGGTGATACGGGTGGTACGTTCTACGCCGTCGATTCCCCGTCGTCTGCCGTTAAGGCGATTGCAGTCGGTGCATCAGTCGATGCAGGACGCGATGCGTCGTTGTCGCCCGATTCGCTCGATCTGCTGACCTCTCGCGGACCGCAGCGCTCCAGACGGTTGAAGCCCGATCTGGTCGCGCCTGGTGTCGCGTTGCGTTCTGCCGCCGTCGGTTCGGGCATCGGCGCGCTGGCGCTCAGCGGAACCTCGATCGCCACGCCGCAGGTTGCGGGTGCGGCTGCGTTGCTGCGTCAACTCCATCCCTCATGGTCGCCGGCCCAGATCAAAGTGGCGCTTATGAATGCCGCTGTGCCCACCCGCGACGCATCCGGAAATCTCTACCCGCCGTCACTGGCAGGCGCTGGCAGGCTGGATGCATCCAGACTGTTTGCCTGGGACCTGCTGGCGTTCGATGCCGAAGACCCCGCAGCGGTCAGTCTGTCCTTTGGTGCGCCCTGGATCAGTCGCTTGCAGTCGTTTCAGAAAACGCTGCGCATCACAAATGCTGGTTACTTCACGCGCACGTTGCGACTCGCGCCGGTGCTCGCTGCTAATGAACCGGGTGTTCAGGTTGAAGTGTCGCCGGGTCCGTACGAGTTGGGCGCAGGACAAACGCTCGATCTGCCGGTGAATGTGAGCGTACAACCAGAAACGCTCGATTTCACTCCCGATGCGACCACGCCGCTCCTTCAGGCAGGTGTTCCGCCGACCTTCGCGCGCTACTATATGGCGGAGCATAGCGGTGTCATCGAGGTGCGTAGCACTCTGGGGGCGCGCATACGCGCAGCACATGCCGGCGATTTTGATCGGGTGACGGTCTATGTCGGCGAGCAACTGCTCGAAGAGTCGATCAGGCCAGCAAAGGTCGGCAGATACATCCCGTTCCGCCCCGGTCGCCAGCAGGTGCGCGTCCTGCCGCCGGGTGCACCGCCAGCCACCCCGCCGCTGGTTGCAGCCGGGTTCGATGTGGTTGATGGCCACGACTATACCATCGTTGTGTATGGTTCGTGGAGTCGCCCGCAACTTGCCCTGGTTGATGAGACTCCGGAGCCTTCTCTGCCGCGCGACCAGATCATGCTCCATGTGTTCAACGGTAATCCGTTGCGTGACGGTTCGGCGGTCGATGTGTATCTCGATAATGTGTTGCTGACGGCAAATCTGCCGGTCGGCGCCGCCAGTACGTTCAGCGTGGCCGCGCCCGGTGCGCACAAGGTGCGCTTCTTCCGCGCCGGAAGTTCACCCGCTACCTCCTCGTCGGCTGCGAGCAAAGAGTTCGTTGCCGGTTCCGGCGAGGTCATTCTGGTCATTGGCGGCGGAAATAGCTCCTGGTTGCTCCGCGGTTTCACCGGTCGCGGGCGGTTGATCAATGAGCAGACAACGCGCGTCCCTTTCCAGATCGTGCCGAAATCCGCTGCGGAGAGCGCAGCGACGGCGACAGAACAGATTGTGCCGGACGCTGTGCCATCATTCACGATCACACTGCGCAACAGTGGCGCGCGCAATCAACTCACGTCGCCGCGCGGCGCACAAACGCCGCTGGTCAGCGCCTACGAACTCGCTCCCGAAGGGCGCAGCCCGGAGATTGTCGGGTTGAACCCTGCCCTGCGTCCTGCCGATATCCGGTATGTCGGCGTTACCAGCAGTTATCCTGAACGCGGTTGGGAGGGCAACAATACGGTTATCTTCTTCGGCATGGCCGGGTATGCGGCATGGGCGACACCCAATGAAGTACAGTACCGTGTCTACATCAGCACCACCGGTCCCGGCGGTTCAGGTCCGCCCGACGACATTCCTGAGTTTATGCTGGTCAACACCAGTATCGGCGCCATTCTGCCCATCCCCGGCGCCGGAGGCGTGACGCGCCCGGATGACACGTTCCGGTCGATCCTGTACCGGATCCAATCGGATGGGACGCTGCAACTGTTGCGGATCGCCGATTGGAACTTCGTCCCGCCACCTACAGCATCGCCGTTCCTCGACAGCGCACCGTTCGAGACCTCGGTGCTGGCGCTGGTGACCACGGCGGGATTCCTGGACCTGTCACCTGCTGCGCCGGTATTCTCCTACTATGTCGAAACCTACGCACGTGACGCGGGCGAGTTCACCGAACGGGTCGATCGCGTGCCGTCCAGCGGCGCCATCACCTGCGATCTTCGCGCAGTTGCAGTAGCGCCGCTCAACACCTCACCCGCAACCGGCGTCGTCCGTTCCGGGCTGCCAACCCCCTTCTTCTTTGGCATTGATGGCGCACAGATCGCTGGAACGGTCAATCAGGACGTGCTGGCAGTACGGCGCACACAGGATGTGCTCCTGCTCCACCACCACAATGCCATCAGCGCGCAGGTGGAAGTGGTCACGTTGCAGAGCAGTCGATCAGCGCCGACGACAACCCCTCCAGGCGGGTATCGGGTCTATCTGCCGGTCATCACAACACCGTAGCAACAGGCGTCAGAGACAGAACAGGCAGGGAAGCGCATTCGCTTCGCCTCCCTGTTTGTGTTGTCGGGGATTGGCGCGGCGATTCGGTAAGCGAAACACGATTGTATGCGTGGCGAAGCATGGCATTTGAGCGACTCGACTTCAACCCTTGTGGGAGAAGGGGGGCAAGGGGGATGAGGGGCAGTGGCAAGCCCCTGCGTGCCATCT
>Ga0209227_1001161_pt1 | contig 21034 bp, 15 predicted proteins | sample YNPBryantNP2012_FD_185815 | JGI IMG/M metagenome (GOLD analysis project Ga0209227, IMG submission 185815) | Anoxygenic and chlorotrophic microbial mat microbial communities from Yellowstone National Park, USA - YNP Bryant NP 2012 (SPAdes)... ...
GGGGTGAGGCCTGGCAGAACGGATATGCCGAGCGGCTCATCCGCACGATCAAGGAAGAGGAGGTTGATCTGTCCGAATATCTCGACTATCATGATGCCTGCCGTCAGCTTGGGCGCTTCCTGGACGATGTCTATGCGCACAAGCGAATCCATTCCTCGCTGGGTGATCTCACACCAGCCGGGTTCGAGGCACAGTGGCGTGACGAGCACGTCCTGGTCCTCGAGGTGGAACTAGAAAACGCCTGAAAAGTGTCCAGTTTTTGGGGGTCACTACAAATGCTTACACCAATACTCAACAGGTTTATTTATCGCCCGGATGTAACATCTGCACCGTCTGACTTTACTCCCGCCAACCTATCTCTTACATACGAAGAAGTATTTCTCCGCACCAAAGACGGCGTAACAATTTCAGGCTGGTATGTGATTTCACCGAAGCCCAAAGGTGCATTACTCTATTTACACGGAAATGGCGGAGATTGCAGAGATTGGGTGCAAGTCGCGCCCAGATTTGTTAGAGAAGGTTACAATCTTTTTATTTTAGATTATAGGGGATATGGCAAGAGTGCAGGAAAGCCGACCGAAAAAGGGCTTTACCTTGATGGTGATGTTGCATGGGAATGGATTAAAGAACGTTCCAGTCAAAATGGAATTCCGACTTTTATTCTAGGCAAATCACTTGGAAGCGGGATAGCCACTTGGCTTGCCACTAAACACTCACCAACAGGCCTGATTTTGGATAGCGCGTTTACTTCAATGCGCGAAGTAATCGCCTTCAATGCAAAGTGGTTGCCGCCGATATTAATACCAAAAATGTTTGAGTCATTGACAAGGGTTGAAAAAATCGTATGCCCAACTCTTGTAATACACGGCGACAAAGATGACCTTATACCGCTCTCACAAGGTCTGCGGCTATACAAAAGATTGCAAGCCCCCAAAATCTTGGGTATTATTCAGGGTGCAGGTCATAATGATATAGACTCTTTTAATTGCTATTATCATTGGGTTATAGATTTTATGAATGACCCTATGACTTTTATTAGAGAAATGAAAGACGAGTCTGAAACCGTGTTCAAGTCCTATCTGCAAAAAAGGACATGATGGTATATCGGCGTGCCGCCGAACACGGGCGTGCAGGCGACGGGGCTTCCGCCTTCCGCTTCGCTCCGGGCTACAGCCCTGCGCCTGACGCCTGCCGTTGGGCGGCGTACTCACACAGTTGATCTCTTGAGGCAATCGCTATGATCTCAATCTTGTTCTTGGCTGCTGACCCTACTGATACTTCTCGGTTACGTCTAGGGGAAGAATTAAGAGAAATACAAGAGAAATTGCAACTATCCAAGTCTAGAGATCGCTTCATACTTCACCAACGAATGTCAGTATCGGGACTTTGACAACTGTATGCCCATGCAGGTGCGACCGGCCACCAACGGGTCAACTCCTGCCCCCCAGGTGGAGGGGAGACGGCATCGCCCTACTGGGGGAGACTGGTCATCAAACGTGGGGGTGCAAGGGCGAGAAGGGGATAAGCGGCTAGCCGAGAGCGGCGACCGCCCCAAGCGAGTGACTATGGGGAGGAGACGAAGGTATGTTTGAAGCGTCGTACGGGCGCAGCGGCGCTGCGCCCCTTCACGTCCGGTTCGGGAGCGGCGGTGGGGCGGGCGACCGCCCCGCCGACTGTAACCAGCCGACCCGCTTCGCTCGCGCTTCGCGCTCGCTTCGCGGGCGGCTGATGCGCAAATCGTTATGAAGAGCGACTCAATCAGCGATATGCGATAAGCGATATGCGATCAGCGATATGCGATCAGCGATATGCGATACGCGATATGCGATACGCGATATGCGATATGCAATGCGCGATATCCCAAACTTTTCCCAAAATCAATTTGGGATATTCCAAAACGAGGAGGAAAAAATGGACTTTCAGCTTAGTGAGGAACACCGCATGATCCAGGACATGGCGCGCGATTTTGCCCAGAAGGAGATCGCGCCCATCGCTGCCCATTACGACGAGACGGGCGAGTTCCCCTATGAGACCGTCATGAAAATGGGCGCGCAGGGCTTTATGGGGATCGAGGTGCCGGAGGAATATGGCGGGGTGGGGATGGATACCCTGGCCTATGTCCTGGCGCTGAAGGAAATCTCCAAAGCCGACGCCGCCCACGGCGTGGTGATGTCGGTCTGCAACTCGCTCTACTGCTACGGCTTTATGCGCTACGGCAGCGAGGAGCAAAAGCACAAGTATCTCAAGCCCGTCGCCAGCGGCCAGGTCATCGGCGCCTATGCCCTCACCGAGCCGCAATCCGGCTCCGATGCGGGGAATATGCGCACCACCGCTGTCCTCTCCGCTGACGGGTCTCATTACGTCATCAACGGCACCAAGTCGTGGATCAGCAGCGGGCCGGTGGCCAAATACATCGTCCTCTTTGCCCAGACCGACCCCGATGCCAGGCCGCGCCATCAGGGGGTGACGGCCTTTGTCATCGACACGGAGGAGCCGGGGTTTTCGCGCGGCAAGACCGAGCCCAAGCTGGGCATCCGCGCCTCGGCCACCTGCGAAATCCACTTTGACAATTACCGTTGCCCCGTCAGCGCCCGCCTGGGCCAGGAGGGCGACGGCTTCAAGATCGCCATGTCGGTGCTGGACGCCGGGCGCATCGGCATCGCCGCCCAGGCCCTGGGCATCGCCGAGGCCGCCTACGAGGCCTCGCTCCAGTACGCCCGCGAGCGCCAGGCCTTCGGCCAGCCCATCGGCCAGTTCCAGATGATCCAGCAAAAGCTGGCCGACATGAAGTGCCGCATCGAGGCCAGCCGCCTGCTGACCTACCAGGCCGCCCTGGCCAAGACCGAGTCCAAAAAGACCGGCCGCCGCTATACGCTGGAATCGTCCATGGCCAAGCTCTTTGCCTCCGAGACGGCAATGTGGGTGACCACCCAGGCGATCCAGATTCACGGCGGCATGGGCTACAGCAAAGAGCTGCCCATCGAGCGCTACTTCCGCGACGCCAAGGTGACCGAAATCTACGAGGGCACCAGCGAGATCCAGCGCATGGTCATCGCGCGGCTGGAGACAGGACTGCGCTGATCGCGGCTATGGCCAGCCCCATCTCTGTTGTCGAGGGCGGCGGCTTTCAACAGCCCGTGACTTGCGCTGCCCGTGCCGGGGCAGACCGCGAAAGTCTCAGGATAGGGTGGAGATCGCATGAAAGCACTTTGTTTCTACGAACACGGTGATCTGGACGTTCTTCGCTACGACGACGTGCCCGACCCAGAGCCAGGGCCCGGCCAGGTGCTGCTGCGCGTCCGCGCCTGCGCCCTCAACCACCTCGACGTCTGGGTGCGCCGTGGCTGGCCCGGCCTGGACCTGCCCAAGCCGCACTGGACCGGCGCGGACATTGCCGGGGAGATCGTCGCCCTGGGCGAGGGGGTGAGCGGCTGGAAGGTGGGCCAGCGCGTGGTGGTCGATCCCGGCGTCAGCACCGTCGAGGACGAGTTCACCCGCCGCGGCGAGGCCTCGCTCAGCCCCGGCTACCTCATCCGCGGCGAACAGATCCGCGGCGGACAGGCCGGGCTCATTGCTGTCGAGGCGTCCGGCCTGATGGCGATGCCCGATGGCTGGGATTTTCCGCAGGCGGCGGCGCCGCTGCTGGTCTCGCTCACCGCCTGGCGCATGCTCATCCACCGCGCCCGCCTGCGCGCGGGCGAATCGGTGCTCATCGTCGGCGCCGGCGGCGGGGTCAACTCGATGGCCATCCAGATCGCCAAACTGGCCGGCGCGACGGTCTATGCCCTCACCTCCAGCGAGGAAAAAATGGAAAAGGCGCGCGCCCTCGGCGCCGATGTGGTGCTGGACTACCGCGCCGACTCCCAGTGGAGCAAGACGCTCTTCAAGATGACTGACCGGCGGGGGGTGGATGTGGTGGTCGATAACGTCGGCCAGGCGACGATCAACGACAGCATGCGCGCCGTCTGCCGCGGCGGGCGCATTGTCATCGTCGGCAACACCTCCGGCCCGCAGGCCCAGATCGACATCCGCTTTATCTTTGGCAAGCAGATCAGCCTGATCGGCTCGACGATGGGCTCGCACCAGGATTTCCGCGACGTGACCGCGCTGCTCTGGGCCGGCAAGCTCCGTCCTGTCGTCGACCGCATCATGCCCCTGGCGGAGGGCAGGGCAGCCTTCGAGCTGCTGGAACGGGGAGAACAGTTTGGCAAGATCGTCCTCGTCCCCTAAAGAGCCTCTCTCTGGCGCGCAAAAGGAGGTTGTGTTGCTGGGAGGGCTGTTTCTGGCCCTGGGGGCGGCAAACCTGGGGCGGGCGGCGATGGCGCTCCGCTATGCCGCCCCCCTGGTCGACCTGCCGCTGACGGTGAGCTGGGGCTATCTGGCGGCGCTGGGAGGGTTTTGGGGACTTGTCCTTTCCCTCTGCGCGCTGGGACTGTTCCGCTTTCGCCCCTGGGCGCGCGGCGGGGCGCTGGCAGCAGTGACGCTGTACGAAGCCCACGTCTGGCTCAACCACCTGCTGTTCGACGCCTCCGACTATGCCGCCCGCACCCGCCTGCTCGACCTGCTGGCGACGGCTCTGCTGCTGGGCCTGGTCTGGTGGACGCTGAGCCGCCCGGCGGTGCGGCGGGTGTTTGGGGGAGGGGGACAGGGAGACAGGGTGACAGGGAGACAAGAGGAGGAGATGGAAGGATGAAGTGGATTGCGCGAGGGTTGAGCGGTTTGTCGCTGGTGGGGAGCGTTTTGACGCTTGTCCGCTTCGAACCGGGGCCACGGCGTGGCAGCCTGTGCTGGATGTCCAAGGCGCTGGCGGGCGCTCTCACGCCGTTTCTGGCCCTGGCTGGCGGGCTGGGGGCGCTGCTGGGCATGCTCAGCGGTGACCGTCCGGCGCGCCTGGCCGGGGCGGCCGGCGCGGTCATCGCCGCCCGCCACGTGGTGCGCGTCACCGCACCGCACCGTCAGATCGACCGCGCCGCCGGCGAGCGCGGCAGGGAGATTCCTCCGGCGCTGCGGGCGCGCATGCTGCCCGCCCGCTTTGCCCCCTGGCCCAAAGACCCGCCCCCTGTCCCCTGGCAGCGGGATGTGGTCATCGGCAGCCACGTCGAGACCGGCGACCCGCTGCTGGCCGATGTCTGGCGGCCGCCGGAAGGCGTACCGCCCACCGGCCTGGCGGTGATCTACCTGCACGGCAGCGCCTGGCACTATCTGGACAAGGACGTCGGCACGCGGCGCTTTTTCCGCCACCTGGCCGCTCAGGGGCACGTGATCGTCGACCTGGCCTATACCCTGGCGCCCAAGGCGCAGGTCGAGGCGATGGTCGCCGACGTCAAGCGGGCCATCGCCTGGGTCAAAGCCCACGCCGCCGAATACGGCGTCAATCCGGCGCGGGTCGTCCTGATGGGCGCCTCGGCAGGGGGACACCTGGCGCTCCTGGCGGCCTACACGCCCAACGATCCGCGCTGGCAACCGGCCGACGTCAGCGCCGATACCTCAGTGCGGGCGGTGGTCTCCTACTATGGGCCGACCGACCTGGAATCGACCTACCGCTACTTCCGCGACCGTCTTGGCGAAGAGGCCGCAGCCACGGCTGGCTGGCTGCCCTTCTCGGCTCCTTTCCTGGAACGCCTGGCCCGCCGCGCCCGCTTCCTGCCGCCGGGCGGCAAAGAGGTGCCGCTGCGGGACATCCTGCCCAACCTGCTCGGCGGGACGCTGGAGGAGATGCCGGAGCGCTATCGTTTTGCCTCGCCGATCTCCTATGTCGGCCCGCACTGCCCGCCCACGCTGCTGCTCCAGGGCGCGCACGACTGGTTCGGCCTGGCCGCTGACGCGCGCCGCCTGGACAGGGCGCTGCGCGCGGCGGGGGCGACCTCGATCTATGTCGAGTTTCCCGACACCGACCACGCTTTCGACCTGGCGCTGCCCAAATGGTCGCCGGCGGCGCAGGCGGCAACGTATGACACAGAGCGCTTCCTGGCGCTGATGATGTAGGGGGTGGACGATGCGGCTGGCAGTCCTGTCGGACGTTCACGGCAACCTGGTTGCCCTGGAGGCCGTGCTGGCTGACATCGCGGCGCAGGGCGCTCCCGACCTCTACTGGGTGCTGGGCGACCTGGCCCTGTTCGGCCCCTGGCCCGGCGAGACGGTGGCGCGGCTGCGGGCGCTGCCGCAGGTCGCTTTCCTGCAGGGCAACACGGACCGTTATCTGGTCAGCGGGCGGCGGCCCGAGCTGCCGGTGCGCTCGGCGGAGGAGTGGGCGCGCGCGCCGATGATGCTGGCGGGGCGCGATGCCGCTTTCCGCTGGGCGGTCGAGCGGCTCAGCTATGAGGATTTTCTCTTTCTGCGCGACCTGCCGACGCGCCTGGAGATCGACATCGCCGGCTACGGGCGCGTGGTCGCCTTCCACGCCACGCCAGCAGACGACGAGACCAACTGGTTCCCCGCCACGCCCGATGAGGTCATCCGTCCCCATGTCGAGGCGCTCTCTGCCCGCCTGATGCTCTACGGGCACACCCATCGCCCCGTCGACCGCGCCCTCGGCCCGCTGCGGCTGGTCAACGACGGCAGCGTGGGGCTGCCGCTGGACGGCGAGCCGCGCCCGTCGTATGTCCTGCTCGACTTTGAACAGGGCCAGGTTGTGGTAACCCTGCGCCGGGTGGACTATGAGCGGGAGGTCGTGCTCGCCGAAATGGCGCGGGTAGAACACCCCTTGCGGGAATGGCTGATCAAGCTGATTCGCGAGGCCAGGACCTGACTTTCGAGAGGGGCTACCTGCCCTGTGGGAGCTGTTCAGGACAGCCATGAAATATCACCTGTGGACGATCGGCTGTGCGATGAACGTGTCCGACTCCCGCCGGCTGGCCTCGGCGCTGGAGCGGCTGGGCTACGATCCCGCGCCGGCTGTCGAGGAGGCCGACGTGATCGTGCTCAACACCTGCGTCGTGCGCCAGCAGGCCGAGGACAAGGTCTATGGCCGTCTCAGCTCGCTCAGGCCGCTCAAAGCGCGCCGCCCGGAGGTGGTGATCGCGCTGATGGGCTGTCTGGTGGGCAACCGCGACGCGGCGCCGCTGCGGGAACGTTTCCCCTGGGTCGATGTCTTTGCGCCGCCGTCGCGGCCGGGGCCGCTGCTCGATTTCCTGGCTGAGCAGGGGCGGGTCGATGCGGGCCGGGCGCTGGAGGCAGCCGAGGCGGCGCGCTGCCTGGGCATCGACGAGGAGCTGCTGCTGCCGCTGGAGGAGCGCGGCCGCCTGGTCACAGCGCAGGTGCCGGTGGTGCTGGGCTGTTCGCATGCCTGTAGCTACTGCGTCATCCCCTACCGCCGTGGCCCAGAGCGCAGCCGCCCGCCGGGAGAGATCCTCCAGGAGGCCCGCGCGCTGGCCGCTCAGGGGGTCAAAGAGGTCACCCTGCTGGGGCAGATCGTGGATCGCTACGGCTATGATTTGGAGGAGGGAAGGACAGGGGGCAGGGTGCCGCTGGTGGAGTTGTTGGAACGCCTGCACGGGGTCGAGGGCCTGCAGCGCATCCGCTTTCTGACCAGCCATCCCAACTGGATGACCGACGAGCTGTTGGAGGCGGTCGCTGCGCTGCCGAAGGTGTGCGAGCATCTGGAGGTGCCGGTGCAGGCTGGCGACGACGAGGTGCTGGCGCGCATGCGTCGCGGCTACCGCGCCGACGACTACCGCCGCCTGGTCGAGCGCATCCGCGCCAAAATCCCCGGCGCGTCCATCGCCACGGATGTCATCGTCGGCTTTCCCGGCGAGACCGAGGCCCAGTTCCAGCGCACCTATGACCTGCTGGCCGGGCTGCGGCTGGACAAGGCGCACATCGCCCGCTACTCGCCCCGCCCGCAGACGCTGGCCATGCGCCAGTACGCCGACGACGTGCCGCCCGCCGAGAAAGAGCGCCGCCGCAAGGCGCTCGACGAGTTGCAGACGGCCATTGTCGCCGAGATCAACGCCCGCCTGCTCGGCCAGACGGTCGAAGTGTTGGTCGAGGGGAAGAAGAAGGGCCGCTGGTGGGGCCGCACGCGCACCGACCGGCTGGTCTTTTTCGAGGACGAGCGGGAGCGGCTGGGCGAGCTGGCCCAGGTGCGCATCACCTGGACGGGGCCGTGGTCGCTGATCGGTGAGGTTCAGCGATAAAAGCACGTCTGGTAATCGGCGCCGATGACCAGACGAAAGCCATAGGCCGAGTTCCAGTCCGGCGCATAGATCACCCGCGTGTCAGGGATGTTGAACATCTGTTGCAGATACCCCACCCCTGTCCCTTTGGCGTACTCGCTGTAGACGACCAGGATGCTCTGCCCGTAATCGCGGCGGTCGGGCTGGCCGAGCACCGCCGGAAAGCCCGCCCGCACCAGGCGGTCGGCGGCCAGCGCGTCCCAGTCGGCGTTGGGTGTGCCGTTCCATACTTCCACCGTGGTAAAGGTGCGGTTCAGGCGCTCCTGGGGGACGGGCGCAAGGACCTCGGTCATGAGCGGCTCGATGGCCTCCCAGTTGGGCAGCAGGACGTTGCCGCCGTTGGGCGTCACCCACGGCGTCACCGCATCGCGGCCGATGTTGTAGTAGCGGATGTTCTGGTCCTGCACCAGAAAGGCCACCCGCGCCAGCTCCACAACGTCCCCGAACGTCATGTCCGTCACGACCATGTTGCGGTACTGCTCCCATAGCGAGGGCAGTTGAGGCAGCATGTTCAACTGGCGGCCGCGATACCAGATGGCCTGGAGGACCTGCTGCTGGCGGAACTCGCGGGAAAAGGTGCTGGTCGTCTTGCGCGAGCGGGCGTACCAGAGGGCCTGCTCGCCGTCCAGGTGATGGATGCCCGGTTCCAGCGTAAAGATGGGATATTCGCCGTTCTCGTCGGGGTAGGGCCAATAGTCGGAGAGGCGGCAGTGGACGGGGACGTCGATGCCGCCGAGGGTGTCGACGATGCCGATCAGGCCGTCGAAATCGGTGCGCACGGTGTGGTCGATCTCGACGCCCAGGTTGTAGAGCAGCGTGTCGCGCAGCAGCGCTGGCCCGCCGCCAGGGTAGCCGTAGGCCTCGCCGTAATAGTCGGCAAAGTTGATGCGGCTCATCCAATAGTTAGGGATGTAGACATAAAGATCGCGGGGGATGGAGAGCACCGTCACCGCCGCGCGGTCGGTCTGGATCGAGACCAGGTGGATCGAGTCGGTGTGCCACTCGTTCCATTCGGGCCGCCGGTCGCTGCCCAGGACCAGGATGTTGATCGTGTCGTCGGTTGCCGGGATGGTGGGGACGATGGTGGGGATGGGCGTGGCCGGTTCTGGCGTCTCGCGGGCGGGGACGAAGGAGGGGAAGGGCGCCGGCATCGTCGGCGGCGGCGGAAGGGTGGGGCGGGGGGTGGGGGTTGGCGTGTGAGTGGGCGTGGGCGGCACGGTCTCTGGGACCAGCGTGCGCGGCGGGAAGGGGGTGGGGGCGGGTGAAGGTGTGGCGGTGGACGTTGCCGTCGGCGAGGGCGTTGCTGTGGGCGGCGGGGTGGGGGGGAGAAGGGCGGCCTGAGTGGGTTCAGCGGAAAGCAGCATGCCACCGCTGGCAAAGGTGATGCCCAGCGCTGCCGCCCCCAGGGCCCACAGGATCACAAAGACGATCACAGCGAAACTTTGGAGAAAGCCCCACTTCTTCCCGCTCATCTACTCCTCTGCTGACCGGTTCTCCTTCCAGCTCTGTGTCATCCTCACCTGATCGCCATAGTCCGCCACCTGCCGTTCGACGGCGGCGGCATCCCATTCCAGGCGCGGCGCAATGGCTGCGGCCACTGCCTGCGCCCGGCCCAGCCCGCCGTTGCGGCTCTCGTAGATGACGTGCGTGCGGCGGATCAGCACGTCGTTGAGCGTCAGGGCCATCTCGTGCTGGACGGCGTAGAGGGCCTCGGCCATCAGATAGGGCAGTTCGGGCACGATGCGTTCGGCCAGGGCGGGGTTTTCCTCGCTGTAGGCCATCACCCAGGCGGCGTCGGCGCCGTAGGTGTCGAGCAGGTGGGCGTGGGCGGCCTGGTCGCTCACCGCCGCGGCAGCCCAGGCCCGCTCCTCGCCAGGCAGCGGCTCGCGGGTGCGGCAGGGATGGGCCGCGTGGACGCCGAACTCTTCGCCCAGGCGGCGCTCGACCTGATCGACAATCTCCTCGGCCATCAGGCGGGCGGTGGTCAGCTTGCCGCCGGCGACGGTGAGCAGGCCGGACGGGCTGGTGCTGATCTGGTGCTCGCGCGAGAGCGCATAGGTGCCGCCCTCGGCGTAGAGCAGCGGGCGCAGGCCGGCAAAGGTGCTGATGATGTCAGCCGTCCCCAGGCGGGCGCCAGGGAAAATGTGGGCCAGCGCCTCCAATAGATAATCGACATCCTCCCGCGACGCCTTGGGGCGATCCAGGTCGCCAGCGTAATCCGTGTCCGTGGTGCCGACCAGGGCATGCTCTCCCCAGGGGATGAGAAAGATGTGGCGGCCATCGCGCGGCGAGTCGAAGGCGACCGCGTGCTGCGTCGGCAGCCGGTCGCGGGGGATGACCAGGTGGATGCCCTTGGTCGGGCGGATGGTGGCGCCCTTGAAGTGGGCATCCTGCTGGCGCACCTGGTCCACCCAGACGCCGGCGGCATTGACCACGACGCGGGCGCGCACTTCGAACTCGGCCCCGCCGATGCGGTCGCGGACGGCGACGCCCTGGATGCGGCCGTCGCCCACCAGGAGGGCGGTCACCTGGGCGTAGCTGGCGACGATGGCGCCGGCCTGGTGGGCGGCGCGGGCAACGCGCATGGTCAACCGGGCGTCGTCGACCTGGGCGTCGTAGAAGCGGGCGGCGCCGAGCAGGCCGCGCCCACCCAGCAGCGGCTCGCGCTGCGCGGTCTCGGCTGCGTCCAGCCAGCGATGGCGCTGCACGTTCTGGAAAAGGCCCAGCGCGTCGTAGAGCGTCAGCCCGGCGCGCAGCTTCCAGGGAGCGGGCTTTTGTCCGCGGTAGAGGGGGTAGAGGAAAGGCAGCGGGCGCACCAGGCGCGGCGCGATCCTGCGCATGATCCGCCGCTCGTTGCAGCACTGAAAGACCAGGCCGAGCTGATAGTTTTCCAGGTAGCGCAGCCCGCCGTGGATCAGGCGGGAGGAGCGGCTGCTGGTGCCCTCGCCGAAATCGCCCTTTTCCACCAGCGCCGTGCGAAAGCCGCGCAGCGCGGCGTCGCGGGCCACCGAGACGCCGGTGATGCCGCCGCCGATGACGAGCACGTCGAACGTCTCGGTCTGCAACAGGTGCAGGTTCTCTTGCCGCGTGGCGACGGAAAAGGGCCGCGTGCAGAGCGGGATATAGGGTTCGCTCATTCGACTCCTCCCTGGCCTCTTCTCAGGGCCTGGCCTTTAGCAGGACCCCAGGGTTCATGATCCCCTGCGGGTCCCACGTCTTTTTGAGCGCTTCGAGCGCCTGCATACCCAGAGGGCTGATTTCCTGGGGAAGCCAGGGGGCGTGGTCGCGGCCGATGCCGTGGTGGTGGCTCAGCGCGCCGCCGGCGGCCAGGATCGCCTCGGTCGCTGCCCGTTTGACCTCGCGCAGTTGTTCGACCTGGTGGCCTGGCACCTGGCGACCGAGGAAGGTGGTGTAGAGGGAGGCGCCCCAGGGGTAGACGTGAGAGACGTGGGTCATCACGTACCCCGGTCCGCCGCCGCTGGCGCGGATGGCGGCGCTGATCGCCGTGCTCATCTCCTGGTAGAGGTGCTGCAGGTTCGACCAGGTGGTTGCCGTCTCCAGCGTCTCGACCATCACGCCGACCCCCAGCAGCGTATCGCGCAGGTAGGGCTGGGCGAAGCGGTCGCGCTTCCACGAGCGGCCGGCGGCCTGGCCCAGCGCCGTGCCGCCGTGGTCGCCGCAGAGGGCGTTGACGCTGCGCCATGGCTTGCGGACGGCCTCTGCCGTGCCGTCATAGCCCAGCAGGAGAAAGACGGCGCCGCGGCTGGGGTCGGTCTCGCCGCGCAGGGCGCGGGCGATGGCAGCGCTGCCAAAGAGATACCCTCGCCGCGAGAGATAGCTCTCCAGCGCCCGCTCCAGCAGCGCCCGCAGGCCGTGGTGCTCGTGGGCCAGGACGGCAAAAGTGGCCGTCTCGGCGGCGTCGGAGAGGCGGGCGATCGTCGGGCGGGGACCGTGTTGCATCAGCTCGTGCAGGGCGGCGATGGCGTCTTCCAGCGAGTGGAAGAGAAAGCCGCGATAGTCCTGCACCTGGGGCAGCGGAGCGACGCGCATGGTGGCCTCGGTGATGATGCCAAAGGCGCCCTCCGAGCCGAGCAGGAGCTGCAGCAGGCTGGGGCCGGTGGCGGCGGCGGGGGTGTTGCGCGTCTCGATGATGCCCACCGGCGTGACGACGCGCACGGCCTGGGTCATGTCCTCGATCTTGCCATAGCCGGTGGAAGTCTGTCCGGCGGCGCGGGTGGCGATCCAGCCGCCGAGGGTGGAGAACTCGAACGACTGGGGAAAGTGGCCCAGGGTAAAGCCGTGCTGGTTCAGTTGTGCTTCAACCTCTGGGCCGCGGGCGCCGGCCTGGATGCGCGCTGTCCAGGAGGCGCGGTCCAGAGCCACCAGGCGGTCAAGGCGGGCCAGGTCGACCGTGATGGCGGGGCGGTCGCCGGGCGGCGGCTCGACGCCGCCCAGCACTGAGCTGCCGCCGCCGAAGGGGATGACGGCGATCTCGCGCCCGGCGGCCCATTCCAGCAGCGCCGCCACCTCTCCCTCGTCGGCGGGGTAGACGACGGCGTCAGGGGGGTTGGGGATGAGGCCCTGGCGCAGTTGGACCATATCGCAGTACGACTTGCCGCAGGCGTGCTCGACGCGCGCCAGCAGGTCGGTGCGCACCGCCTCCTCGCCCAGCAGCCGCTGCAGCAAGGCCAGCTCCGGGTCGTCCAGGCGCGTGGGGCGCAGCTCGATCGTCTCGAGCGACGGCGGCGGGTACGACGGCAGCTCATCGGGCAGCTCCAGCCATGCCTTGAGCGTCGGCCAGAAGCGGGGGCGGTTTTCCAGGGAATAGCCCTGGTCCAGCGTCCCCCATCCCCACCAGCGAAGATTTGGAATGTCCATGTCCCCTCCGTTTTCTCGTTGGCGAGATCGATTGTACCACCGGCGGGCGAGGGGGTCAAACGGATCGGTTATGGGGGAGTAGCGCCCAAGCCGCGTTGCCAGCCCCTTTCTAACCTGCGGGAGGGTAGCGGCCTCGAGCCCAATCTTGTCCCCGCCTGCGATTTGTGTTACAATTTCAAGTACTGGTAACCTTCTACGCTCCCGCGGATTTGGGCGCAATCGCCGCATTGGAGTGCACCGCAATGAGCTGCTCGCCCTGTTGCCAGCCACTTTCTGAGAATAGGGAGATACAGACAATGAACGAAATCACACTGAAGAAGACCCTAAAGGTCTTAAAGACCTTTAGGGTTTGAAAGTGGAGGAGGCAAACCATGACCAGCCCATCCCCGCTCCAGCCAGGCGTGTTCTATCACATCTACAATCGCGGCACGAACCGCGAGGACATTTTCATCGAGGGGCGCAATTACGACTATTTTATGCAGCTCTACATCAAGTACATTGAGCCGGTCGTGGAGACGTATGCCTATTGCCTGCTCAAAAATCACTTTCACCTGCTGGTGCGGGTAAAAGCAGACCCTAAAGGTCTTGAGAGACCTTTAGGGTCTGCTTCCGGGGTATTTTCCAATTTTTTCAACGCCTACGCCAAAGCCATCAACAAAGCCTATGGTCGCACGGGCAGCCTGTTTCAGCATCCCTTTGGGCGGACGCCGGTGCTCACGCAATCCTATCTGATGCAGGCGGTGCGATACATCCATTTCAACCCGCAAAAGCACGGGCTGGTGGGCGATTTTCGCACCTGGCCCTATTCGTCTTACCGCGCCCACCTTTCCACTCAGGCCACCCGCCTGTGCCGCGATGAGGTGCTGGAATGGTTCGGCGGACGCCAGGGATTTATCATTGCGCATCAAGAAGACCTTGAAGACCCTAAAGGTCTTGAAGACCTTTAGGGTCCAGGAAGGAGGCCACCTTGAGCGACGACAAGCCCACCTACGCTGAGCTGCAGGCGCGACTCGCTCAGGCCGAAGCCCTGCTGGATGCGCTGCGCCGCGGCGAGATAGACATCCTGATCGGGGAGGCCGGGCCGCTGCGTATCCGCCTGAAAACCCTGGTCGAGGAGAACGAGCGGCTGGCCCGCGAATGGCAAACCACCTTCGACATCGTGCAAGACGCCATCTGGGTGCTCGACGCCGACCAGCGCATCCTCCGCGCCAACCGGGCGGCGGAGCAGATGTTTGGCTGCCCGCTGGCCGAGATGCCCGGCCGGCGCTGTTTCGACGTCGCCCACCACACCGCCGAGCCGATTCCCGGCTGCCCCTTTTGCCTGATGCGCGTCAGCCGGCAGCGGGAAAGCTTCGAGATGCAGCTCGATGAACGCTGGTTCGAGGTCACGACGGACCCGATCCTGGACGGGAACGGCAACCTGATCGGCGCGGTGCACAACGCCCGCGACATCACCGAGCGCAAAGAGGCCGAACGGAAAATCCGCGAAAGCGAGGAAACCTACCGCAACCTGTTCCACAACGCCCAGGTGGGGCTGTTCAGGGCGCGGATTTCCGACGGCAAAATCCTGGAAAGCAACGAGCAACTGGCCCGCATGTTCGGCTACGACAGCCGCGAGGAATTCATCGCCGAATACGTGACCTCGCAAAACTATGTGGACCCGGGCACGCGCGAACGGATGTTGCGCGAGATTCAGGCCCACGGGATGGTGCAAAATTTCCAGGCCCGTTTCTACCGCAAAGACGGCTCGATCTTTTGGGCGCAGTATTCGGCCAAAATCTACCCTGAAAAGGGCTGGATTGAAGGCGTGGCCGAGGACATCACCACGCGCAAAGAGGCCGAGGAACAGCTCCGCGCTGCCCATGCCGAACTGCAATGCCTGCTGGACGAGGCCGAACAATCGCGCTGCGCGCTGCTCAGCGTGGTGGAAGACCAAAAGGCTACTGAACAGGCATTGCGCGAAAGTGAAGAGCATCTCCGCCGCCGCCTGACCGAATTGACCGTCTTGTACGAAAGCAGCCGCGTCTTTACCCAACTGCTGGCTCCGGCGTCGGTCGCCCAACAAATTATCGACACGCTGGCTCAGCATATGAGCTGGCACCACATCTCCATCCGCCAAAAATGCCCTGCGAGCGACGAGTTGGAATTGCTGGCCTTTAGCCAGCCGGGGTTGCGGCCGGAAAACGCCGCGGCCGTCCGGCAGCGCATGCAGCGCCTGATCCAACGCGTGGGGCAGGGCTTGAGCGGCTATGCGGTGCAGGTGGGGCAGACCATCCGAACCGGCGATGTGACTCAACATCCGCAATATATCGAAACCTGTCCCGGCATCCGCTCTGGCCTGTACGCACCTATGAAAATCGGCGACGAGGTGACCGGCGTGATCGCCATCGAAAGCGAAGAGGCCGATGCCTTCAGCGAGGATGAGGAGCGACTGCTGACGGCGCTGGCCAACCAGTCGGCCGTCGCCCTCGAAAACGCGCGCCTGTTCGAAGCCGAACGCGCCGGAAGGCAACGGCTAGAGATCCTGTACCGCCTCAGCCTGGCGCTGGCCCAGACCCTCGACCTGCCCGCCATCTATCGCATCGCCTACGAGCACATTGCCCAACTGGTGGAGTGTCCCATCTTTGGCATCTCGCGCTACGACCCGGCCACCCAAACGCTGTGCGCCGAATATATGCTCGAGGAAGGTGAGCCGCTGGACCCCGCGATCTTTCCGCCGCTCCATGTCGGTTCAGACCTGCCGCTCACAGGGCGTGTCCGCGCCATCCACGCTCAACAGCCCGAAATTGTGAGCTGTCTGCCCACACCCGCTTCCGCGCAGGTGCTCATCGTGGGCCGGTCAGATGAGGAGCACATTCCCCGTTCGGCGCTCTATGTGCCCATCGTCGTGCAGGGACAGACCACCGGCCTGTTGGAAGTGCAGAGTTACCGCGAAAGCGCCTACGGCGAAGCGGAGGTCGCCCTGCTGGGGCCGGTGGCCAGCCAGATCGGCCTGGCCATCGAAAACGCGCGGCTGTTTGCTGACCTGGAGGCGGAACGCAACTCGCTGGCGCAGCGCGTCCGCGAGCGCACCGCTCAATTGGAAGCCGCCAATAAGGAGCTGGAAGCCTTTGCCTACTCCGTCTCCCACGACCTGCGCGCCCCCCCTGCGCGCTCTCGATGGCTTTAGCGCAGCCCTTTTCTCCCAATATAGTGATCAGTTGGACGAGCAGGGCCGCCATTACCTGGAGCGCATCCAGCTTGCCGCGCAGCGCATGGGAGAACTGATCCAGGACCTGCTCGATCTCTCCCGCGTCAGCCGCCGCGAACTAAGCCGCCAGGCGGTGGACCTCAGCGCGCTGGCGTGCGAGATCGCCGCCGAGTTGCAGGCACAGGCGCCGCAGCGTCAGGCCGAGTTTGTCATCGCCGGGGGCCTGACTGCGTATGGAGACGTCACTTTGCTGCGGCTGATGTTGGAAAACCTGCTCGGCAATGCCTGGAAGTTCACGGCCACGCGGGAACGGGCGCATATCGAGTTTGGGGCTATGGGAGAAGGGGAAGCGCAGCCTCCCCCTGTCTATTACGTCCGTGACAACGGCGTGGGGTTCGATATAGCCTATGCCGACAAACTCTTTGCTCCTTTCCAACGGCTGCACAGCCAGTCCGAATTCCCCGGCACCGGCATTGGCCTGGCCACTGTGCAGCGCATCGTAGCCCGGCACGGCGGCAAAGTATGGGCCGAAGCGGCGCCGGACCGCGGGGCCACGTTTTACTTTACGTTGGGAGACTGAGGCGGTCTCTTGTCTGGAGGGGGTGAACGATGGACAAGGTCATCCTGCTGGTAGAAGACAACCCTGACGATGAGGAACTGACGCTGATGGCGTTCCGGGAGAGCCAGATCGCCAACGAAGTTGTGGTCGTCCGCGATGGAGTGGCGGCGCTGGACTATCTCTTTGCCAGCGGCCCCTACGCGGACCGCGATCCGGCGCGCCTGCCTGCGCTGGTCTTGCTCGACTTGAAGCTGCCCAAGCTGAACGGGCTGGAGGTGCTGGAACGCATGCGCGCCGACCCGCGCACCAGGTTGATCCCGGTCGTTGTGCTGACCTCTTCCACCGAGGAAGAGGACATCATTGCCAGCTACAATCTGGGAGCCAACAGCTATGTGCGCAAACCGGTCGAGTTCCACCGTTTTGCCGAGGCCGTGCGTCAGGTGGGGATGTACTGGCTGCTGATCAATCAGCTCCCACCGCTCGAAAAATTTCCCGGACCGGCCGGGTCTGGAAGGAAGTGAGATGACGACACCATTGCGCGTTCTGATTGTCGAAGACAACGCCGACGATGCTGAGCTGATGGCCCTGCGCCTGCGGGAGGAGGGCTTTGTGTCCGACTGGCAGCGGGTGGAGAGCGAGGCGGCTTACTTGAGCGCGCTCGAGACGTCCCCAGAGCTGATCCTGGCCGACTGGTCGCTGCCGCAGTTCAGCGGTTTGCGCGCTTTGCACCTGTTGCGCGAGCGCGGCCATGACATCCCCTTCATCATCGTCTCTGGCAGCATTGGCGAAGAGGCCGCTGTGGATGCGCTGCGCCAGGGCGCCTATGACTATGTGCTCAAAGAGCGCCTGGGGCGGCTGGGCCAGGCCGTGCGCCGCGCCCTGGAAGAAAAAAGCCTGCGCAACGAGCACAGGCGACACCAACGGGAACTGGAGGCCGAGGCCATGCTGGCTCAGGCGCTGGGCGAGTCGCTCGAGCTGCGTCCCCTGCTGGAGCGCCTGCTGGCAGCAGCCCGTCACGCCATCCCCGCCGCCGACAAGGGCAGCGTCTTGCTGGTCGAGCCTGACGGCCGCCTGCGCATCCGCGCCTTGGATGGCTACTGTGACCCCCGTCTGGTCGAGTTTGCCTTTGCCAGCAGCACGGGCTACTCGGCGCGCGCCGCCCGCGAGCGCCGCCCCCTGCTCCTGGCCGATGCCCGCGCCGATCCCGACATTCGCTACGACGGCGAGATCGAGGAGGCCAGAGAGATCCACAGCGCCGTTGTGGCCCCCTTGCTCATCCAGGACCGGCTCGTCGGCGTCATCTCGCTGGATGCGACGCGCAAGGCTGCCTTTAGCGAGCAGGACCTGAACACGCTGGTTGCCTTTGCCGCCACGGCTGCGCTGATCGTCGACAACGCCCGCCTGTTTCAGGAAACCCGGCAGCGGCTGCAGGAGATGGAATTGGTCGCTGCGATCAGCGCGGCAGTGCGCGCCGCCAGCAGCCGCCAGGAGATCCTCTCGGCGACCCTCGATCAACTCATCGCCCGCCTGGAGATTGACGGTGCGCTCATCGAAACGCTGGATCCGCTCAGCGGTGAGTTGCTCACTGAGCAGGGAAGGGGGGTCTGGGCCCCGCTTACCAACGTGGTCATTCCCCCGGGCAAAGGGCTGGCTGCCGAGATGTTGGCTACCGGCCGGCCTTATCTGAGCAACGAATTGGGCAACGAGCCGCGCCTTTTTAGCCGCCAGACGGCCTCGGAATGCCGTGCCGCTGCCGGCGTGCCCTTGCGCGTCCAGGACCGCATCATCGGCCTGCTGTGGATCGGCAGTCGGCGGTTTCTCGGCGAGGATGACCTGCGCCTGCTCAACGCTGTGAGCGACATCGTCGCCAGCTCGGTCCACCGCGCCACGCTGCAAGAGCAGGTGCGCGTCCAGGCCCGACAGATGACACAGATCTTTGCCACTGTGCCGATGGGGTTGCTGCTGCTGGACGCTGGCGGCAAAATCCTGTAGGCCAACCCTGCCGCCGAAAAAGAGCTGGCCCTCCTGGGGATGGAAGTGGGCAGTGTGCTCACACGCCTGGGCAACCGCTCGCTTGCCGAGTTGCTCGCCCCGCCGGCCAGCAAGGGACTGTGGCACGAAATCAAGGTGGATGGCCGCATTTTCGAAGCCATTGCCTGGCCAGTAGAAAACGGCCCCGAACCCCAGCAGTGGGTGCTGGCCTTTGAAGATGTGAGCGAAGAGCGGCAAATTCAGGCGCAGCTCCAGCGACAGGCCCAACTGGCGGTGGTGGGCCAACTGGCCGCTGGCATCGCCCATGATTTCAACAACATCATGTCGGTGATTCTCCTCTACGCCAACATGGCCATGAGCAGGGATGACCTCCCTGCCGAGCTGCACGAACCGCTGGAAACCATCGCCCAGCAGGCCAGGCAGGCTACGGGCCTGATCCAGCAGATTCTGGATTTCAGCCGGCAGTCCGTTTTGGAGCGCCGTCCGCTGGATCTGCTGCCGTTCTTGAAAGAGATGGGCAAATTGCTGGAGCGCACCCTGCCGGAGAACATCAGGCTGCATATGCAGTACGGCGAGGGGGAATTCACGGTCGACGCCGACCCGACGCGGATCCAGCAGGCCATCATGAACCTGGCGATCAACGCGCGGGATGCCATGCTGACCCAGGGGGGAGGTGAGTTGGGGATTGCCCTTTCGCGGGTTGTTGCGACGGGCGAGATCCGCTGTATAACTTGCGGGGAGGTGCTCAGCGGCGAATGGGTGCGCATCGCGGTGACGGACAACGGCAGCGGCATTCCGCCGGAGGTGTTGCCCCGCATCTTTGAGCCTTTCTTTACTACCAAAGAAGCGGGCAAGGGGACAGGGCTGGGGCTGTCCCAGGTGTATGGCATTGTGAAGCAGCATGGCGGTCACATCGATGTGGCGACAGAGATAGGGCGGGGGACGACATTTGCTGTCTATCTGCCGGCAGTTCAGGCTCGGCCGGTTGCAGTGCCGCCCGCCGAAGAACTCCCTGGCCAGGGCCACGGGGAAGTGGTTTTGGTGGTGGAGGATCATGCCCCCTTGCGCAAGGCGCTGGTCGGCATTCTAAAAAAGTTGAACTATCGGCCGCTGGAGGCGGCTGATGGCGTAGAGGCGCTGGCGGTGTTGGCAGAGCATGGCGAGGTCGCCCTGGTGTTGAGCGACCTGGTGATGCCCGAGATGGGGGGCGAAGAATTGCTCGAGGCCATGCGGCAGCGCGGCATAGCGGTGCCGCTGGTGGTCTTGAGCGGCCATCCGCTCGAAAGCAGATTGGATGAACTGCGGGGACGGGGCATCAGCGGCTGGCTGCTCAAGCCGCCCGGCGTGGAGCAGTTGGGCCAGTTGTTGGCGCGGGTGCTGAAGGAGGCCAGGCAGGGTCAGACGTGAGGGTTACTTGTCAGACAAGAAAATTGTGCTAGAATAGCATCGACAACCCTTGGGGGCTCGTCTAACGGTAGGACAGCGGACTCTGAATCCGTACGTGGGGGTTCGAATCCTCCGCCCCCAGCCTGGAGATGATGGCCCAGTACGGGCCGTCGCTGGAGCCACGTGGCCCGGCCAATATAGCCGGGCCACGTTTTGTATGCCGCTCTTTTTGTCCGGCGGGGTCTGTGACCCCGCCGCCCGCCCAGCCGCCCTTCCCGCTCTGGCGGGGTCTGCGACCCCGCCGCTTGGTCAGCCGCCCTTCCCGCTCCGGCGGGGTCTGTGACCCCGCCGCCCGGCCTGCGCTGGCCCTCTTTGCTTGGCCCCCTTTGCTCCGGCGGGGTCTGCGACCCCGCCGCCCGGCCTGCGCTGGCCCCCTTTGCTCCGGCGGGGTCTGCGACCCCGCCGCCCCTGGTCGGCGCTGGCCCCCTTTGCTCCGGCGGGGTCTGTGACCCCGCCGCTCCCGGTCAACGCTGGCGGGTCACAGACCCGCCAGGAGCACCCTTTTTGCTCCGGCGGGGTCTGCGACCCCGCCGCCCCTGGACGGCCCTGGCGGGTCACAGACCCGCCAGGAGCGAAAAGCCGCCCCGCCGCCCCCGGTCAACGCTGGCGGGTCACAGACCCGCCAGGAGCGAAAAGCCGCCCCGCCGCCCCTGGTCGGCGCTGGCCCCCTTTGCTCCGGCGGGGTCTGCGACCCCGCCCCCGTAGCGCTCTGTTGTGCAGCCATTTTGGCACGTTTCTTGCAATATATTCATGATGCCCGCACATGCCATGACGGAAGAAAGGACGATAGAAATG
>Ga0209227_1001171_pt1 | contig 20902 bp, 20 predicted proteins | sample YNPBryantNP2012_FD_185815 | JGI IMG/M metagenome (GOLD analysis project Ga0209227, IMG submission 185815) | Anoxygenic and chlorotrophic microbial mat microbial communities from Yellowstone National Park, USA - YNP Bryant NP 2012 (SPAdes)... ...
GGGCGGCGCACAATATCGGATAGGTGAGGCAAAGCCCGCCTGCGCGTAACGTGAACTCCAGCGGTGACCCTATTGACCATCGGCTATCGGTTATCGGCTATCAGCTATCGGCTATCGGCGACGATAACCCCTCGGCTATGCGCAGCGAAGCCCGCCTGCACGGGTTATGGCGGATTACGTATTCAAAGACCATCATATTTCGTGTAAATACAGGGGAATTATCTGGAGATATGATTTGTTGTCAGGCTGCAATGCAACGAACGAGTAAATGAATCGTACATGAGGATGATAGAAACACGGACATTCTGTTACGTACTTAATAGAACGATAACATTAAATGTATGATATGAAGTTGTCAAACATTCACTTGACAGTGCTATGAGTCTGATATACATTTTGCATGCTTTTCAATATGACGTACCAATAAATCCCTCTCCGCACTGTCGCGTCAGGGAAGCGCGAACCAGATTCTGCGTGCTGTGGCGGTCCCACAGCCTTTTCAAAGCGTCGTACCATCGTCGCAGCCTCAATGTTGCCAGAACCAGCACAAGGAGGCATGGATGACATACGTGCATGGCGTTTCACCACTGATTATGATCGTGGAGGATAACCCGCTGATTGTCGAATTTGTCGAGATCCACCTGCAACGCGAGAAGTTCAGTGTCGTCGCTGCTACCGGATGCACTGAAGCAGTCCAATTACTTCGCAAGCATGTTCCTGGGCTGATTATTCTCGATATTGTCCTGGACGACGGCAATGGATGTGATCTCTGTCGGTTGATCCGCACCGGCGGATCAGACGGTGAGTTCGCTCGAATCGCTGATGTGCCGATTCTGATCCTTTCTGCCCGCGCCGATGAAGAGGATCGCCTGGAAGGGTTCCGCGCCGGCGCTGATGATTACCTGACCAAGCCGTTCAGTCCAGCGGAACTGACCTTCCGGATCAAGTCAATCTTGCGCCGGAGCATTGGCTTGAGCATTGCCTGCATCGAGATCGGTGCATTACAGATTGATCCACGTCGCCGTGAGGTGTATGTCAATCATCATCCGGTCGAACTGACGCCAAAGGAGTTCGAACTCCTGCATCTGCTGGCGAGCCATCCGGGTCGGGTCTTTTCGCGTGAAGAATTGCTCGAGCGTGTGTGGGGATACTCATACATGGGCAATACGCGCACGGTCGATGTTCATGTCAATCGGCTGCGTCACAAACTTGAGCTTGCTGGCGAGGGATCGTGCAACAACATGATCAGTACCGAATGGGGCGCTGGCTACAAACTGGAATCGCCTGCTCTTCTCGAAGCAGAAGTAGGAGGAACAGGAATACACCGGTTGTTGAACTCGCACTAGAGCGCCGGGGAGCGCATGACTATCGCATGCGCTCCCGTGCTCATTATCCTGGGCGCTGGAGATGTCCTACTCCTGATATTCCTCAGTCACCAGGAGATAACCATCGGTCACTGCCAGTCGAGCCAGCGCCGCCAGCGCTGCATCAGGCGATGGACGGGCAATGACGATACTTTCGTCAATGGCATACACCAGCGCCTGATCAGCGGGCAGGCGGTCTGCACGCGGCAGATGCTTGATCGTCTCGCCGATGCGTTGCATCCGATCGTCCAGCAGTGAGATCCAGTCGTCAGAAAGCGCCGCCGGTACGACGCATAGCCATCCCGGAACGGTGACTCCCCACGATGTCAGCAGTGCCGGGAGCAGCGTATCGTCAGCGCACACCACATCGACCCACCCGCCGGGTGATGCGCCTCCCGGCGCCGGACGAACCGGTTGACCGGATGCCTGAAGATACGCCAGCAACCGCGACTGGTCGAGGGTATAGGTGCGTATCAGCAAGGGGGAGGGTGTCAGGGCGTGGATCACCCGCGCTGCCCACGGCGCACGCTCTTCAGGATGCACATGCAAGAGTGGGTCTGGCGGGAACAGCCAGACCCCTTCATCTACCATCCGGTAATGCCACGCTGTACTCATTTTCACCCAGGCAGTGGCAACCCTCTTGTGCTGCGCATAATCGACATGCCCAGGGCTGCGATAATCAGGCAGAGCACTGAGGGGGTCACCAGTACAACCACAATCAGCGTAATCTTGGTGGCAGCCTTTGCGCCTTCTTCACGCGCGCGGTAGCGGCGACCAGTCCGAATATCCTCTGCCTGACGCTCGAGCGTTGTGGCAATTGGCGATCCCAACTCCTCTGCCTGCAACAGGGCGTCGATAAAGCCGCGCAGTGCGTCTGATGAGTTGCGCGCCGCCAGATTGCGAAATGCCTGCTCACGCGGCGCACCCATCTGCAATTCATGCAGCATCCGCCCCATCTCTTCATACAACGGGCCCTCCCCACGCTCAACCAACAGCGTCAGAGCGATGTCGAAGCCCATGCCTGCCGATACGCAGACTGCCAGCATATCAAGCAGATCGGGCAACGCCACGGTAATCGCATGCTGACGCTGCTTGACCCGACCGCGCAGCCAGAGCAGCGGGTAGAAGAAGCCCCCGAGAGGTAAAATGACCAGCAGGATCGCACCCAGTGGCAACCCCAGTGCAAACCAGACCCCGCCGATCAATAACCCTGCCAGACCGCCGTAGAGTTGCACCCCGTGAAACTCATGCACGGTCATTCCTGCAGGATTGCCGGCGTAATCCAGCATACGCGCAGTCTTCTCAAAATCGGTCAGACCGCGCAGCGCAGTCACATTGCTGGCAAGGCGCAGCGCATACGGGCGCACCCAGCGCGCATAGCGGGAGCGCGGCCCGGTATGCGCCAGCGAACCGTACTGTGCAATCTGCGCTTCATATCCGGGGGTGCGGATGCGCCGCAATCCGGCAAAGAAGAGTTCCACGGCAATAATTGCCATGACGCTGATAACGACGCTCATAAGGCTTTCCTCTTTCGCTGTCAGCAGGTTCCTGCTTCAGACGCTGGCGTATCAAAAGCAAGTTTACTCTGACCGCGCCAGACATCGTTTTGACTGACAGAACGCACCGGCGTGGGCAGATCCAGGAAACGGTGAATCCGTTGCGCGATTTGCTTATATTCCTCAATATCGCTGCTCTTAACCGATGTCGGAGCGAACCGGGTCTCCAATTCTAAGGAAACGATCACTCCATCGGTGCGTTCGAGAAGCAATTGCGCACTGGGCGGATCACACTGCACATGGACAAAAACAATAGCCCGAATTTCGCTGAGCGGCAGTTTCTTCGTTTCTTCCTGATTTCCCAGGCGAACGGTCATCATGCCGCTTTGCCGGTCAAATACTATCAAAGCTCGCGGAAAGGTGTAAAAGTCCCACAACATTACGATCATTGCTAACAGCGCCAATAAAACTCCCAAACCTGCTACTGTGACCAATACGCGCGCCAGCATATTTTCCATAAGACCGAAATATTGGACGACAAGAAATACGAGCAAGGAAGCGACGAAAATGAAAGCAGTGATGCCTGCGTTGAGTGCGGCGAATGACTTCGGTGTCCGAAGGTCGATACTAAGACTTTTTTCAGTCTCTGTTACCTGCTCGACTTCCAGAACATGTCTGTTATGAATCGCTGCGGCAATCATGGCATCCTCCACCACATCTATCTGCGATTTTGTGTAGCATTCTGACTATCCCCGGAATCCTGGTTCAGACGCTGGCGGATCAACGGCGAGTTCGCTCTGACCACGCCAGACGTCGTTTTGAATCACAGAACGCACCGATGCGGGCAGATTCAGGAAGCGGTGAATACGTTGCGCAACTCGCTCATATTCCTCGACCTGGTTTTGATCCTTCGAAGCCGTAATTGGGGCAAACGCATCAAGTTCTATCGAAATGATATTTCCATCAGTGCGTTCCAGCAGCAATTGAGCGCAATGAGGATCAGTACGCAAGCGTACAAAAACAATAGCGCGAATATTGGCGATAGGCAGGGTCTTCATCTCTTCTCGCTTTCCCAAACGCCCTAAACGAACAGTCATCATGCCGCTTTGCCTGTCGAACTCCATTGAAGCCTGTGGACAGACATAATAGTTATGCAACCTGGCTAAGAGACCTCCCAGAATTAAAAAAACAACCAGCCCCGCCACTATGACCAATATGCGCACCAGGATATTCTCCATGAGACCGAAGTACTGGATCGCGAGAAATACGATCAAAGAAGGGATGAGCACAAAAAAAATCGTACTAATAAGACCTGTGACCCTATGCCTTGGTGTACGAAAATCGATACTGAGTTTTGTTTCAGTCTCCGTCACCTGTTCAACGTCCACCTGGTGAGTCCAATATCCCCAGATCATGGCTTCCTCCGTTCAAATCTGATTGACACGTGTGCAGCAAACACCGTCAAGGTTTGCTCGCTGTGCGACCGCCTCGCAGTTGATCTTGGATCCATTTAGTCAGGTCATGCCATTTCTCACTGACCAATCGAGCAATGTCCCGCAAACTATCGAGGGTCAGAAGTTGTCGTAGCTTCTCGAGTGGGAGCGGAGTATCCTTGATCAGTCGCTTGAGAATGAATTCGACCGCACCAGCCAAACCTTTTGTAACTGTGTCCCAGGCAAAGTTGAGAAGATGTTTCACGAATTCGATGAACCCCTTGTTCATCAGCAGATCTTGCAACCACTTCGGAAGCCACTGCTTAATGCGGGGAATCAGGCTCGTTAGTACTTCTTTTGCCCATGTTCCCCATTTCCCCTGAAGCATTTCCTTTAGACGGTCGGCGTTTTTCCATATCCATTCTATCCATTTTGACATCCATTTTCCTAGATCATCAAACCATCTCCCAAGTTTCGCCAGACCCGGTATCATCCTCTCCAGATCATCAAGCCACGGTATGATGAGCTTGAGATATTTGAGATATTTAGCCAGACCCGGTATCTTTGCTAATAATCCAACCCCAAAAATCGATGCTACCGTTGAGATAAGCGAAAGGATGACCCATCCCCACGAGAATGAACCGTCTGAGCTGATGCCTGCAACCAGATCGACCAGAAAACCAAAGATCGTTGCCGTGAGCCAGCCAAACCATCCACTATTGCGCCACTTCTCCATCAGCTCGGCATACCACGTCCATGTGCGCTCTTGCCAGAGCCAGTCCCACCACGAAGACGCCTGTTCCGAGCCGACCAGTTGCGGAATACTGATAACCGGCACTGTTGGCGGTGTGACGTGCGGGTACAGTTGCGCGTTTGTATTGGCAGTGCCGCCCAGCCCGCTCTCGAACGAGGCGATTTGCCGCGCGTGGATGTTCGCCATCGCACCGCCAATAGTGAACCGCTGGGCGCTGATCGTTACGATAATCCAGCCGGTCACCAGTAGCGCCAGACCGCTCACACCGACATATTCAACGATGCTGCCGCCATTCTCGCATCGGGCAAGGCTACGAAACCAGGCAGTCACACCCATACCTGTGCTTCTCCTTCAACACGCAATTGACGTATCAGGCAACGGTACCATAAACGGCGCCGGCAGTGCGCTGGCGGGCTGTATCAGTCGCGGAATCGCCAGCACGGGGCTGATCCGCTCCGAAGCGCGCACGACCGCCGCAGAAGCGGTCAAGATAGTCCACCACACCATCACGAGCAGGACGATAAGCCCGACGGCCGTCTGCACGGCTTTCCGTTTCCAGAGGAGATTGGGATACAGCGGGGCGCCGCCCGCCCAGCCTCCGCGCACCCTGCCTTCTGAATGCTCCATAGCACGCCTCGCTTCCCACAAATGGCGCCTGCCTCATTGCGCTCCGTTCAAAAACGGGATTGACAGGGCTGGAATGGTGAGAGCCGGGATCACCAGAACCGGAATCGCCAGGACATTCAGATAGATCGGCGCTACCTGTCCGGGTGAGCGTTCCAACCGCACATCGATCCATCCATAACGTTGCATCGTTTCCAGATCGACCGGCGTGACAACGTGCGTTACCGGGTCGATCATGACAGCTTTTCCCCGATCGGGGTCGATGATAATGACATACGACTGCCGCGGATGGCGCATAATGATGTTGCCCGTCTCCGGATCGATCCGCACATGGACTCCAGGGGTGGGATGAACGTGCACTGTCAGTACCATCGGTAGTTCGATTGGCGTGGCTGCCATCGCCGATGGAGCGACCGGCACGCCTGCCACATCGCGCCCCGCCACCGGCACGCCTGCCACGTCGCGCCCCGCCACCGGCACGCCTGCCACGTCGCGCCCCGCCACCGGCACGCCCGCCACGTCGCGCCCCGCCACCGGCACGCCCGCCACGTCGCGCCCCGCCACCGGAATGCCGTTGACATCGCGCGGCTCGACCGGAATGCCGTTCACGTCACGCCCTGCCACCGGCACGCCCGCCACATCGCGCCCTGCCACCGGAATGCCGTTGACATCGCGCGGCTCGACCGGAATAGCCGCCACATCGCGCGGCTCGACTGGAATGGCCGCTACGTCGCGCGGCTCGACTGGAATGGCCGCCACGTCGCGCGGCTCGACTGGAATGGCCGCCACGTCGCGCGGCTCGACCGGAATGGCCGCCACGTCGCGCGGCTCAATCGGGATTGCCGCCACATCGCGCGGCTCGACTGGAATGGCCGCCACGTCGCGCGGCTCGACCAGAATGACGGCCACCTCTGGTGCAGTTATGAGAATGGGATCAATTGTTAATGGTTCCAGAAGCGCTGGATTCAGACGAACCGGCGCAACGTTCACCGGTTCAATAAAGACATTCCCCCGGAAGCGCGGTACTCTTCCACGCGGCCCGCTGGTGCGCACTCCGCCCTCAAACGACATAGCATAGCGAGTGGTCTGCACCTGAATCGCCTGCCGCAGCATCCGTCCCGATCCGCCGTAAAATGCAGCCCAGATAGCGACGATCATAATGACCACGACGCCGCTCAATGCAACCCACTGGACTGCTTCAGCGCCTCGTTCATCGCGCAACACCATGTGCGTCCCTCCTGCTTTGATGCTATTACAGTAGCAGATTGGGGGCGGCGTGTGAATGCGGTTTTTGTAAACAATGCGTAACGTTTCTGGCGGAGGCGCACGGCAAGAGATAACAGACAAGAGCGTCGTCGAGCAGGCGCCTTGCCCGGCGACGCTGTCACGGCATCCGCCTTCTCACAGGAGACAGTGGGAACATCCGCAGCGCCAGCCCGGTCAGAATCGCCGCCAGCGTCGGGCGAACCCGATCTGGCGGCGAGGCGTGCAGGCGCATCGGCTCAATTTTGGAGCATATCCTTGAACCTGGATCGGCTTCAACTGCGCTGACGATGATGGAGATCGCAGCGATCCCGGCGCCAGCTAGATCGTCCAGGCGAGCACAACGATGAAGACCGCTACATTTGTGATGATCAGATAGATCACTGCCGCGACCAGGAAGCGCCAGAAGGGTGGCGGAGGCGAGGGATGCTCACGGTTGAGGCTCACTGCATTCACTCCAGCCGACGCGGGTTGCGCGACTCTTGCGAGAGTCGCCACCTAAAACGTTGCATCATATCGAGCAGTTCAGCCTCTAAGTTATCCACATCTCTACCTGGAAGTGACCAGTGGATGACATGTGCGTCGGCAACAAGGAGGAGCATTTCTGTTTTCGATACATTCGGGCCAGGCTCAAATACATCTCCCTCAGGATCTGACACCAATGCATTTCCATCCATAATGACCCTGGGCAGTCGAGACACGTCTGCTGCACCTGCGGCCGCAAGCCACAACAATCCTCTATGAAACTCATCACTTTCGGCAATCTCGGCGAGCAGCTCATTAGAACACTGGTCAACGCTATTTATCAGGAACTTACCCTGGTTAGTCTTCAGTTGAAAGGGGTTTGGAATGGAGTGCCCTATCGACCAGGGCTGTGGCGCAACAGTGATGAATGTCACGGGCCTCGACTCAAAGGCATACTGTACCACCCGTGTCACCATGTGCTGCCACTGCTGTTCCTCATCAGAACTTTGCAGCCAGCCTTCAATGCCGCAGATGAACACGACACCCGGTTGATTACGAAGAACGAGGAGGGCCATATGTTACCTCTCCATTATAGCATCCGCTGCGGACTCGCCAGCCCAGGACCCGAAAAAGCTGCCAGCGATTCCACCAATGAGTCCTCCAAGTAGCCCACCGATAGCAGCCCCTGCTGCGGAACCGAGGACTGGTATGACCGAACCCAGCAAACCTCCTAAAGCTGCTCCCGCCTTTGCACCTGCCCAAGCACCGGCAAAGGCGCCAGCCCAGCCGCCAGCAACGCTAGCCGCAGTTCTCACAGTGTTATGTCCGATCCCCTCATCCTCGGAGATTGCCACACTGAGTCGCACTGTATCGGTAATGATCGCAACGGGCCTGGCGACGCGCCCGACAGCCTCCAACCCACGTGCAAGTCCACCAGCAGCTCGCAGTATACCAGGCGAGATCCTGTAGTGTGGATCGGGCTTCAAAGTCTTGATGTTCACATGTGGGTGTTGCGCGCCTCGGTGAGGTCGATCAATGCGGATTACAGGTGCTCCAACGGGACGTCCCGTGGTTCTGCTGACTCTACCGGCCTGAGTATCCCGTATTCCTGTCACCGTATCGCCTCGAGGTGGTTCGAGGCGGTACCGCTGCGGTAGAACTTGATCAGCCTCAACACCTCTGGCAGCGTTGCCTACCACCTGCAAGACCGTCTCGTGTGCACTGGCTGACTCACCCGAAGCGCCCTCGCCCTCTGGGATTGATGCCAGACCCACGTTTCGTACAAAGTTCTCGACGCTTAAGAAGAACCTCCGTGGAGTCCACTTTTTGATATAGGGAGCCAGGCTCGTTAGCACTTCTTTTGCCCATGTTCCCCATTTCCCCTGAAGTATTTCCTTTATCCGGTCAGCATTTTTCCATATCCATTTTCCTGGATCATCAAACCATACCGTAAGTTTAGCCAGACCCGGTATCATCCTCACCAGATCATCAAGCCACGGTATGATGAGCTTGAGATATTTAGCCAGACCCGGTATCTTTGCTAATAATCCAACCCCGAAAATCGATGCTATCGTTGAGATAAGCGAAAGGATGACCCATCCCCACGAGAATGTGCCGTCTGAGCTGATGCCTGCGACCAGATCGACCAGAAAACCAAAGATCGTTGCCGTGAGCCAGCCCACCATCCACTATCGCGCCAGCGCTCCATCAGGTCACGATACCAGGTTCATTCGCTCTTTTGCCAGAGCCAGTCCCACCACGAAGACGCCTGTTTCGAGCCGACCAGTTGCGGAATACTGATAACCGGCACCGTTGGCGGTGTGACGTGCGGGTACAGTTGCGCGTTTGTATTGGCAGTGCCGCCCAGCCCGTTCTCGAACGAGACGATTTGCCGCGCGTGGATGTTCGCCATCGCACCGCCGATAGTGAAGCGCTGGGCGCTGATCGTTACGATAATCCAGCCGGTCACCAGCAGCGCCAGACCGCTCACACCGACATATTCAACGATGCTGCCGTCATTCTCGCATCGGGCAAGGCTACGAAACCAGGCAGTCACACCCATACCTGTGCTTCTCCTTCAACACGCAATTGACGTATCGGGCAACGGTACCATAAACGGCGCTGGCAGTGCGCTGGCGGGCTGTATCAGTCGCGGAATCGCCAGCACGGGGCTGATCCGCTCCGAAGCGCGCACGACCGCCGCAGAAGCGGTCAAGATAGTCCACCACACCATCACGAGCAGGACGATAAGCCCGACGGCCGTCTGCACGGCTTTCCGTCTCCAGAGGAGATTGGGATACAGCGGGGCGCCGCCCGCCCAGCCTCCGCGTACTCTACTTCCTGAATGCTCCATAGCACGCCTCGCTTCCCACAGATGGCGCCTGCCTCATTGCGCTCCGTTCAAAAACGGGACTGACAGGGCTGGAATGGTGAGAGCCGGGATCACCAGAACCGGAATCGCCAGGACATTCAGATAGATCGGCGCTACCTGTCCGGGTGAGCGTTCCAACCGCACATCGATCCATCCATAACGTTGTATCGTTTCCAGATCGACAAATGCGTAACGTTTCTGGCGGAGGCGCAAGGCAAGAGATAACAGACAAGAGCGTTGTCGAGCAGGCGCCTTGCCCGGCGCGCTGTCACGGCATCCGCCTTCTCACAGGAGACAGTGAGAACATCCGCAGCGCCAGCCCGGTCAGAATCGCCGCCAGCGTCGGGCGAACCCGACTCGCTGGCGGCGGGGCGTCTGGCGCTCAATGGACATTGGCGCCTGCTACCTCGTGCAGATGAGCAAGAAGATCAAGATCGCCAGGTTTGCAATCGTCATGTAGATTGCGGTTGCGAGCAGGAAGCGCCAGAAAGGAGACGCAGTGGGAGACGCACAACGGTTGACGACCACGGTCTTCGCTATTCGGTCGCCGATGCGTTGATAGAGCGGCGGCTGCATGCTGAGGTACGCCACCATACCTAAGAGCAGGCCATCAATAAAAAAGAGACACAAGGCGCGCACTGCTGCCGCTTGTGTATCACACCGACGCCCATCTGACTTGACAACATGCATGCCAAGCAGCCATTTGCCGGGCGTAGCGCCGTAGATCGCCTCGAATACCACAAAATAAGTGAGCGCGAGAAACAGCGAAACTGCCAAATCAAAGATCGAGCCGGCAGCGCTTTCACCAAACCTGTTGAGTTCAAGATCCCGACCAATGAGGAGGAGGTGCAAGCCAACGACGATCAAAGATATGGTACTCGTAACCTGATAGATAAACCCATCAATGAGGAGCGCTCCTGCTCTTCTGCGCCGCGAGGGTCGTTCTGCCAGGTTCACTCCCGAATAGGTCGGAGCGATCGAGATACTGCTCATGGGAACCTCACTTTCTATGGCATATCCATCTGGATCGGCTTCAATTGGGCTGACTGTGATGGTGATCGCAGCGATCTCGCCGCCTGCCCGACCACAGCAGCGCTATGATTGCGATTTTCAGGAGTGTATACAGTACGTGTTTGGGAAGTGCAACGACGATGGCGATGCCGAGCGCTGCCGCGACGATCCATCCCAGCGTCTCAATCGCTGGATGATTGCTCGGGTTGCTGTTTCGCACGGCGATGAAGAGACCAATGAGCGCGCCAACAAGCAGACCGGCGCCCCACAACCATACCTTCTGCCCCGCTGCCAGCTCATTGACGAGCGCAAGCGTGAACAGCAGTCCAACGCCTATCCATAGTCGCTTCCTGAACGAAGGCGCAGGCGGTGTCATTGAATGTGACGATGCGCGACGCATCATGGCAGCCTCCTGAGTCTGAACCGAACGATGTTCCAGCGCTTGATCGCAATGATAGAAGATAACCGTAAGCGATGGAAGCAGTTTCTGTAAACAATGTGTAACATCGATCAATAACAAGCGAAGATCGATGTGAAGGAAGGTCAACAGACAACCAGATTGCGCCGCATCGCAATAGCGCCCCGCCCGCCGATCAACGCGCCTCTGAACAACCCTTAAACAATGCATGCGGGTGACTGCCACAGCCACCCGCCCCAATAGCGCTGACAACCAATGCTACGGAAAAGCGGCAAGGGCGTCGACGCCCGTTATGATGACGACTGCAGCAAGCGCAGCGCCTGCGATGACATTACTCCGCTCGTCTCGCCCGCGCACGCGCTCGAAAATAGACAAGACTGCACGCCGCCAGCGCCAGGACGATGCCAACCCCGATCAGCAGCATCACCGCCGGGACTGCCATCATCGCAGCGCCAGGCGCGCCGGGGATCGGCGTGGTGATGGTCGGTCCATGAATGCCCGGCGCAGGAATGGCAGGCGCCTGAATATCCGGCACTGACAGGGATGGCGCCTGAATGGACGCCCCCTGAATATTCGGCGCTGACAGGGATGGCGCCTGAATGGACGACCCCTGAATATTCGGCGCTGAAATATGCACCCCCGAAATGCCCGGTTGCTGCGGGCCTGTTCCAGACAGGCCGGGCGTCAGTCCCGATACAGGTCGCGTCAACCGCCGCGCAATGGCGGATCCTGCACCGCTGTCACGCACCGCGAGTCCCAGCCCGACGGCTGCCAGGAGCGTGAGGATGCAGAGAGCGCTCAGGACGATGATGGGCGTCGTCTCGGCGCCGCCTTCGTCTCGCCAGGCGCGATGCTGGCGAGACGCATTCGGTTGCGTATTCATGCTCTTCCTCCTTTGCATACGTTCCTCAAAATCCGTCTCACTCCTCCCCAAGGCGCTGCGGCAGGGGAACGACCCCCGCTGCACCTTCAGTCAGGAGGCGGCGGTCCCGGCGCTGCCAGTATCGCCAGTCCCGTCAGGATCGCCAGCAGACCTCCTGCCACCAGCAGCAGGAAAAGCAGACCGGCGAGCGACAGACCGACCAGATGATGCGGACGAATGCTGCGGTCTATGAGCGCGCGTTGCGGCGCCTGTGGATCGTAGTACACCAGCACGGAAGCCCCGACCTGGTAGCGAGCCACGATCGCCTGTGCCGCATCCTGCACATTGCTGACATACGTCAGGTCATCTTGCGCGCCTTCATACTCCTGACCCTGAACGGTATAAGCGTATCGCACGACCGCGTCGTAGAATGGTTCCTCGTCAGACCCTGGCGCGACGCGAACCTCAGCGCCGATGATTGTGCCTGGTGCGGCGGGCCAGCGGCGCGCTGCCAGGCGCACGCCGCTTGTTTGGGATAGAGCAGCAGGCATACCCCATAGAAGACGCAGCCCAAGGAAAAGGGCGAAGACACCGATTCCCAGGAGCAGCAACCCGAAGGTTATGGACATTATTACCAGGAGTTGCCCGCCTGCCAGCATCGATGCCCCTGCACTGCTCGTGTGCGCTACAGACTCACCAGGAACAGAAATCCGAGCGTCAGCAGCACGATCACGCCGAATTCGCCTGCCAGTGCTCTGGATGAAGGAACGCTGCACAACTGCCTGATGCGCATCGAAGGGACGAGCAGCGTAGCGCCGAGCGCCAGCAGCGCACGGTACCCGACCGTGTGCGTCCAGCCAAGTGCGCTCAGTGTCATCAGACTGACCACAACGCTCCAGAATGCAGCCTCGATCAGAATGACGAGCATGCGTCTCGTCTTGTGCGATAGGATGCTCTCTGCGGGAACAGATCCAAGTGCTGTCCAGACAGAGGTGAACGACAGGATCATCCCGCAGATGACCACAGTGATCATCAATGGCCACGAAAACCCAATTGCAATAGTCGCTATGATTGCTCCTCCCCCAATGAGGCACGCAATGCCGCGCATGGTACTGACAAGTTCTGTTGTCATCGATGGAACCTCCTTTTCACTGATTCGGTACGCGATGCAACCTGCTGTCTCCCTCAAGGACGTGACGGCGGACTCTGGACAGGACCGGGTTGCGGCGTGGGGGTTGGCGTCGGAGTTGGTTGCGGCGTTGGGGTTGACGGCTGCGGCGTCGGGGTCGATGGCGGCGTAGAGGGACTATCAGTCCCCCACAAGCGTTTGACAAAGTTATCAAAGAACTTAGCGCCACCGGTGATCCAGACGGAAGCGAAATCATAGAATGCTTTCACGACAATGCGTCCGATACCGCCAGCAGGCGTATATGCCGAGATAACTGCGAAGATGCCAAAGCCGATCCACTGCCAGAGCGGCAGTTGATTGCCAGCTACCCATATTTCCTTGAATACTGCGGCAAAGCCATACAGTTTGATCAGGTTTGAGATCACGTCGGCGATCTTGATCTCCCATGTCTTGCCAATAATCGGCAAGAATCGGAGTTTGAATTTCGTGTCCAGGTTACTCAATAGCCATCGCCATCCGGTCTTTAAGCCATTCCATACACTTGAGAATGCAGTTCGTATGCCATTCCATACACCCGAAAGGAATGGTACAACCCGCTGACCCCAAAAAGCCGCAATCTGCGCAGGAATACTTTGGAAAAACGCAGCAACTGCCGGAAAACGGAGCGCCAGCGCTGCCGGTATCAGCACCAGACTGGCAGCGCCGAAACCCAGCAGCACAATCTGCCAGGCATCGACTCTGCCGGTAGCCAGCACATAGATTGCTCCTGCAATCGCTCCTACTGCCAGCGCAATTGCGGCAATTGCTGCCAGAACCGCACCTGATGCAACGGTAACCACCCCTGCTGCAACCAACCCCAGGAAAGCGACAACAGCCACTGCTGCACCAGCCAGACCGAGAATGGCTCCCTGCACCCAACCGGACAGGCTATTCCAGAAATCCAGCAACAGATTGCCAGATCCCTGCTGAGATGGTTGAGGCTGAGCAGGTTGAGGCGAAGTCTGTCGCCCTTGAACCGGATTTGAAATACGCGGCGGTTGGACGACGATTCGAGGAATGCCTATCGCAGGAGCAGTGATCGGTGAGACGGCAGGACCCTGCACATCAGGTCCGTCAATGTGCGGCGCCTGCTCTGAAGCGAACCGCGTCAGCGTTCCAATGGTTGCTGCGCCCAGATTGACGCCCTGCACATTGAACGCCAGTCCAATGGCTGCCAGGAGCGCGAGGCACACGGCAACCAGCGCGATGGTTTCTACTGCTTCCGCGCCGTCTTCGTGCTGCCAGATACGCAGGGTTGATCGTGCATTCATATTCCTCTCTCCTGAATATACGTAGTTGAACATGCAACGTTCCCATGTTCAACGATCACCTGGACTAGTAACGGTGTTGCGATGTACCGTGATCTCGTATGCACCTTCAATCTGCTCGCCTCTCACCTCTTCCCTCTCGCCGCCGCCCCCCTGCCGGTCCGGGCGCAGCGCCGCATCGCCCCTATAGCGCCCCTTGCCCCTCGCGTCAGACCTCGATCCTGGCAACGCGCTGGATCAGGAAGTAAATGCCGACCTGCAACACGGCGAAAATTCCTAGCAACGTCCATCCGATCACGGTCTGGAACAACGCCTCACCGAGCGGCGTATCACGGATCATCAACAGGAAGAATATGGGCAACACCATCACAATCAGCGCGGAGAAGCGCGCCTCAGAGGTAAGCGAGTCAATTTCACGCTCCAGGCGCTGTCGCTCGTTGAGCGTATTCGCCATGCCATTGAGCACCCGTACCAGATTACCGCCTGCATGATGCTGCACCACAATCGCATTGACCAGCACATCGAGGTCGCGGCTGGGCACACGCCGCCGCATATCGTTCAGCGCAAGCGGCAGATTGTCCCCTAGCAGCAGTTCATGGTGAGTCTGCCGGAATTCGCTCCGCGCTGGCTCAGGCACGCGCTCAGCAACCTCACCGATCGCCTGCTGGATCGACATGCCAGCGCGCAGGGCGTTTGCCAGCAACTGCGTAATCTCGACCAACTGTTTGTTGAAAGCCCGTACATAGGCGTTCTGCCGTATAAAGAAAAAGACGCGCGGCACAATGAAATATGCTGCTGCACCCGCCAGCGCTGCGCCAAAGACCGGCAGATCGAGCATCATCCAACAGATGATGACAATGATAAAACTCAAGCCAACCCGGATCGCGTAATAGTCTGATGGTTTCCAGGGAACTGCGGCACGACGCAGTTGTTCACGAATATGCTGCGCTGCTGGCGACCGGTCGTAGCGATCCGACCAGCGCACCAGAAAGCTCTCCCGGCGCAACGGGTCGCTCAACACCGCCGGATCGGCGCCCAGATCTTCGGTGCGTGCGATCAGGCGCTCACGTGCTTGGAGCGCTCGAATAAGACGGTAGCCGCCCGCCAGAAGCATAAACACACACAGACCAAACAGCACAGCAGGTTCTACGCCAGACAGGTTCATGCCAGCCTCCTTGGCGATCCTGACGATGGAGCAATGATGCGACGAGCGCGTCGCCGACGGTACAGGATGAAACCGCCGCCGCCAGCTGCAACCAGCAGCAACAGGAGTGGCAGCATCGTATTGCCAGGTGCACGGTAAGCGACACTGATGGCGCCGCCCTGGACAATGACGCGCTGTTCTGGCGCTGTCAGCTGCAATGTGAGCGTGCTGCGTGCAGGGCGGTCTCTCTCCGGCAATCGGATGCTGATCGTGCGCTGGATAGACTCACCAGGCTGTAGCAGCATCTCTGCCGGGACTATGACGGCACCTTTTGGCTCGGCTACCGTGATGATCAGCCGCTCTTCCTTCGGTGAACGTGAGGCAATATTCAAAGGAATGTTCAACATGCCTCGCCGATCATAGACCAGCGTATCGGTGAAGGCGGCGCTGACCTGAACCACAGGCGTCGCCTGCGGCACACCAATGATCGCATTGGTGTAGTCGATGTATCGGATCTCACCCATTATGCCTCGTCCACGCACCTCTGCCGCAATATTGATGCGGTACTGCCCCTCAAAGCCGGGCGTGTATTGGAAGCGAAAACGTCCTTGATCGATCGGTTCAATGTCCAGCGTTTCGAGTACGCCATCAGGACGCTGCACAAATGCTGCCGGGAAGGTCACATTCAGAATCTCGAAGTCTGCCCGACCAGGGAGATCAATCCAGATCGTCGATGGGGTATTGATCGGCAGAGTCATTGCCAATGGCGGCAGAGTCAGGGTCATCGTCGGCAGGGGAGCAACCCGCACGATGTAATCCTTGCGCACGTGGATGGGATTGGAGTGCGCTCCGGGAAGCTCCAGACGCAATGTGTAATCCCCCTCGGCGGGGAATGGCGGCAGGACGCCGCTGTAGCGTCCATCGTTTGCTCGCTGATCATAAGCGCGTCCATCGTCAGCGAGAACGACGGGTTGACTCTGAGGTATTTCGAGCGTCTGAGCAGCTGGCGCTATGCCTGCCACCCGACGGTATACATAAGGTCTGGCCACATTCTGGTCAAGATTGCGTTCGGCAATCTGCGCCTCCACCATCAGCAGCAATGGGCGCCCAACCGGATGGTAGCGCAGGCTGGTATCTTCACTGTCGCGCAACGGCGCTGGCGCTGGCATGCGTATACGTAGCCGTGAACGACTCAGCACCACCACAGTGGTCGGCAACGCATCGGGACGATCCACATTAATCATCCAGCGCCCAACAAGTGATACCTGGGAATCGGGCATTGCCATGTAGAGTTCGTATTCCGGCTCAGCCCCGCGCCGCACACTATTCTGATAGTAGGGTTTCACCAGGTCTGCATCTTCGGGCGCAATCAAACTGCTGATACTGGTGTCACTGTTGTCGCGGATCAGCACAACGCTGATCTGCGTCGGTTGGTGATCCGTGCGCACATCGACGAGTGGCGCCAGCGTGTTTGGCTGGATGGTGACGCGATCAATGTATCGGTCATCCCCGACTCGAGCGTACACCTCCAGATATCGATCAAGCAACTCACTGGCGTGGCGAGCGATGATTACCTGCCCGCCGGATGGACGCGCTACGTTCTCTTCCAGGTATGCAGGATCAGCGTCATCTCCAAGGGCGATGGAAAAGATCTGCCAGTACCGCCGTTCGCGGAATCGCCGGACGACCTGATCAACACGCTCACGCTGCCCGACGCCTGTTGGCGATCCATCGCTGAGAAGCACGACGAACTGACGCTGATTGGCGCCACGATTCGAACCTGGCGTTGCATCAAGCAGGGTATACGCCAGATCAAGCGCCGTGCCCATATGCGTCTCCTGCCCCTTTGGTTCGTTACGCAGCGCGTCAATCATGCTCTTCAGTTCATCGATCTCTTCGCGGTTGCTGATACGAATAAGCCGCTTCGTCAACGAACGTGTATAGCGACGATCAGATAGAACGACAATGCCAATTTTGTCGCGCGGGTCTGACAGGTCGATAAAGAGTTTGGCAGCAGCGAAACGCAAACCCTGTGGGTCGTTCTGCTTCATGCTGCCGGAATTGTCAATGACTAACACCACATCGCTGTTGCCAGCATCGAGCGCCTGCCCGGTCTGCTGTGCAGCAGCAGGAGACGCGGGCAGCGTCAGCGCCGCTACCGTGAGCGCTATGCATAGAGTCCTTGCAATCGACCGCCAGACAGCGAATGTCATACGGCTGATCGCTACCGTGATGCTTTGCTGCGCCATGTCTCTTCCTCCAGCGTTACGCCATACGCACGCAGCGTCTCCAGGACCCGCGGCACGTAGCCGGTTGCAATATGCTCACCTATCACCCTGCCATCGGGATCGATACCGTGCTGGACGAACCGAAAAATTTCCTCAACATGCACCTGATCACGCTCATCAAGACCCACGACTTCGGCAATGGCAATGACCTTGCGACTTCCATCAGCAAGACGTGCCTGCTGGACGACGATATCGAGCGTGCACAACTGTCGTCGGATGGCTGAAAGTGAGAGCGCCTCGGCTTCACGCGCCCACAGCACCATTGTCTCCAATCGGCTGAACGCTTCGTGGGGCGAGTTGGCATGGAGTGTGGTCAGCGAGCCTTCGTGCCCCGTGTTCATTGCTTGCAGCATGTCAAGCGCCTCAGCGCCACGCACCTCGCCGACGATGATTCGGTCAGGACGCATGCGCAATGCATTGCGCACCAGTTGACGGATCGTGACTTCGCCCTCGCCAAATCGGTCAGGCGGGCGAGTTTCAAGTCCGAGCACGTGGTCTCCCGGTTCGCCAATGCGCAGTTCAGCAGCGTCTTCGATAGTAATGACACGCTCACGTCGCAAATTGATCTCTCTCGCAACAGCACCCAGCAGTGTGGTCTTACCGCTGCCCGTTCCTCCGGAGATCAGCATATTGCGCCTGGCGCGCACGCACGCGCGAAGGAATGCCGCCATCTGTGGCGACATACTGCCAAGTGCTACCAGACGGTCGAGTGTGAATGGGGCACGGCTGAAGCGCCGGATGGTCAGTACCGGACCGACCAGCGAAATCGGGTCGAGAACGGCATTAATGCGTCCGCCGCCAGGGAATCGTTCGTCATCAGGCAGACGCGCGTCAACCATTGGATTCAGATCGTCAAGGCGCCGGTTGATCGGGGCAATAATCGTGTTGATCACATTCAGCAAATGGTGCTGGTCACGGAAGCGGATCTCTGGTGCCGGGCGCAGCTTGCCGCGCTCTTCGATCCAGACATTGAACGGACCGTTGACCATGATCTCAGTAATGTCTGGATTCTGCAGGATCTCCGGTCCGAGCGTATCGCGCAGATAATTCGACTTGAAAAGATGATCAAGCGCGCCGCGCGCTGGTTCAATCTTGTGCAAACAACGCGGCAATGCACCGGTCGCTGTAAACTCTCCCAGGACGCGCCCTTTTTCATCAACGCTGCTGTGAAACACAAAAATATCACGGAGTTCGACTTCGCCGTGGCGGATGCCCTGAACTTCAGAGATGCTGACGACCTTGCGACGTCCGTCGGGCAGGCGCGTCTGTTGAATGATGATGTCGAGCGCGCCGACGAGTTGTTCGCGGATAGCGGCGAGCGGCAGTTCCTTGGTGCCTTCCGCCCACATAACCATCGTTTCCAGACGGCTGAACGCATCGCGCGGCGAGTTGGCGTGAACCGTCGTCATCGAGCCTTCGTGCCCGGTATTCATTGCCTGAAGCATATCAAGCGCCTCGGCGCCGCGCACCTCGCCAACGATAATCCTGTCCGGGCGCATACGTAGCGCATTACGCACCAGTTGACGGATCGTGACTTCGCCAGCGCCCTCGACATTCGGCGGACGCGCTTCCAGACGCGCTACGTGTGGATGGGTGCGATGAAACCGCAGTTCTGCAGCATCCTCGATGGTCACGATGCGCTCGTGCGCTGGAATAAAGGAAGCCAGCACATTCAGAAGCGTCGTCTTTCCGCTGCCTGTACCGCCACTGACCAGAACATTGCGTCGAGCAATAACGCAGCGTTTGAGAAACTCAGCCATTTCCGGCGTAAGGGTTTCAAGCGTGATCAGGTCGTCAATAGTGAACGGATCGCGTCGGAAACGACGGATAGTCAACAGTGGACCATCAACAGCCAGCGGCGTGATGACGGCATTGACGCGACTGCCATCAGGAAGGCGCGCATCGACCATCGGCACACTTTCATCGATGCGACGACCCAGCGGCGCCACAATGCGGTCAATAATATGCAAAATGTGGTCACGGTTTTCGAACCATATCTCTGGCGCCAGCTGGATCGTCCCGCCACGCTCGACATAGACGCGCGCGAATCCTTCGGTATCATCATCCCCAGCTCTTACCCAGTTCACCATGATCTCAGTGACGCTTGGATCGCGCATCAGCGCTTCTAGTGGACCCAACCCCACGGTTTCGTCGAGAATAATATTGATGACTTCAGCGCGATCGCGCCCTGAAATGACTCGACCCTCCTCCAGGATCATGCCGTTAACCAGCGCATCAATGCGTGAGCGCAGCGCGGCGGACGGCAGGGTTACCAGTTGATCAAGGTTCGATTCTTTGAGCAGGCGATCACGATAATGACGTGCCAGTCGAGTGATGGGATTCGTCTGATGAAGCAGTTGATAATCTGCGATCAGACGCGCTTTATCAATCGTGCCAAGCTTTTCGAGAACTGCCATAACACGCTCCAGGTCTACCCGCGCATCGCTCCATCAGGATTGCGAGATCGCGTGCAATGCTGATCGGTTGCTGGTCACTTCCCTGCCAGTGTAGCAAGTGCGAGGTATAGGTGAGAAGAGGGTTTTGTAAGGGATTTGTAACAACCAGACGCCTCTATCAGAGATAGAGATATGGATAGCGTGCAGACGCCGATACATCGGTTGGCGGGGTAGGACATCTATGCCCCTGATCCGCTATGATCAAGGGCGAACAGAAAACCTGTGCGTAGCGAAGGTCCTCGTATGCTGGAGGGTACGATGTCTGATACTTGTGAACGGAGACTAATTGCCGTTCTTGTGAGGATACATCCGAGCGTTGACTGTCAGGTGTGGGCAAGGTGGAGCAGATGCTGCTCCACCGTAAGCCACCCTTAGATGTGCAACCAGACATAAATTATGTTTCGGAGTATACCGCAAGACCTCTCACTTTGCCAGCGACTTCTCAGGATGAAGGCGTCGCTGGCGGCGCGGTCGGCGGCGGCGCAGTCGGCGGCGGCGCAGTCGGCGGCGGCGCGGT
>Ga0209227_1001176_pt1 | contig 20838 bp, 17 predicted proteins | sample YNPBryantNP2012_FD_185815 | JGI IMG/M metagenome (GOLD analysis project Ga0209227, IMG submission 185815) | Anoxygenic and chlorotrophic microbial mat microbial communities from Yellowstone National Park, USA - YNP Bryant NP 2012 (SPAdes)... ...
CTCTTGGCAAAATAAGTGGGTGAGCCGCTTGTGGCCACATGGGGGCCTCTGGGGTCGAGCAGTTGGCCTAGCTCCATAGTGCCGAAGAGGTTCCATTTGAGAGGGGCCTCTGGCCCCACGTAAGGGACCATCCCCTTGACCAGGGGAGGGCAGTGTTCCATGGCCTTCTCCCCGAATTCCTCCAACAATCCCTGGACGCCATTGGCTAAGACCCTTCCGAGACCCTCCCTCGCGCTTATTCTCCTCGCCCAAGTCTCCAGGGAGGAAAGGGAGCTCAACTCTATCTCGGGTTCAGAGGGATCCTCGGGTATGACCGCGGCATGGACAAGCCTTTTTGCGAAGCTCAAGACCGAGAAGAACTCGAACATGTCCAGGCCCAGCTCATCGAGCAAGGCCACACATTTGCAAGCCTCCCATGGATCCTTGAGGCCGAGAGCGAGCGGGGTGAACAGGTTCACAGCTGATGTGGACCAGATCACCTCGCCCTTGTGGGGTCCTTCAGGGATCTCCAAGATGTCCTTGTCCCCTAGGGGGCAAGAAACGCACGCAACGCGCCTCTTCTTGCTCCTCCTGTAAAGATCGACTGGGGCCGCCTCTATGGATTTCATGAGCCCCAATTCCTGCCACTCCTTCAGATAGGGGTAGCTCCTCATGCTCTCGAGGAGCTTGCCCGTGAGCTCCCTGTAGGCCTCCTTATCGGATACCGTCACCTCTCCCCTTCCCTGGACCAAGATGGCCTTCAAATTCTTGGAGCCCATCACAGCTCCAAAGCCTCCCCTTCCCAAGGTGGAAAACCCGTCTATATAGGCCATGGAGAACCTCACGAGATTCTCCCCACCTTGACCTATGGAGATTATGCCCCCTGGCCTTCCGAATCTATCCCACAGGATCTGGCAGGTCTCCCTCACCCCTCTGCCCCAAAGATCCGATGCCTCCATAATCTGGACCTCCTGGTCAGCTATCCTGAGAAGAGAAGGCCTCTGTGCCCTGCCAGTTATGACAAGATGGTCGAATCCAGCGTATTTGAGCTGGCAGCCAAAGCTCATCCCTCCGCCACCGCACCATCCCACCGCTCCATTGGCTGGAAGCTTGCTCACACCATAGACCCTGGAGGAGGCTGGAATGTCAGTGCCCACAAAGGGCCCTGCGCCCAATATGATCGGGTTTCGCTCCCCCAAGGGATCTATGCCTGGTTCCACAAGGCTCCATGCCAGGCGCAAATTCACCCCCAGACCCCCCAGGAACTCGGAAGCCATCCCTTGATCCAGGGGTTCCCTGCGAACCTCTTGAGTGGAGAGGTCAACAAAGAGAATCCTTCCAGCAAAGCCCCCCGAGCCCATCATCTTGTCTCCTTTCCTCAGGACCATTCATCGAGGCCATACCATTGGCCCCCTTGCCCCATCCCACAACCAGGACTGACTATTCCCCTGCGGTCAAGGACTGCGGCTTATGGCCCCATAAAGGCAATTGTCCGCGCAAGCTCCGCAGCCAGTGCAATCCTCCTCGAAGCGAATCTCCCAGGTTGAGCTCCCCACGAGTACTCGGATTCTCGCCTTAAAGGGAGAGAAGACCCCCTCGTAAGTCTCCGAGCAAGCAAGCTCACATCTCAAGCAGCCAGTGCAAAGCTCCGGAGCGACTTTCAATTGGTATCCTTCCACGATCCCCCCTTTTCTTCTCTGGCCTCGCATCCTTGCTCGAGGCTGTCTTTCCCATGGGACTCTCGGCCCGTTTGGAGACCTCCCCGAGCCCTGGATCGAATCCCGCTCCTCCTCAGTCCAGCTCCTCCGTTATCACCTGCCTCGTGAACTCGTTGGCACCTATGTAGATCTGGATGATCTTGGCATCCCTCATGTATTTCTCGACCCCATACTCCTTGGAATACCCATAGGAGCCCATCACTTGAACGCAGTTGGTTGTCACCCTCATCGCCATATCGCTCGCGTAAACCTTGGCCATGGTTGACCACTTCATGCTAGCCTTTCCCCTTTGGGAATTGAGCCACGCTGCTCGCAAGTAGAGAAGCCTTGCCGCCTCTATCTCCGTCGCCATGTCAGCGAACATTGCAAATATTATCTCGTGTTGAATGAGGGGGATGCCCGCTGTTATCCTCTCGCGGGCCCACCTCAACGCGATCTCGAATGCGCCTCTCGCTATGCCGACGGATATCGCCCCAGCCCCAGCTCTATTGTAGATGAGGGTCCTCTGGAGGATCCTTGCGCCATCGCCCACCTTTCCCAAAAGGTTTTCTTTGGGCACTCGGACGTCCTCGAAGATGATCTCGCTGTTTCTGTCCGCATGCATCCCCATCTTCTCTATGGGCTTCCCGAAAGAGAGGCCAGGTGAGCCGGCGGGCACGACAAGGAGGCACGAGCCCTCATCCCCCAGTTTGGGATCCACAGTGCATACCACCGAATACAGGTAGGAGTTTCCCGAATTGCTTGGCCAGATCTTCGTTCCATTGACCACCCAGTAGTCACCATCTTCCCTGATGATCGTCCTTATGGTCCTCGAGTGCATGTGGGGGTTCTCTATGTCCGTTCCCCCAGCTGGCTCCGTCATGGCCATGCAAACGAGCCTGGCCTCGTGCTTCACGGCTAGCTCGGGGAACCAGCGATCCCTCTGGGCCTTTGTCGCTGCTATCATCATCGGTGTTTGGCCGAACCAACTCGCTCCTATGGCCGTCGCGATCCCACCGCAGCCCACAGCCAGCTCCTCCAAAACTATCGCGCACTCGACATTGGAGCCCTCGCTACCCCCGTATTCCACAGGGATGGGCAACTGCAATATTCCCACCTGGGCTGCCTTCCTGAATATCTCCTCTGCGAGCTTGCCTTCCTTGTCCTTTTCGAAATCAAGGGCAACGGGCTTGATCTCCTTGTTGGTGAAGTCCCTGGCCAGTTTTTGGATTGCAAGCTGCTCCTCCGTAAGGGTGAAATCCAACATCGCTACCTCCTTTCATTGCCGGCTGTAATCGTAAACCCCTCGTCCTGTCTTCCTTCCCAGTCTCCCCGCCTCCACCAGTTTGACCAAAAGGGGGGCAGGTCTGTACTTCTCACCGAGCTCCCTGTGGAGCACCCTCATCACGGCCAAGACCACATCCAATCCAAAGGCATCAGCCGCAGTGAGAGGCCCCGAAGGATGAGCGAGGCCTATCTTGCACGCCTTGTCTATCTCCTCGGCTGTGGCGACCCCCTCCTGCAAGGCCAGGAAGGCCTCGTTTATGAAAGGGACGAAGAGCCTATTTATGGCAAACCCGGGAGAATCGTTCACCACCACCACGTCCTTCCCACATGCCCTCAAGAATTCGAGGGTCCTATTGAGGGTCTCCTCCGAGGTCTGCTGCGCCCGGATCACCTCCACCAGGGGGATGGCAGGAGCTGGATAGAGGAAATGGGTCCCTATGACCCTCTCGGGCCTCCTGGTTGAGCCTGCAAGGGAGGTTATCCAGATGGTGGATGTGTTGCTCGCGAGGATCGCATCCGGCCTGCATACGGAATCGAGTTCCCGAAATACGGCCTTTTTGAGCTCCGCATCCTCTGGTACAGCCTCCACGATCAGGAAGCAATCCTCCAACCACCCCCGGATTTGTGTCCTGCCGGATATGAGGGAAAGGGTTTTCTCCATATCTTCCCTCAGGATTTTGCCTTTCTTAAGAATCCTCTCCAAGCCATCCTTTATCCTCGACATCCCCCTCTCGAGGGAAGCCTGGTCCACTTCGACCACTCTTACCTGGAAGCCGGCCTGGGCAATTAGCTGGGCAATGCCGCTTCCCATGGTCCCGACCCCTACGACTCCCACAACTCCTCTCTCCATGGCCACCTCCTTTCCCGAGATTCCTCCAAACCCTCCTTCGCGAGATTCATCCCTCCATGAGCTTCCTTCCGATTATCCTCCGCTGGATCTGATTTGTGCCGTCGAATATCTGGGTTGCTTTGGCATCCCTCATCATCCTGTGGACAGCATAGTCCTCCATTATCCCGTAGCCTCCCAAGACCTGCACGGCATCCGTCGTGACTTTCATGGCCACATCCGATGCGAAGCACTTGGCCGCAGAGGTCATGATGGGGATGACCTTGTAGCCCGCATCCAACATCCTCGTTGTCCTGTAAACCAGAGAGCGGGCCGCCTCTATTTGAATGGCCATGTCAGCGAGCATGAACTGAAGCCCCTGGTGCTTGATTATGGGCACCCCGAACTGGACCCTCTCCTTGGCATATTTGAGGGCATATTCCATGGCTCCCTGGGCTATTCCCAAGGCTTGAGCTCCAGCTCCCCAGGCCCTGAGTGCAGCTCCGCACTCCTGAAGCTGACTCCAGCCTGCACCCTCGTGGCCGAGGAGATTTTCCTTGGGAACTGTGGCATCCTCGAAAAATAGCTGGCACATCTCCGAGCTTCGAAATCCGAACTTCTTCTCCGGAGCCCCCCTAGTGAAACCAGGTGTGTCCCTCTCCACTATGAAAGAACTTATTCCCTCCTTGGTGCGAGCAAACACCAGGTAAAGGCTCGCTAGAGTGCCAGAGGAGATGAAGCTCTTGGTTCCGTTTAGCTTGTAATGGTCCCCATCGAGGGTTGCTGTGGTCTTTATGGAACGGGCATCTGAACCGTGGTTGGGCTCAGTGAGGCAAAAAGAGCATATCTTGTCCCCAGAGCTCAGGAATCCAAAAAACCTCTCCTTCTGTTCATGTGTCCCATAGGCCAAGAGGAATGCAGGCAAGGCCTGGCTGGTGAATACATACATGGAAGTTGAGCCGTCCACCTTGGCCAACTCCTCTATGACGAGTGCCCTTGTTGTTGCATTTGCCTCTATGCCTCCAAACTCCCTCGGCAAGGAGATTATCAAGAGGCCATTTTCCGCCAAGGCCTTGAGGATCTCCCTGCTTGCCTTTCCTTTCTCGTAAGCCTCATCAACATGGGGCGCTATCTTCTCCCTGGATATCCTCCGGACGGTCTCTTGGATCAGGCGTTGCTCTTCCGTCAAGAACTCCATCGCCGCTACCTCCTGCGCATCCTTCCCTTGAGCCGATCCATGGGGTTGCCCGGCCTTGGTTTCACGAACCCTTCGAGGACTAGGCCCGATGGGGGATGTCAGACCTCCAGCTTGAGGATCCTCTGGGCATTTTTCCAGAGGACCTTTTCCACTACCTCCTCTTTGTAACCCCCAGCCTGGAATTCCTCGAGCCATCTTTTGGGAGGAATCTCGGGATAGTCCGAGCCATACATGAACTTGTCCTGGAGCCTCCCGTTGATTTCCCTCTTCAGGGTTTCGGGAAAGTATTTGGGGGCCCATCCAGACAAGTCAGCGAAGACATTGGCCTTGTGGAGGAGAATAGCTATCTGCTCATCCACCCACGGCCAGGCAGGATGGATCATGACGATGGTGAGCTCGGGAAAATCAGCTGCCACATCGTCTAGATAAATGGGCCTTCCGAATTTGAGCCTGTAGCCATGTCCTCCGGGCATTCCAGCTCCGAGACCCGTAGTGCCCGTGTGAAAGCTCACAGGGATACGCAGTTCCACGCACTTCTCGTAAAGGGGGTAGAACCTCTTGTCGTTGGAAAAGAAGCCTTGAGCAGGAGGCTGAAACTTCAACCCTGTAAGGCCGAGCTCCTTTATACACCTCTCGAGCTCCCTTATGGCCCACTTGCCCTTCCAGGGATCTATCATGGCCCATCCACCTATGAACACATCGGGAAATTTCCGAATGAGCTTCGCTACCTCATCGTTGAGGGTAGAAGTGTCATATCCGCTTTGGGCCTGCGCATCCCAGGCCACAAGGAGGGCCTTTATTCCCAGAGTGCGGAACTCCTCCGCCATCTCCTCATCGCTTCTTATCCTCTCCTGGATCCGATAGTACTTGGGCAGAAACTCCGCGACCTCCTTTCCCCATCTCCTCTCGTACGAAAAAGGCGCAGTGCTTGGGTGGACATGGACGTCTATGGCCCTCATTGGCATCGACCTCCTGTTTCCCTCAGACTTTGGGACGAGGCACTATCTGCTCCGAGCCTTCTCGCATGTCTTTCTATGTATTCCACTATCTTCTGGCTCAAAGTTCCGGCAACGAACACCTCATCCACCCCCATCTCCTTCAAAGTGGGGATGTCCTCTGGCGGTATGACCCCACCTGCGATGAGAAGCACATCGTGCAGGCCCTTCTTTCTCATCTCCTCCACCAGAATTGGCGTGTAGACCAGGTGCTCCCCAGATAGATAGCTCACCCCTATGACATCCGCATCCTCCTCCAAGGCCGCCTGCACTATTGCCTCTGGCATCTGGTACATGCCCAGGTACACAACCTCCATCCCAGCTTCCCTCAAGAGATGGGCCACGACCTTGGCCCCCCTGTCATGGCCGTCCAAGCCCACCTTGGAGATAATCACCTTGATCTTCCTGCTTCGCTCCCCAGGGCCTGTCATTTGAATGGATTCTCCAGTATCTCCATGGGATCGTAGGGGTAGCCCATGGCCTCTCTCACTGTCCCCATGATCTCCCCTGTTGTTGCGTAAGCCTTCGTTGCCTCTATCATGGCTGGAAGGAGGTTTCTGCCCTCCACCGTGTCCCTTCTCAATCTCTCTATGGCCTCCCTGAGCTTGGCCTTGTCCCTCGAGGCCTTGAGTTCTATGGTCTCCTTTATCTGGGCCTTGGCCGACTCTGGAGCTATTCTCTGGACACCAAGGGGGGTCTGCTTTTCCGGCTCGCTCGTGAAGATATTGACTCCCACAACGAGCCTCTCTCCCCTCTCTATCTCTTTTTGCCTCTCTACGGCCTCTTGTTCGAGCTTCCTGTCGAACCACTCGCTCCTTATGGCCTGCTCCATTTCCCCCAAGGACTCCACCTCTTCCAGGATCTTGAGGATCTCCTCTTCGAGTTTGTCCGTGAGGCTCTCCACGTAATAGGAGCCCCCGAGGGGATCCGCCACATTGCACACGCCCGTCTCGTATGCGAGGATCTGCTGGGTGCGCAGCGCCTGAAGATGGCCCTTCTCCGTGGGGAGGCAGATGGGCTCGTCATAGGAGCAGCAATGCAGGGATTGCACTCCAGCCAAAACAGCGGCCAAGGCTTCATACGCTATCCGCACCAGGTTATTGAGGGGCTGCTGGGGAACCAGGGAGCACCCGGCTGTGTGAACAGCGAACCTGAACTGCATGGATCTCGGGTCCTTGGCTCCGTACTTCTCCTTCATGAGACGGGCCCAGAGCCTCCTGGCTGCTCTTATCTTCGCCACCTCCTCGAATATGTCTATGTGGCAAGAGACATAGAAGGTGAACCTTGGGGCGAACTCGTCGATTTTGAGCCCCCTTCTTATGAGCTCGTCGATGTAGATCATGGCGATACCGAAGCCGAACGCGACCTCCTGGGGGGCTGTGAGCCCCTGCTCCCTGAGATCGTACATGTTCACGGTCGTGTAGTACCACTTGGGCATCCTCCGGGTGCAAAACTCCATCACGTCGCATCCCAGGCGAATGGACAGGTCAATGGGGCATGCAGGCTTGAAACCACAATAGCGGAAGTGAATGGGGTCGTTCTGTATGGACCCCCTGAGTTGGGAGATGTCATAGCCCCTTTTCTCGGCCACGGCCACATATTGGGCCATGGTGACGGCTGCAACGGGCGAGGCTGTGATCAATGACCAGCTCACCTTGTCCAGGGGAACCCCTTTTGTGAGGACCTCCATGTCCCTTATATGGGCTATGTTCACGCCCGTGAGTCCCACTTCGTTCTGGGCCCACGGATGGTCCGGGTCCAGACCCATCTCGTAAGTGATGTCCGCTATGGTGTTGAGGCCCGAGCTTCCATGCTCCAATAGGAGCCTCACCCGTTCGTGGGTATCCGCTGGGGATCCCATCCCTATGACCTCTCTCCTGGTCCAATAGCGGCCCCTGAACATGTTCCTGTGGATCCCCCTGGTGAAGGGGAACGAGCCGGGATCTCCGATATGCTCCTCGTAATCCTTGCCTGCCAGATCCTGGGGGGTATAGAACTCCTTCACCTCGTAGCCGGACCAAGTCTTGGTGCTCGAGGGCTTGCTGTAATAGGCCTTGAGATACTCATCGCAATTGGGCTCCGTCTCACGCAGAGGAACTTGAACCGCCTCCGCCATGGCCTTCACCTCCTTTGCTCTTCCCTGAGTACACTCTCAGGGAAAAACCCAATCCACTATGTCCCGGGAAATCCAGGTGGTTTTATACCCTCCGGGAATTGAGGTGTCAACACAAATTCCAGGCCATACGCCTGCCGTCCTTCTCGGGCCTGTGTGGCCATGGAATCTGGACTGGAGGGTCGAGTGGAAGCGAAGGCCCAGAGGTCATTGGGGGTTCGTCTCTCCGAGGGACCCGCTCTGCGCGTCCGCATTGAGAGGTCGTGCGCGTGCCGAGACATTGCATTCCCGCCGGGTGCGTGGAGGATCGGCCCGTGGCCGAAACGGGGCAACATTTGGGTTTGGCGTGATGCCTTCCTTCCGGGCGTGCGGAGCCCGCCCCTCCGCGGGGTGGACCATCCAAGGGGAGATGGCCTTGCGGGGAAACGCCCGGGGATAGCACTAATGGCGTTTTCTCGGAGGGACGCGCTCTGCGCGTCCGGAGTGCGAGGCCTTACGCAAGCCCCGTGTATGGCATGATCACCGAGGAGCGAACGAACGGCCGGTGGTCTAATAGGGAGATGCTCCGGTCAAGCGCAAGTCTTTCCCGCGGGCGTGCGGAGCCCGCCCCTCCGCGAGATGGCCAAGCGATGGGGACAAGGCCTTCCGGGGGCAAACCGAGGGACGGCGCCAAGGGCGGTTTTCTCGGAGGGACGCGCTCTGCGCGTCCGCGTGGTAAGGCTGGACACGAGCCGAGGCATAACATGATCATCGGGGGCAAAGGAACACCCGGTGCCCTAGCGGGGCCACGTTTTGGTCAAGCCCGTGCGCTCCCAGCGGGCGTGCGGAGCCCGCCCCTCCGGGGATGGACAGTCCGTGGGGAGATGGCCTTGCGGGGAGACCTCGGGACAACGCGAAAGGCGGTTTTGTCGGAGGGATGCGCTCTGCGCGTCCGCACGGTACGGCCGGAGGAATGGCAAGGCATTGCGTTGGCACCGGTGGTTTTACGACAAGCTGGTGGCCGAAACGGGGCGACATTTGGGTTTGGCGTGATGCCTTCCTTCCGGGCGTGCGGAGCCCGCCCCTCCCCAACGGGCCGAAGCCCAATGGCCATGGTATTGGAGGGCGCACTTCGGGAAAATGCGAGAGGCGGTCTTCTCCCGGGCGATGGGTGGCCTGGCGGGGATAGGTTTGGAGGGGACGCGTGGGGAGGTCTTCAGTGAGGAGTCTCTGGGCCGCTAACTGGAAAAAGAGGTTCGTCCTCGCAAGCGCAAGGGTTAAAGCCCCTTCAGTGGTCTGGGCACGCGGCCCTGCCATAGGGTCGCGCAGGGAGGATGCACCCGGGGGAGAAAATTTTTTCTCAGAAAGCGTGGAGCGTCTCCAGGGGGTTGACTCAGGGGGAAAAAGACGGATAATAATGTGAACTCTTTCGGGAAAGGAGTGGGAAGGAAAGAAGCAGGATAGGCAGGCATCGAGAGTGGCGTGAGGGTCTTGGCCCGATGACCGCCCGGCAACCTGGTGCAAGCCGCCAAGGTGCCAAAGCCAGCCCCGCCGCGGGCGAGGGAACGATGCGGCTCTGGATGAGCAACCAAGGGCTTGGTGCTCTCCCAAAGGAGGGCTTCACGTTTTTGGGACCTACCAGACCACACCTCTAGTACCCGCGGAAGAAATACGTTCCACTTTCGATCTTCCCAGCCACCTGCAAAATGGACCTCATCCGGGGCTTGCATCCGTCTTCAAGCTAGTCCTGGAAAGTATGATTGAGAAGGGAGGAAGTCAAAAATGAAAAAGCATGCTGGAATAGGCCTCGCTTTGGGAGGACACACCACCCTATTTACGAGCGAATCCGTCTGCGAGGGACATCCGGACAAGGTGTGCGACTATATCGCTGATTCCATCCTGGATGAACACATAGCTCAGGATCCTAGGGCGAGGGTAGCATGCGAGGTGCTATGTAAAGAGGACCACGTGATCTTGGCGGGCGAGATCACATCCTCGGCAATTGTCGATCATGAAAAGGTGGCTAGGGAGGCTATAAGGGAGATCGGTTACACCTACGAGGACCAGCCCTTCAGGGCAGATACAGTGAAGGTCGTGAAGCTCATAACCAGACAAGCCCCTGAGATAGCCCGAGGAGTGGATGCCACAACCAACATGGACAAGGAGCAAGGGGCCGGGGATCAAGGCATAATGTTCGGGTACGCGACGGACGAGACTCCAGAGCTCATGCCCCTCCCCATAATACTGGCCCACAGGCTAGCGAGGGGACTGGCTGAGGACAGAAAAAGTGGCCAATTTCCGTGGCTCAGGCCAGATGGTAAGACCCAGGTCACGGTGGAATATGAGAACGGAACGCCAGTCAGGGTGGCCAGGATACTGGTTTCGGCCCAGCATTCCGCCGAGGTGGACAGGGAGACCATCATGGCCTATGTGAGGCAGCACCTCGCCCCCAGGGCTCTGGATTCGTGGTTCTATCCGGAAATCGAGATAAGGGTCAACCCTACGGGGAGCTTCATTCAGGGAGGTCCCTCTGCGGACTGCGGAGTCACGGGCAGAAAGATCATAGTGGACACATACGGTGGGGCAGCCCGTCACGGAGGGGGGGCATTCAGTGGAAAGGATCCTTCCAAAGTGGACAGAAGCGGAGCATACTTCTGCAGGTTTGTCGCTAGGCAGCTAGTGAAAGAGGGGCTCGCGAGAAGGGCTGAAATTCAGGTGGCATATATGATAGGCGTGGCCAAGCCCGCCTCCGTTAAGGTCGAGACCTTCGGAACAGGGGACGAGAGGGCTGCAGCCGAGTTCGTCAGACAGTTCGACTTCAGGCCAGCGGCCATAATAGAGAGGTTGGGCCTTCTGAGACCCATTTACAGGCAAACCACCAACTACGGCCACTTCGGCAAAAAGGGTCTTCCCTGGGAAGAATGATCCCGCCTTGAGAGTGGAGGTGGCCTCCGGTAAAATCCCACTTGAGTTCCCAGAATCGGATGCGGGAAGCCCGAGAAGGGGAAACCGGAGGCGCCTTCCATGAACATCTGGATGACCTTGCAGAAAGCCCTGGAACTATATCCGGAAAAGATAGGAGTTGTCGACGGGCAAAAGAGGCTTACTTACGAGGAGGTGGGCTTTAGGGCTAGCTGTCTAGCCCTTTTTTTGAGAGACCGTGGAATATCCAAGGGGGATCGGGTTGCCATACTCGAGTTCAACAGCCACAGGTTCCTGGAAGCTTACTATGCCCTCGCAGCGCTAGGTGGGATTTTGAATCCCCTCAACTTCAGGCTCTCGGCCGGGGAGCTAGCATACATAATCAGGGATTCTGGTTCGAGATGGCTCCTCGCGAATAGCAGATTTCGGGACCTCGTCACCGGGACCATCTCCCATGGCGTGCCCTTGGAGGGTATCGTGTGGATGGATGGGGCCTCCTCCTTGGACTCGGGACTCGACGAGGTGGAATACGAGGAGGCACTGGGAGAAAAAAACCGGTGGATCAGCCCGGAGCCGGTTGAAGAGAACCAAGTAGCCCATTTGTATTACACGAGCGGGACCACAGGAAGGCCCAAGGGGGTAATGCTCACCCACAAGAACGTGTGCGTCCATGCCTTGGGCACCATCGCTGAACTTCACCTCACGGATAGAGACGTCTGGGCCCATGTAGCCCCGATGTTCCATCTGGCGGATGCATGGGCCACCTTCGCCATAAGCTGGGTTGGGGGAAGGCATGTGATGGTACCCCAATTCTCGCCAGAGGTGGTCCTGGAGACCATAGAGAGGGAGAGGGTCACAATAAGCAATCTCATTCCCACTATGCTCAATCTGATGGTGAAGCACCCTGAGGCCCGATCCCACGATTATTCGAGCCTGAGGGTCATACTGAGCGGCGGAGCCCCGATTGCGACCGAGGTGGTGAGGAGCATAATCGAGACATTCGGTTGCGACTACATCCAAACCTATGGCATGACTGAGACGAGCCCATATCTCACCCTCAGCATCCTGAAGGAGCACCTCGCATCTCTTTCCCCTCAGGAGCAGCTCAATTTCAAGGCGCGAACCGGAAGGCCCTTCATAGCAGTGGAGCTAAAGGTGGTTGACGAGGAGGGAAGGCCAGTTCCGCCAGATGACAAGACGGTGGGGGAGATATGGGTCAGGGGAGATACAGTGACACCTGGATACTGGAACCTTCCCGAGGAGACCAAGGCCGCTTTCCAGAATGGCTGGCTCAAAACTGGCGACCTGGCTGTGGTGGACAAGGAGGGCTATGTCAACATAGTGGACAGAAAGAAGGACATGATTCTCACGGGCGGTGAGAACGTGTATTCCACAGAGGTCGAGAACGTCCTGTACATGCACCCCAAGGTCCTGGAAGCGGCTGTCTTCGGCGTTCCTGACGAGAAGTGGGGGGAAGCTGTGAAGGCGGCTATTGTGCTCAAGCCGGGAGAGTCGGCCACGGAGGAGGAACTCATAGCCTTTTGCAAGGAGCGCCTCGCCCACTACAAGTGTCCAAAATCCATAGATTTTCTTCCGGAGCTTCCCAAGACGGGCTCTGGCAAGATAACCAAGAAGGCCCTCAGGGACCCGTACTGGAAAGGCTACGAGAAAAGAGTTCACTGATGGGACCTGGCCCCCTGAATAGCATAACAGACGTGAAAGGGATCATGGTGGGACATTTCACCCATCGGGCCTCTGCCTCTGGCACGACTGTGGTCCTCTGTCTCGATGGTGCGGTGGCAGGGGTGGATGTGAGGGGTTCGGCCCCAGGGACGAGGGAGACAGATCTTCTCGAGCCCCACAATCTCGTCGATAGGATCCAGGCTGTGGCCCTCTGCGGCGGATCCGTCTACGGCCTCGCGGCAGCAGATGGGGTGGTCAGGTGGCTCGCTGAGAGGGGATTCGGGTTTCCCGTCGGGCCAGGACAAGTTGCCCCCATAGTCCCGGCCTGCGTTCTCTTCGACCTCGGAAGAGGGAAGGAATTCGTGCCTCCTGTGAGCCGGGAGTGGGGCTACGAGGCATGTCAGGGAGCGAGGGAAGGGCACTTTCCCCTGGGATCAGTTGGAGCGGCAACTGGGGCAGTGGCAGGGGGAATAAAGGGAGGGATAGGAACCGCAAGCGAGATCCTGGACGAGGGTGAAACCATAGGCGCCATCGTTGCAGTCAATTCCTTCGGCTCGCCTGTGGACCCGAGTTCGGGCCTTCTCTGGGAGCTCAGGTTGGAAATGAGGGGAGAACTCGGGGATCTGGGAAGGAGGCCCGTCAAAGTTCCAGAGAGATTGGAGGGAGGAAGTGGCAAACACACGACACTCGCAGTCGTGGCGACGGATGTCTCCCTCGGCAAGGCTCAGGCCAAAAAGATAGCCCAGATGGCCCATGACGGTATCGCAAGGGCAATAAGGCCCTCCCATACCATGTTCGATGGAGATGTGGTCTTCTGCCTCTCCACGGGCCAAAGGGAGATGCCAAGAGAGGGAAAATTCTTGGGGGAGGGCATGGCTCAGACCATAAACAGGGTGGGAAGGGCCGCGGCGGATTGCGTGGCCAGGGCCATAATGAGGGCCATGGTAGAGGCAACGAGTGGCTACGGGTTTCCCGCTCTCGGGGACCTTCCCGAGCGGGTCTGAAGGGGAGAATTCCCAAAAGCTGAGACAGGAGGTGAGGGATGAGAAAGGTGGTTTTGTTCGTCGCATTGGCAATGGCTTTCCATTTACATGCATGGGCAGACAAGCCCACAAGGGGAGGGCACCTCAGAGTTGCGCTTCCTGATGAGCCTCCTGGGCTGGATCCGACATCCAATCCAGCCGCAGCCATAGACAGGGTCGTGTACGCGAACATCTGCGAGGCCCTGGTCATGGTCAACGACAAGGGGGAGCTCGTGCCTGGACTGGCCGAGAGATGGGAGATGAGCCCGGATGGCTTGAAGTACACTTTCCATCTACGAAAAGGGGTGAAGTTCCACAATGGCGAGCCCTTTGACTCCAAGGTGGCCGAGTGGAACCTGAGGAGGGCCATGGCGGAAAATACCCAGAACCCCCATCCCGAATACTATCGGGGAATCGTCGACATCCAGACACCGGATCCCCATACACTGGTTATCACCCTCAAGGAGCCCGATGCCCTCTTCCTCTTCCACATGGCAGAGGGCGACTCCGTCATGCTCCCCATGAAGGGATACGAGGAGATGAAATCCAAGCCCATTGGGACGGGTCCCTTCAAATTCGTGGAATGGGTAAGGGGAGACAGAGTAGTGATGGAGAGGTTCCCCGAATACTGGAATCCCGAGCTCCCTTACTTGGACAAGGTCACGATCCGCTTCATACCCGATGCGAGTGCTCAGGTAGCAGCCCTCAAGGCAGGGGATGTGGATGTGATAGGTTACATAGCAGCTCCGGAGTCCATCCAGGAATTCATAGGTGACAAGCGCTTCAAAGTCTATAACGGGACCACAACCGGGGAGGTGATCCTGTCCACCAATAACAAGGCCAAACCCTTCGACGATGTGAGGGTGAGAAGGGCCATGGCTCATGCCATAGACAGAAAGAAGCTCATAGAATTGGCCATGTTCGGATACGGGACACCCATAGGCTCCCACTGGTCCCCATCCACTCCTTACTACGTGGATCTCACTGGCATGTACCCGTACGACCCGGAGAAGGCGAAGGCCCTTCTCAAGGAGGCCGGCTATCCGAACGGCTTTGAAGCGGTCCTCAAGTTGCCTGACCGATATTCTTACTCCAGGAGATCCGGAGAGGTCATAGCCGACATGTTGGCCAAGGTGGGCATAAGGCTCAAGATAGAGATAGTGGAGTGGGGCCAATGGATAGATCGAGTCTTCAAGAACAAGGACTATCAGCTCACCTGCATCGGCCATGTCGAGGCCTGGGACATAGGCATATACGCTAAGCCAGGATATTACTTCAACTACGAATCTCCCAGGTTCAACGAGGCATACTCCAAGGCTCTCAAAGCCGTCACAGAGGAGGAAAAAGCTCGCTATTTCGGCGAATGCCAGCGGATAATAGCTGAGGACGCTGTGAATGGCTTCCTCTTCAGTGCACCGAACCTCCCTGTGATGAAGGCGGAGGTGATGGGGTGGTGGGAGAATTACCCCACGATCGCCATTGATTGCACCAAGGTCTGGATCAAGAAGTAGCTTCTCTTGGAAGCCCGAGACGCCATCTCCTGGGGAGCTTTTTCGGCCAGGGATGGCGTCGCGTCCTTGTTCAGAGGAAACAAAGGGCGATAGAAGCTTCCCCCAATGGGGCAGAGGGAAGGAAGGGGTTTGGACAATGGGCATTCCCTGGTTTGGGGGATTCGATGGGTGAGGCCCCAAGGAGAGTGAGCCCTCATGAACTCTCAAGGGGAAGGGGGGAGAAGGGAGTCTTTCCGAGGTCTGTGGTCCAATGATCCGATTTCTTCTCAAGAGATTTCTCTCCATGATCCTCATGCTATGGATTGTGGCCCTCGTGGTCTTCTGGGTCCTGTTCGTCCTTCCTGGGGATCCAGCCCAACTCATCCTGGGGATCCATGCCACGCCTGAAAAGCTCCAGGCCTTGAGAGCTGAGCTCGGGCTCGACAGGCCTTTTTTGGTCCAGTTCATGGACTGGATATGGAGCCTCATCACCTTGAAGGGAAGCCGCTCCATAGGTTACGACGTTCCTGTCTTGGAACTCATCTTGTCGAGGCTTGCGGTCACCGGGCCTCTTGCCTTGATGGCCATGGTGATCGCTACAGTCCTGGCGATCCCCTTGGGCATCTATGCTGCCAGGCATCAGAACAGGCCAGGGGACCTGGCAGTCATGGGTTTCACTCAGCTAGGGCTCGCGACCCCGGAGTTCTGGTTCGGGATACTCCTCATGCTGTTTTTCGCTGTCCAGGCGGGGTGGTTCTCCGCGGGGGGCTTCCCTGGATGGAAGCATGACTTCTGGGGTTCCCTAAAGGCCTTGGTCCTGCCCGCCTTCGCGCTTGGAGCCATAAGGGCTGCTGTGCTCGCCCGTCTCACTCGCTCTTCCATGCTGGATGTCCTCAGGGAGGACTTTGTCAGGACAGCCAGGGCCAAAGGGCTGAAGGAGAGGACTGTCATCTACACCCATGCCCTGAGAAATGCCCTGATCCCCGTTGTGACCATAATGGGGCTTCAGTTGGGGCAACTTCTGGCAGGTGCCATAATAATCGAGAACGTCTATTACTTGCCCGGCTTGGGAAGGCTCGTATTTCAGGCCATAGGTCAGAGGGATCTACCCGTTGTGAGGGAAGTTGTGGTGCTCATGGCAGCGATGGTCATAATGGTCAACTTCATAGTGGACGTGATCTACACCTTCATAGATCCCAGGATAAAGCTGGAGTGAGCCTTGAGAAGGTTTTTCGGGAACCTCAACTTCTGTGCCGGATTTTTCCTGTCAGCCGTGGTCATCCTGATGGCCCTTTTGAGCCTTTTTTGGACCCCCTATCCCCCCAACGAGATGGACGCCTCAGCGAGGCTCAAAAGGCCCAGTTGGGAGCATCCCTTGGGAACGGACCAGTACGGTAGGGACATCCTCTCTCGGATAATGAGGGGAGCGGTCAATTCTATAGTGGTGGGGCTCGTGACAGTTGCCCTGGGCATGGCACTCGGGGTCGCAATGGGACTTGTGGCCGCTTATTGGGGAAGGCTGGCTGAGGAAGGAATCATGAGGATCTGCGATCTGCTTTTTGCCTTCCCAGCCGTGCTCACGGCCATCCTCATCACCTCTGTCTTCGGGCCGTCTGTGGTGAATGCCATGTTGGCAATCGGAATCTTCTACGTTCCAGTTTTTGCCAGGCTTACGAGAGCAGTTGCCAAAGGAGTATGGGAGAAAGACTTCGTCCTTGCCTCCAGGGCATGTGGCCTGAGCGACTGGGCCATCACCTGGCACCACATCTTGCCCAATATCCTCTCGCCCTTGATCATACAGGGAACCATACAATTTGCCGTGGCCATTCTGGCCGAGGCAGGCCTGAGTTATTTGGGTCTCGGAGCTCAGCCGCCCCACCCATCTTGGGGAAGGATGCTCTACGAGGCCCAGACCTTTCTCGCGACAGCTCCTTGGATGGCCATATTCCCGGGAGCTGCCATTGCATGGGCTGTCCTCGGGTTCAACCTCCTGGGTGACGGCCTGAGAGATACCCTTGATCCCAAAATGGTGAGGAAGAGGTGAAGGATGCTCCAGGCCGATCTCGTAGAAGGAGTAATGAAACACATCCATGAAGGGGAGCTAGTGGATCTTGCTAGGGCTCTGGTGAGGATCAACTCGGTCTGGGACCCAGAATCCGGCACGTCGGAGAAGGAGGTCGCTGAGTTCGTGGCCAAGTGGGCGAGGGACGAGGGGTTCCAAGTGACGGTGGAGGAGGTACTTCCCGCAAGGCCCAATGTGATCATCACTTGGGAGGGAGTCGATCCATCCAGAACCCTCATGTTCGAGGCACACACTGATGTGGTCACCCCAGGGGATCCCTCTCTGTGGAGGTACGACCCCTTCGGTGGAGATGTGGTTGACGGAAAGCTCTTCGGAAGAGGGGCCAACGATACCAAGGGCAACTTGGCAGCGATGCTCATAGCCATGGCCTCCATAAAAAGGTCAGGGGTCAAGGTCCAGGGCAGGATCATCGCAGGAGTCCTCTGCGACGAAGAGGGGATGATGGCGGGTGTCCAGGACTTCATTAGGAGGGGGCATGCCGATGGGGTGACGGCTGCCATAATATGTGAACCCCAAGATGGCATGATCTGCCACGTTCAGAAGGGGGCCATAAGGGCTCGGTTCATTGCCAAGGGAAGGATGAGCCACGGTGCCATGCCTCTTTCCGGCCTCAACCCCATGCCACTTTTGGGGAAGGTCATAGGCGGTCTGTCCCAGATGGAACTCAAGGCCATAGAGAAAGTGGGGAAGGACCCTCTTCTGGGATGGCCCAGTTTCACCCCCACAGTTTTCAGAGCCCCGAGCAAGGGCCCGGCTCAGCTCAATGTCATTCCAGCTACGGCTGAGCTTCTCGCGGACATAAGGACAGTGCCTGCTCAGTCTCACGAGGAGATAGTGAGGGAGTTGAGAGAGTTGGCATCCAGGTGCCTCCGGGAGACAGAGGAGGAATACCGCTCCCTGGATAGTCTCCTGGGAATAGAGAGGGAAAGGGCTCTGGAGCTCCGATTGGAGATCTTGACCGACAGGCCCTGCACCCACACTCCCCTAAGCCATCCCCTCGTTAGAGCCCTGGACTGGGCCACGAAATCCGTGACGGGAAGAGATCCAGTTCACGGGGGGGTGCCAGGGGCAACAGACGGGACATATCTCTGGGCCCTCAAGGGAATACCCATAGTGACAACAGGAGCTGGCAAAAGGGAGGTGCCCCACCAGGTGGACGAGTGGGTTGATCTGGGGCAGCTTCTGGACACTGCCAAGATATACGCATTGGGTGCACTGGCTTACTTCTCCATACCGTCATGAACGAGCCCCTTCTGGAGATAAAGGATCTATGTGTCGAGTTCCACACCCCTGAGGGGACCCTCTCGGCAGTGGACGGCGTGGAGCTGAGGGTAGGGGCTGGCGAGTCAGTCGGGATCGTGGGAGAGTCCGGCTGTGGAAAATCTGTCACTGCCCTCAGTGTGCTTCGTCTTGTGCCAGAGCCCCCGGGGAAGATAGCCAGGGGAAGGATCCTGTTCCAGGGAGGGGATCTCCTCGACCTCGACCAGGAAGAGATGAGGAAGGTGAGGGGGAGGGAGATCTCCATGGTCTTCCAGGAACCCATGACGTGTCTGAATCCGGTTATGACCATAGGCCACCAAGTGGCGGAGCCCCTGATGGTACATCGAAACATGTCCAAGAAGGAGGCCATGGAACATGCAGCCCAGTGGCTCCAGAGGGTCCGAATCCCTTCCCCAAAGGAAAGGCTCAGGGACTTCCCCCATCAATTGTCGGGCGGGATGCGCCAAAGGGTGATGATAGCCATGGCATTGATCTGCCATCCCAAGCTGCTCATAGCGGACGAGCCCACAACCGCCCTCGATGTCACGATTCAGGCTCAGATATTGGCCCTGATGAGGCGTCTCAAAGAAGAACTCAACATGGCCCTCCTCCTCATAAGCCATGACCTCGGCATCATAGCTCAGATGACCAGTCGGGTGGCTGTGATGTATGGAGGAGAAGTGGTGGAAGAGGCCGGGGTGGAGGCCCTATTTTCCTCCCCTCTCCATCCTTACACCCAGGGGCTCTTGAGCTCAATGCCCCCTAGGGATGGGTTAGCAGGAGGCAAAAAGAGAGAGAGGCTCAGGGAGATTCCTGGGACTGTCCCCTCCTTTTTGGAGAAGATCGAGGGCTGCAGGTTCAAAGACAGGTGTCCCAGGAGCTTCACCTTGTGCGGCCAAGAACACCCCCCGATTGTGGAGATATCCCCTGGCCACAGGGTCCGGTGCTGGCTCGCTATGGACTCTCGGAGGAAAGGATGATGGGGGAGCCCCTTCTCCAAGTCAGGGAACTGTCGAAGGTCTTCCCCCTGGGAGGGGGCCTTTTCCGCAGGCCCAGGGCTTGGGTGAGGGCAGTGGAGGGAGTCTCCTTCGATCTCTTCCATGGAGAATGCCTTGGGCTTGTTGGCGAGTCAGGATGTGGTAAAACCACCGTGGGAAGGCTCGTGATGAGACTTCTCGAGCCAACATCTGGGAGGGTCTTTTTCCAGGGGAAGGATCTCACTCGGATGAGCCCATCCGAGCTGAGATCCATGAGGAGGGAAATGCAGATAATCTTCCAGGACCCTTACTCATCCCTCGATCCCAGGAAGAAGGTAGTGGACATAGTCACAGAACCCCTTTGGGTGACCGGGCTTGGCCGATCCGAAAGGAGAAGGGAGGCGGGAGAGCTCCTGGAAAAGGTGGGGCTAAGGGCATCGGACATGGACAAGTATCCCCACGAATTCTCGGGAGGTCAGAGGCAGAGGATAGGCATAGCCAGGGCTCTCGCCACAAGGCCCAAGATGATAGTGGCGGACGAGCCAGTCTCGGCCCTGGATGTCTCCATTCAAGCGCAGGTGCTGAATCTCCTTGTGGACCTCCAAAGGGAGTTGGGACTTTCCTATATCCTCATCTCCCATGATCTGAGCATAGTGGAGTACATGTGCGATAGGGTCGCGGTCATGTACTTGGGCCGCATCGTGGAACTCGCCCCAGTTGAGGCCTTCCAAGAGGATGTTCGTCACCCCTATACCCTGAGCCTCAAGGCATCGGTCTTGCCACCCGATCCCACTGCGAGATGGGAACCTCCCCCTCTGGAAGGAGATGTGCCGAGTCCCATCGAGCCTCCAGAGGGTTGTAGCTTCCATCCCAGATGTCCATATGCCTTCGAGATCTGCGGAAAGAAAAGGCCCGAACTCCGAGAGGTGGGGGATGGCCACTGGGTCTCCTGCTGGCTCAACGACGGGGTTGGGGTTCTGGGGGGAAAAAAGAGGGCTTGAAAATGGGAGCTCGGGAAAGATGAGAGGAAAAAGAGAGATCAGAAACCCCATGGTCCGAGGAGAGGGGAAGGGGGTCAACATACCCCCGGAGAAGCAAGAGAGGGTTCTCGATGCAGCCATAGAGGAGTTTTCCCAAAAGGGATATGCCAGGGCCAGCATGAATGCCGTGGTTGAGAGGGCGGGGATCTCCAAGGGTGCTCTTTTCAACTACTTCGGGAGCAAAAGCGGGCTTTTCGCCTTCGTGTACAGAATGGCTTTGGAGAGGATCAAGGGGTATCTCAAAGCGGTGAGGGAGCAAAGCAAGGGGGAGCCTTTTTTCTCGAGGC
>Ga0209227_1001177_pt1 | contig 20834 bp, 18 predicted proteins | sample YNPBryantNP2012_FD_185815 | JGI IMG/M metagenome (GOLD analysis project Ga0209227, IMG submission 185815) | Anoxygenic and chlorotrophic microbial mat microbial communities from Yellowstone National Park, USA - YNP Bryant NP 2012 (SPAdes)... ...
CGCTGGACCCCGTGCAAACGGAAAAAGAGCGCCGACGGGAGCCGTGGGATCGCGGGGAGATACTTTTGCTGACCTGCCCGCGGACCGACCTTCTCAGCCCGGAAGACTTTTCCCGCTGGCTCGATGCTGTGGAAAACCTTGAAGCGCGCCTTCGTTTTCGTCAGAGTCTTGAAGCTTTTATGGAAGAGCCATCTCGGGACGTCTTCAGGGAAGACCTCGTTCAAAGGGCGCGGGAGGTGGAAAGGGCCTTGCAAACCCTGTGGTCTCAATTTCAAAGGGACCTTCAGGGCCTTCGTGGGTATGGCTGCGTGTTGACGGCACCCCGCGAGGTGACGTTCGCCGATGTGTGGCAGGCCGTGGACCGCACGGGGGCACAGACTCTGGGAACGCGATCTTTTGACCGGGTTCCTGCAGTGTTCGTGCATTTGGAATCGGCGGCGATTTCGTAAAAGGGGAAGGGAGTTGGGGTTCGCGTCGCTCACCCCAACCGACATCTCCATAAAGTGACTGCAATGCTCCGTAACAGCTGGAGCCGAAACGCGGGAGAGCAGCTATGCCGGGTCGAATTCTTTTGGAGAGCCGTTTGGGGACGCTGGCCGGGGCGGTGGACGCCGCCGTGGCGCGCATGCAGGCGGAAGACATCGTTTCCCGCATCTGGGTTGGCGATCATACGGTATGGAAGCCCGAGCCCAAAGAGATCACGAACCGCCTGGGGTGGCTCAAAGCGCCGGCCGCCATGAAAGAGCGCCTTGAGGAAATCGAGGCGTTTGTGGACGATGTGCGGCACAGCGGCATGCGAGACGCTGTGCTCTTGGGCATGGGCGGATCAAGCCTGGCTCCCGAAGTGCTCTCTCGCATGTTTCCTGCCCGCGATGGGTTCCTCAACCTGACCGTTTTGGATACGACCCATCCCCAAGCCATCGCCCGAGTCCAAAAGAGGCTGGACCTTTCCAAGACCCTTTTCGTGGTGTCCACAAAATCCGGCGGCACGGTGGAAACCTTATCGCTTTTCAAATACTTCTACAATGAAGTCTCGAAGGCGATGGGGACCAAAACCGCCGGAAGCCGCTTTTGTGCCGTGACGGATCCAAGCAGCGGCCTGGAGACGCTGGCCCGATCCTTTGGTTTTCGAAAGATTTTCCAAAACGATCCCAATGTGGGAGGGCGCTATTCCGCCCTCACCTTTTTCGGTCTGGTGCCTGCGGCGCTTTTGGGGATCGATCTTCGGGAAATGCTCGACCATGCCGCGACGATGGCTGACGCGTGCCGCTGGGAAAATGGATCCACCATGGATCGCAATCCCGGCCTGTGGCTCGGGGCCGTGTTGGGCACGGCCGCTCTTGAGGGGAGGGATAAGGTGACTTTTTTCGTCGATCCCGGTTTCGCCAACTTGGCGGACTGGGTGGAGCAGCTCCTTGCCGAAAGCACGGGAAAAGATGGCACGGGAATCCTTCCGGTGGTGGATGAGCCCTTGGGAGAGACGGCCGCCTACGGGTCGGATCGATTGTTCGTGACCGTCTCCGACTCGAGAAGCCATGCCAAAGGATGGGCCCACGATCCTGGCGTGCTTTTGCGCGAAGCCGGCTTTCCCACGGTGTCCATCACGGCGGGAGGGCCGTGGGACGTGGGGGCTTTGTTTTTCCTATGGGAATTTGCCACGGTGGTGGCAGGCCATCTTTTGCGCATCAATCCCTTTGATCAGCCCAATGTGGAATCGGCCAAAGTCCAAGCCAAAAAGATGCTTGCGGCTTACAAAGAATCAGGTCGCTTGCCGGAAGTGCCGACGGCCTTTCGGTGGAACGATCTTGTGGTCCTGGGGGAGGCGGCGGGCTCAAGCGCACCGGAAGCCCTTCGCCGCTTCGCCGATGCCGTTGCCGACGGGGGCTACCTGGGAGTGCACGCCTATGTGGCGCCGTCTTCGGACGTAGACGGCGCTCTTCGCTCCCTGCAAAAAGCCCTAAGAGACCGCACGAAAAAAGCCGTCACGGTGGGCTATGGTCCGCGATTTCTTCATTCCACCGGCCAGCTCCACAAGGGCGATGCGGGCAAAGGGGCTTTCATTCAGATTACGGACGAGCCCAGCCCGGATCTTCCCATTCCCGACGAAGCCGGCCGGAAGGAGGCTTCGGTGAGCTTCGGCACGCTCATCGCCGCCCAAGCCTTAGGTGATCGGGAAGCTTTGCTCGCCGCCGGCCGAAGGGTGCTGCGCTTTCACATCACCGGCCAAGCGGCGCCCACGCTTCATGCCCTTGTCGAGGCCCTCTAGAAACGTTTCCTCCCCGACACGTTTCAGCCGTCTCCGGTATTTGACGTCCATGGCATCGAGGCGTCGGAAACGGCAGAGGGGCCGAAGACGCGTCGGAAAATGGTATCCACGTGTTTTAGGTGATAGCCCAGGTCGAACAGCGCGTCCAGTTCCGCCGCGCTGAGATGAGCGGTCACTTCGGGATCCGCTCCCAGCCGATCTTTGAGATGCCCGCCGTCCTGCCACACCTTCATGGCGTTTCGCTGAACCAGTCGGTAGGCGTCTTCGCGGGTGAGGCCTTTGCCCACCAAGGCGAGAAGCACCCGCTGGGAAAAGAGGAGACCTCCGGTGATTTCCACATTGCGGCGCATGCGGTCCGGATAGGCGACGAGTTTGTCCAGAACGCGGGTCAGGCGGGTCAGCATGTAGTCCAGAAGAATGGTGGAATCCGGTCCGATGATCCGTTCCACGGACGAATGGCTGATATCCCGTTCGTGCCACAAGGCCACATTCTCCATCGCCGCCAGAGCGTTTGCCCGAAGCACGCGGGCCAGCCCTGAAAGATTTTCCGAGGCGATGGGGTTGCGTTTGTGGGGCATGGCCGAGGACCCTTTCTGGCCGGGAGCGAAGTATTCTTCGGCTTCGCGCACTTCGGTGCGCTGCAGGTGGCGGATTTCCACGGCGATCTTTTCCACCGTGCAGCCGATGACAGCAAGCGTTGTGAAGAACTCGGCGTAGCGATCCCTTTGGATCACTTGGGTGCTGATGGGAGCGGGTTCCAGCCCCAGGCGGCGGCACACGCGTTCTTCGATGTCGGGATCAATGTTGGCATAGGTTCCCACGGCTCCCGAAATCTTTCCCACACGCATGGTCTCTCGAGCTCGACGCAGCCTTTCCCGGTTTCGCTGCATTTCGGCGTACCATAAGGCCCACTTAAGGCCGAAGGTGATCGGTTCGGCGTGGATCCCGTGAGAACGCCCCATCATGACCGTCTCTTTGAATTCAAAGGCGCGGCGCTTCAGCACGTCCAGGAGCCGGTCCAGGTCGTCCAAAAGCAGGTCGGAGGCTTCGAGAAAGAGCAGCGCGTTGGCCGTGTCCAAAACGTCGGAAGACGTCAGCCCTTCGTGAATGAAGCGGGAGGCCGGCCCCACGTGTTCGGCCACGCAGGTGAGGAACGCGATGACGTCGTGTTGGGTTTCCTTTTCGATTTCGTCGATCCGTTCCACGCGAAAGGCGGCTTTTTCGCGGATATCCTTCATGGCCCACGGCGGGATTTCCCCCCGTTCCGCCCGCGCTTCGCACACGGCCAGTTCCACGTCGAGCCACTTGCGATACTTGTTTTCCAGGGTCCAGATGCGGCCCATCTCGGGGCGCGTATACCGCGCTATCATAAATAAGAGCCCTCCTTTTCGAGATCCTTAAGGTCGCCAAACCATAGCGTAACTCTTCTCTTTTTTGAAAGGAGAAAACCGTCCGAATGGAGATTTCAGTGAAGAGCGCCGAGGCATAAGGCGGCTTCGGATGAATAAATCTTGGCGAAATGTCTGTTTTAGTGTTAAGGAAAGCGCGTTTCGTTTGACAGAATGAATCGATAGCCCGGGTGGAGGTTGGGGCCACATGCCGATCGCTTCCAATGTCAAAATGGGCAATGGGGTTCAAATACACCATCCTGAGTTGGTCAATCTTTACGGTTGCACCATCGGAGACGAGACGAAAATCGGAGCGTTTGTTGAGATTCAAAAGAATGCAATTATTGGCACCCGTTGCAAGATTTCGACGCATACGTTCATTTGTGAGGGAGTTACGATTGAAGATGAAGTTTTCATCGGGCATGGCGTTGTGTTCACCAACGATCGCTATCCTCGGGCAACGTGCGAAGGGCGATTGCAGACGGAAGCGGATTGGGTCGTTGTCCCCACGCTGGTCAAGAGAAAAGCGTCCATAGGCAGCGGTGCCGTCATTTTGTGCGGCGTGACCATCGGCGCCGGTGCATTGGTCGGGGCCGGCGCCGTGGTGACGCATGACGTACCCGATTACGCTGTCGTTGCAGGGGTTCCGGCGCGCTTGGTTCGCATGATGCCGGAACCGAAGAGCGAAAAGGGATGAGCAAAAACATACTGCTTCTTGTCGCTTTGACGGCGGGCATGACGGCCGCCGGGAATTTACTGATCAGGGAAGGCGTCGTCAGGGCAGGAGGCGTCTCGTTTAGTCCCGCCACGTTTCTGGAAGATCTCGTACGCCTAGCCCGACAACCCCTTTTGGTTTTTGGCGTCCTCCTTTATGGGATGGCATCCCTGGTATGGTTTAAGGTTATTGCCACTGAGAATTTGAGCACCAGTTATCCGCTGGTTGTCGCAATGACTTTTTTGTTGGTCTCTTTGGGTTGTGCCCTATGGTTTCGAGAGGTCATCTCGTTACAGAAAATCTTGGGCATGGTGCTGATCCTCTTGGGGATCATTGCCGTTAGTTCGTCGTGAGCATCGTAGTGAGGACAACGCTATGATTGGTGTCGGAGTCATCGGCTACGGGTACTGGGGACCCAATCTGGTGAGAAATTTTGCGGAAACTCCAGGTGCGCGGGTCGTCGCGGTTTCCGACCTGCGGCAAGAGCGCTTGCGCTTGGCGAATTCCAGGTATCCTGGAATTAAGGTCACGACCATCCATGAAGAACTTATTATGGATTCTCGAGTGGATGCGGTGGCCATTGCCACACCGGTTTCCACCCACTATGACTTGGCCCTGGCGGCTCTGGGAGCTGGGAAACACGTGTTGGTGGAGAAACCTCTTACCGCGTCCTCCGACCAGGCGAAACACCTTATAGAAGAAGCGCTGCGCCGAAACTTGGTCCTTATGGTGGATCACACGTTTGTCTATACCGGAGCAGTGCGAAAAATTCGGGAACTCATCACCAAGGGCGAACTGGGGGATATTTACTACTATGATTCGGTCCGAATCAACTTGGGACTTTTTCAGCACGACGTCAATGTGATCTGGGATTTGGCGGTCCACGATTTGGCTATTATGGACTACGTTCTGCCGTTTCAGCCGAAAGCCGTCTCTGCCACTGGGATGAGTCACATTTCCGGCAGTCCGGAAAACATCGCGTATATGACGCTCTTTTTCGACGGCAATCTTTTAGGCCACATTCATGTTAACTGGCTGGCGCCGGTCAAATTGCGCAGTACCCTTATCGGGGGAAGTCGAAAAATGATTCTTTACGACGACCTGGAGCCCAGTGAAAAAATCAAGGTATACGACAAGGGAGTGATGGTGGATACGAACGGAGAAAGCATCTATCAGATGCTTATCGGCTACCGCACAGGAGACATGTGGGCCCCGCGATTGGACCACACGGAAGCTCTGCGCACGGAGGTCAGCCATTTTGTGGAATGTATCGAGGGAGCCCGGCGGCCTCTTACGGATGGAGAGGCGGGGCTACGGGTGGTAAGGATTTTGGAATCAGCGACGGAATCCATGAAGGCACAGGGTCGGTTGGTTCGGATCTAAAAGGAGCCCCTGCATGGTCCCTTTTGTTGACCTCAAGGTGCAGTACGAGCAGATTAAAGAAGAGGTTCATGAAGCGATCTCCAAGGTGCTCGCGAGCTGTCAATTCGTATTGGGTCCGTTTGTGAGCACTTTTGAGGAGGCCTTTGCAGCGTATTGCGGGGTTCGGTATGCCGTTGGTGTCAACTCCGGGACAAGCGCTTTGCATTTGGCCCTCTTGGCCGCAGGCGTCGGTCCCGGGGACGAAGTCATCACGGTACCCTTTACTTTTGTCGCCACGATTGCAGCCATACGATATGTGGGAGCACGACCCGTTTTTGTAGACATCGACCCGCGAACCTATACCCTGGATGTGCGATGTTTGGAAAGATGCGTGACGGCAGCCACCAAGGCCGTGATTCCCGTCCATTTGTATGGGCACCCTGCGGCGATGGACACGATCCAGGACATTGCCCGGCGTTACGGTCTTGTTGTCATCGAAGATGCCGCACAAGCTCACGGAGCCGAATACCGTGGAATGAAAGTTGGCAGCGTGGGGGACATGGGCTGCTTTAGCTTTTATCCGGGCAAAAATCTGGGGGCTTATGGCGAAGGTGGGGCTGTGGTGACCAATAACCCCGAGTATAACCGAACCCTGCGGATGCTCCGTGATTGGGGCGGGGAACGGAAGTATGAACATGTTTTGAAAGGTTATAATTATCGTATGGAGGCGTTGCAAGGAGCTATCCTGTCCGTCAAGCTACGCTACCTCGATCAGTGGACGGAAGCTCGCCGACAACGGGCGCGTCTCTACACCCGCCTTTTGCGGGATGCCGATCTTTCGTTGCCCGAAGAAATGTCCGACGCCAAGCACGTGTACCATATCTACGCCGTTCGAACCCCTCAGCGGGAGGTTCTGCAAAAAGTCTTGGCCGATCACCACATTCAGACGGGCATTCATTACCCTTACGCGGTCCATCTTCTTCCGGCCCACAGCGATCTGGGCTACAGGTCCGGCGACTTTCCCCATGCTGAGGCGGCGGCCCGGGAAGTGCTGTCTTTGCCCATGTATCCGGAACTGCCTGAGGAAGCTGTGATGCAAGTTTGTGAGATCATTCGAAAGGCCCCCATAGGAAAAACTGTGTGTGAGGGAAGACGATGCGATGTGTAGTCACCGGGGGAGCGGGATTTATTGGGTCGGAGTTGGTTCGCCAGTTGTCGGCCCGGGGGGATGAGGTGACCGTGGTGGACAACCTGGTGAATGGAAAAAAAGAGAATCTCGAGGATCTGCCGTCCCGTAACGTCCACCTTGCGGTAGTAGACATTCGCGATAAAAAGGCCATGTTTCCCTTATTGGAGGATGTGGACATTCTTTTTCACCTCGCCTGTTTGGGCGTGCGCCATGCGCTGCATTCCCCGATGGAAAACCATGATGTGAACGCAACGGCTACCTTGCGCCTTTTGGAGTGGGCCCGACTGCGAGGGGTACGAAAATTCGTCTACGTGTCCACGTCTGAAGTTTACGGAACGGCGCGGCAGGCGCCCATGGCGGAAGATCACCCCACTTTTCCTCACACGGTCTATGGGGCATCCAAACTGGCCGGTGACTGCTACACACGCGCCTACTATGAAACCTATCGATATCCCACGGTGATCGTCAGACCCTTTAATACCTATGGGCCTCGATGCCACCATGAGGGGGATAGCGGGGAAGTCATTCCGAAATTCATGCTCAGAACCATGGCGGGACGGCCCATGGTCATTTTCGGGGATGGAAATCAAACGCGAGATTTCACCTATGTGGAAGATACGGCCCGGGGCATTCTTCTGGCTGGCCTTTGTGATCAAGCCGTAGGAGAAACACTGAACCTCGGAAGTGGACAAGACATCGCCATCAAGGATCTTGCCGTCAAGGTGGCGGAGTGTTTCGGCTTGGATCGGCCGCACATCATTTATGAAGATCCCCGTCCCGGAGATGTGGCCCGATTGTGTGCCAAGACAGCCCGGGCCCGGGAACTGTTGGGCTTTGAGGTCCGGGTATCCCTTGAAGAAGGCCTTCGAAGGCTCAAGGCTTGGTACGAAAGCCGGAGACAGTCCCCCGAGGAACTCCTGAAACAGGAAATCGTCCGAAACTGGGAAATCAAAAGGGAGCAGGGTAGTGACGAATTCTTTTCTCCCAGTGGCTCGACCGTGGATTGATGAGCGGGAAGTCCAGGCTGTCCGTCGGGTGTTGGAGTCCGGGTGGTTGACCCAAGGACCGATGGTGGAGGCTTTTGAAAGGGAGTTCGCGCAATTTGTTCACGCCCCTTACGCCTGCGCGGTCTCCAGTTGCACGACGGCGCTCCATCTAGCCTTGCGGGCCGTAGGGGTCGGTCCCGGCGATGAAGTCATCACCGTGAGTCATTCGTTTATCGCCACGGCCAACAGCATCCGTTATTGCGGTGCCGTTCCCGTCTTTGCCGACATTGAGCCCGGGACATTTAATCTGGATCCGACGTGCCTTGAGTCCCTCATTTCTCAGAGAACAAAGGCCGTCTTGTGTGTCCACCAAATGGGCATGCCATGCGATATGGCTCGCATCGTCCCATGGGCGCGCGCCCATGGACTCGCTGTCATCGAAGATGCGGCGTGCGCCGTTGGAAGCGAGATTTTCTGGGACGGGCGCTGGGAAAAGATCGGCAAGCCCCATGGAGACGCAGCGTGCTTTTCCTTCCACCCGAGAAAATTGCTCACCACCGGCGACGGCGGCATGATCACCACGGCGAGGAAGGACATCCATGAGAAATGTCGCCTTTGGAGACATCACGGGATGAGTATTCCCGATGCGGTTCGTCACACATCAGACCGAGTGGTCTTTGAGTCGTACGCGACTCTGGGCTTTAATTATCGCATGACCGATATCCAAGCCGCTGTTGGGCGAGAGCAGTTGCGGAAAATCCCGCAGATAGTGAGCCGGCGGCGGCACCAGGTTCAGCGATATCGGGAAATGTTAAGCTCGGTTTCAAACATTGTTTTTCCCGAGGAGCCCCCATGGGCTCGAAGCAATTGGCAGTCGCTGTGTGTGCGACTGCCCGCATCGTGTGATCAAGTCCAGGTGATGCAGTTTTTGCTCGAAAAAGGGATTGCCACACGTCGTGGCATCATGTGCGCCCACCGGGAACCGGCCTACGCTCAAGAGCCCTGGTCCTGCGGTTTCGGCCCCGGTTCCTGCGGATGCCCGCCGGGAACATGCAAACGGCTCAAGCATAGTGAAGAGGCGCAAGATCGAGGCATCATCCTTCCTCTATTCCATGACCTTACCGTGGAAGACCAGAAACGCGTCGTCGAGGGGCTCAAGGAGGTGTGTGCTCGATGCTGACGGATGAGGGAGGCGAAAAAGCGCCTTGCCTTTTGAGTGGCCACAGGGAAAAGCTTTTGGTCAGTGTGGTAAGTCCCGCCTTTAATGAATCGCGCAACGTCCCTCGTCTTTATCAAAGCCTTGTGGAAACTTTTCAGCCCCTTTCCGTGGACTGGGAGTGGGTTGTCGTGGATGATCATTCCACGGACGAAACCTTCCAAACCCTTTTGAATCTGGCTGGCAAGGACTCCCGGGTTCGAGGCTTTCGGCTTGCTCGAAACTCCGGCTCCCATGCGGCGCTTGTGTGCGGGCTGCATCATGCCCGAGGAGACTGTGTCGTGGTCCTCGCTTCGGACTTGCAGGATCCGCCGCAGCTCATCCCGGAAATGCTCAGACTTTGGCAGCAAGGATATCATATCGTTTGGGCTGTTCGCCGAAGACGCGAAGGCATAAAAAAATCCTCCCTGTGGTTTTCCAGGCTTTATTATTACACCATGCGCCACCTTTTCGGCCTCAAAGAACTTCCGGAGACAGGGGCGGATTTCTTTTTGGCGGACAAACGCGTCATAGAGGCTCTGAAGGGTTTTCACGAGCGCAACGTCAATTTGATGGCGCTGTTGGCATGGATGGGATTTCGGTACACGCGAATTGATTATGACAAAAAAGCTCGGGTTTATGGAAGGTCTGGGTGGAATTTTGCTAAGAAGCTAAAGCTGTTTATAGATTCTGTAGCCTCCTTTTCCTATCTTCCTATTCGAGCCATATCGGTGATTGGATTTATCACCGCCATGGTGGGTTTTTTATATGCCGGGGTTGTCGTTATCAATGCTTTGCGAGGGGCTCCACCCCAAGGTTGGGCTTCCCTTATGGTCGTTGTGCTCGTCATCGGGGGCGTCCAAATGATCATGATGGGTGTCTTGGGGGAATACCTTTGGCGGGCATTCGATGAGACCCGCAGAAGACCCAAGTTCATCATTGAAGAGACGACGGAAAACCAAAGGGCTGGACCTGTGCGCCGGGATTTGCACGGCCACGAAGCGAAAACCGAATCTCGCAACGGATGAAGGTCTTCTTCACGTGTTTTCGAGCCCCCATACAACCCTTTCGGTTCAGCCGGTTCGGGTGACTTTATTGAGCTGTTCCATGGCCTTGTTGGGAGCCAGAAGGACCAATACGTCTCCGGGTTGGACGACGAAGTCGGCCTTGGGAATGAATATTGGCGTATTACTGCGCGCTTGGCGTACCGCCAAAACCTGGGTTCCGAAACGGTTGATCAGGTCCAGTTCCCGCAGGGTTTTTCCTTCGAAGGGCGGCGGAGCTTCCACTTCGAAAATGCCGTGATCCCCGATAAAGGGCAAATACTCCAGCATGTTCGGGTTCGCCAGCCGCCTGGCCAGACTCAATGCCAGGTCCTTTTCGGGAAAAAGGATTTGATCGGCCCCGACGCGCCGCAGAATTCTTTCGTGTTCTTCGCTCAACGCCTTGGCGTAGACGTTTCGAACCCCGATTTCTTTAAGGAGGAAGGTGGTCAGAATGCTGGCCAGCATGTTGGTCCCGATGGTCACCACGGCCACATCGGCTTCCGTAACCCCCAGATCCAGAAGGTTTTCCTTTTGGGTGGCGTCCGCCGTCGCGGCCACAGCAATGTCGTTTTTGGCGTGCTGCACGGCATCCTTTCGAATATCCAGACCCAGCACGTCAAAACCCTGCCGGGTCAATTCCCTTCCAAGATAGTACCCGAAATTGCCCAAGCCGATAATGGCGATGCGCTTCACGGGTCATCCTTTCAGCCGATCATCACGGGTTCTTCGGCGTATTCATAGCGGCTGGTCCGCGTTGTGGGTTGGATGGCTGCCGCCAGGACCAAAGGTCCCAGACGGCCGATGAACATCAGGGCGATGACCGTGACCTTTCCCCAAGGGCTCAACGTGGGAGTGGCCCCCAGGCTCAGCCCTACCGTGGCAAACGCCGAGGTGGCTTCGAAAAGGAGATCCAGGAAACGGCCTCGACCTTCCGGGACCCGAAGGCGCCCTAGTTCAAAGGCGAGCAAGAAGGCCGTGCCCAGGACCACAACCACAGCTGACAACACAAACACGGAAAAAGCCCGTCGCAAAGTTTCCTCGGAAATGGTCCTCTTGAACGCGTGCACGCAGGGGCTCCCTTTCAGACGGGCTCGACTGAGAGCCACAAGGACCGCCACGGTCGTGGTCTTGACCCCCCCACCTGTGGATCCGGGACAGGTCCCGACAAACATCAAAAGGATCGTTCCCAAAAGGGTCAACTCTCTCATGCGGGAAAAGTCCAAAGAGTTGAATCCGGCCGTCCGGGTGGTGGTGGATTGGAAGAAAGCGGCCAAAATCTTGCTCTGAAGGGGCAAGCCAGCCAGCGTGTTTGCCCATTCGGTGCTCAAGAAGAAGACGGTGCCGAAAAGGAGCAGGAAAATCGTGCTGGTGACGGCCAGTTTGGAGTGCAGGGACAGGCGCCTCCAGGGTTTCCGTGTTCGAAGGGCCCAAGCCGTTTCGTGGAGGACGAGAAAGCCGAGGCCGCCGAAGATGATCAAGCCCGCCATGGTCAGAAGGACGACGGGGGAATCGCGAAAGCCCATGAGAGAATCCGAAAAAAGAGAGAACCCTGCGTTGCAAAAGGCGCTCACACTGTGAAAGAGCGCCTGGAGAACGGCCTCGTCGGGCGGCATTCGCTGGAGCAAGGCGCCGGCCAGGAAGACGGCTCCCACACCTTCAATGAGAGCGGTAAAGAACACCACGTGGACAATAAGGCTTCCCAGATGGGCACTGGGGCCGGAGGTGTAGGTGTCTTGAAGGAGAAAACGGGACCGAAAGGAGACGCGCTGTCCCAAGGCCATGAGAAGCACGGTGGAAAACACCATGATGCCGAGGCCGCCCACCTGGATCAGGACAAGGAGCACCCCTTGAGCCGACGGGCGGAAGAGCGTGCCGATATCGTACAGGCTTAACCCCGTGACGCAGGTGGCCGAAGTGGCCATGAACACGGCGTCAAGAAAGGGAATATGGAGGTTCGTTCGAGTGGGGATTGCCCATAGGGCCACACTGCCCGCAAAGATGACGGCGGCGAAACCCACCACAGGGATGAGAGGCGGCGGCAGCGGCAGGCTTTTCCTTTGAACGCGCTCCATAGGGAATTCTTCCTTTGACCGTAGCGGCCCCCGTATAGCACAAAAGAGCGGGCGGTGTCCAAAAGCCTTTGAAATGGCCCGGAAAGGACGCAGACCGGTTTGACTCTTGCCGAGCGGTGACTATAATCAATTCACTGTGCGGCGCACTCCGCACGAGGCGTCACCCTCCTTTTCAGGACGCACCATGCCCGAGGCACTGCTTCAAACCGTCCGCCTGACTTTGGCGGGGCTTATTCCCGCGGTTTTTCTGCGACGTCCGAACCGTTTTTTGGCGGAAGTGCTCATGGAAGACGGCCGCCGGGAAAGAGTTCATTGCCCCAATTCGGGATCCATGAAGGGGTGTTTGGAGGAAGGGGCCCCGGTGCGGCTGTCTCGTGCCCGTTCGGGCCGGGTGCGTAAGACGGCCTACACGTGGGAAATGATCAAGATCAACGGCGGCTGGGTGGGCATCAACACCCAGGTTCCTAACGAACTGGCCGCCCAGGCTGCCCAAAAGCGGGCGTTGCCTCTTTTTCGAAACGTGACCGCTGTGCATCGGGAAGTGGCGGCTGGAAACCACGCCCGCATGGACCTCCGTGCGGAAACCTTTACAGGCCCCCTTTGGGTGGAAGTGAAAAACGTGACCCTCGTGGAAGACGGCACGGCCTTTTTCCCCGATGCCGTGACCGCTCGAGGGACCAAACATCTGGACGTTCTTGTCAACCGGGTCCGGTCCGGCGAGCAGGCGGCCATGTTGTATGTGGTTCAAAGGTCGGACGCTCGACGGTTCGCTCCGGCGGCCCATATCGACCCCGTTTATGCCGAGCGGTTTCGGTGGGCTCGCGGCGAAGGGGTGGGTGTCTGCGTCGTGCAGGCCCGTGTCAGTCCCGAAGCGATCGTTTTGGAAAGGCTTTTGCCGTTTGCGTAAGGGTTCCGCAAATGTTTCTTTAATGGGGAAGGCGGGTGGCCAGGAGGCGCTCCGGCCCGCCCGGAAAAAAGGAGGCATTCATGAGTGAAATCATTTCGGTACGGGCGAGGGAGATTCTGGATTCTCGAGGAAACCCCACGGTGGAAACGGAAATCGTTTTGGAATCGGGGGTAATGGGCCGGGCGGCGGTGCCCTCGGGAGCCTCCACGGGATCTCGGGAAGCCTTGGAATTGCGCGACGGCGACCCCAAGCGCTATTTGGGCAAAGGGGTCCTTAACGCCGTTCGAAACGTCAATGAAGAGATCGGGCCGAAGATTCTGGGCATGGAGGCGCAAGACCAGGTGGAACTGGACCGGTTCATGATCGCTTTGGACGGCACGGAAAACAAAAGCCGCCTCGGCGCCAACGCCATCCTTTCGGTGAGCATGGCTGTGGCCAAGGCTGCCGCCGAAGAATGCGAATTGCCTTTGTACCGATATCTCGGCGGGGTGTCGGCCCGGCTTCTCCCCGTTCCCATGATGAACGTGCTCAACGGCGGCGCCCATGCCGACAACAACCTGGACATCCAAGAATTCATGATCGTCCCGGCGGGGGCGCCCACTTTTCGAGGGGCCTTGCGCATGGGCGCCGAAGTTTTCCATCATCTGAAAAAGGTCTTGAAATCGAGAGGCTATAACACGGCCGTCGGAGACGAAGGCGGTTTTGCGCCGAACCTTCAGTCCAACGAAGAGGCCCTGGAGCTTATTATGGAAGCGATCCAGGCGGCCGGCTACGCCCCTGGAGACGATGTGTTCATCGCGCTGGATCCGGCGGCCAGCGAGTTCTACGAAAACGGCCGCTATGTTCTCAAAGCCGAAAGAAAGCCAGAAAAGTCTGCGGAGGAACTCATCGACTTCTACGAAAGCTGGGTGGATCGTTACCCCATCCTGTCCATCGAAGACGGCATGGCCGAAAGCGACTGGGACGGTTGGAAGCTGATGACGCGCCGTCTGGGCACCCGCATTCAGATCGTCGGCGATGATGTGTTCGTTACCAACACGAAAATCCTTGCGCGCGGCATCGACGAAGGCGTGGCCAACGCCATCCTGATCAAGCTCAACCAGATCGGCACGGTCACCGAAACCTTCGATGCCATGGCCATGGCGTATCGCGCGGGCTATCGAGCGGTGATTTCCCATCGGTCCGGCGAAACGGAAGACACCACCATCGCCGATCTCGCCGTGGCGGCCTCTACCGGGCAGATCAAAACGGGGTCCGTGTCCCGCACAGACCGCATTGCCAAGTACAACCAGCTGCTGCGCATTCAAGAAGAACTGGGGGATGCGGCCCGATATGCCGGCATCGAAACCTTCCGGCGCTGAACCTTCGGCGGACGAGCGGGATCGTCCCGTGCGCATCGCTTTGACGGGCGGGATCGCTTCGGGCAAAAGCACGGTGGCGAGGATGCTGGCGGAAAAAGGGGCGGTGGTGCTGGATGCCGACGAAGCGGCCCGCCGGGCGGTTCAGCCGGGACAACCGGCCTGGGTCAGATTGAGGAAAATCCTGGGGCCTGATTTTTTCGATCCCTCCACGGGAGAACTCAAGAGAAGGAAACTTCGGGAGCGGATCATCCGCGATGAGGTGCTCCGCTCCCAAGTCAATGCCGCGGTCCATCCCGCCGTGTTGGAGACCATGGAAGCGGCATGGCGCGAGAGTTGCCTACGTGAGCCTACCCGGCCCGTCATTTTCGACATTCCCCTGCTCTACGAGGCAGGACTCGAAGAAGCCTTCGACTGCGTGGTCCTGGCCTATGCCGATCCGGAAACCCAAGTGCGGCGGTTGCATCGTCGGGATGGTGTTTCACTGGAGGAAGCGCGAAAGACCCTGGCCATGCAGCTTCCCATCCAATGGAAACGCCGTCGGGCCCACGTGGTGATCGACAACTCGGAAGATCTGGAAAGCACCCGGCGTCAGGTGGACGCTTTGTGGGAAAAACTCATGCGAAGGGAAAGACTATGCCGGAAAGACACACCCACGACGTGGTCATAGTGGGCTCAGGCCTTGCGGGGCTGAGGGCGGCCGTGGAAACGGCCGGCCGCCTCAATGTGGCCCTCATCAGCAAGGTATTTCCCACTCGGTCCCATTCGGGCGCTGCCCAGGGAGGCATTGCGGCGGCCTTGGGCAATGAAGAGCCCGATTCGTGGGAATGGCACATGTTTGATACCGTCAAGGGCGGCGATTACCTCACGGACCAGGACGCCGCCGAAGTGCTTGCCCGGGATGCGCTTCGCGCCGTTTACGAACTGGAGCACATGGGAGTGCCGTTCAACCGCAATCCCAACGGCACCATCGCCCAGAGGGCGTTCGGGGGCCACACGCGAAACTTCGGCGAAGCGCCGGTCAAGAGGGCGTGTTACGCGTCCGACCGGACAGGCCGCGTCATCCTGGACACCCTTTACGGCCAATGCGTTCAAAGGGGAATTCAGGTTTACCCGGAACTGTCCGTGGTGGATCTTGTCGTTCGAGACCGCGTCGTCTGTGGGGTCGTGGCTTTGGACTGGGCGACGGGCGAGCTGCACATCTTTCACGCCAAAGCCGTCATGCTGGCCACGGGCGGTTTCGGCAAGGTGTTCAAGACCACGTCCAACTGTTTCGCCAATACGGGGGACGGAGCGGCCTTGGTCTATCGGCATGGTTTCCCCTTGCAGGACATGGAATTCGTGCAATTTCACCCCACAGGCATCTACGGCCTTGGGGTGCTCATCAGCGAAGCGGCTCGAGGCGAAGGCGGGATTCTGAGGAACAACCTGGGCGAGCGGTTCATGGAGCGCTATGCACCGACGATTAAGGACCTTGCCGCCCGGGATGTAGTCTCGCGGGCCATCATGAGCGAAATTCGAGCCGGGAGGGGGATTGACGGCCGTGATTTCGTGCATCTGGACCTGACCCATCTGGGCAAGGAACGACTGGCGGAAAGACTCTCGGATATATCGTCCTTTGTCCGCATCTATCTGGGAATCGACCCGGCGGAGGCCCCCATTCCGGTCCAGCCCACGTGCCATTACATGATGGGCGGCATTCCGACGGATGTGGACGGCCGTGCTTTGGACGCGCAAGGGCGGCCCATAGCGGGGCTTTACGCCGCCGGGGAGTGCGCCTGTGTCTCCGTTCACGGAGCCAACCGGCTGGGGTGCAATTCGCTTTTGGACTTGGTGGTCTTCGGGCGTCGTGCCGGGAGGCACATGGCGGCCCAGGTGCCGAAAACGGACCTCGTGCCCCTGCCTTCCCAAAGCGACGCGCCCGTTCGGGAACGGATGGCAAAGATCAAAGAAAGGACGAAGGGCGTTCGGCCTGTCCTTCTTCGCGAACGCATGCAACAGGAAATGATGGAACGGTGCGGCGTCTACCGCACGGCAGAAGGGCTGGAAAAGGCCCTGGAAACCATTCGAGAGCTGCAGGAAGAGTTTCGGCGACACGTGTTTTTGGATTACCGGGGCGACCGGTACAACACCGACCTTATGGAAGCTCTGGAACTGGAATCGCTCTTGACGTTGGCCGAAGTGATTCTTGTTTCGGCGGCATCCCGTCGCGAAAGCCGGGGAGCCCACAGCCGGGAAGACTATCCGGAACGGGACGACCAAAACCATCTGCACCACACCCTGGTTTTTCGCGACGAGGCGACGCTTCACCTGATCGCCAAGCCGGTTTCCATCACCCGGTTCCAACCCAAACCGAGGGTTTATTGAGATGGAATTGACCTTTGAAATCTTTCGTTTTGATCCCGAAGTGGACACCGCGCCGCGCTACCAGACCTATCGGGTTTCGGCGGAGCCGACCGAGCGAATCCTGGATTGCCTGAACCGGATCAAATGGGAACAAGATGGCAGCCTGAGCTTTCGCATGTCGTGCGGCCACGGGGTATGCGGGTCCGATGCCTTGCGCATCAACGGCCGGTGTGCTCTGGCCTGCCAAAAGCTGGTCAAGGATGTGGCCGAGGCTCAGCCGGTTCGAGTGGAGCCGTTGCCGTCTTTCACGGTGCTCAAGGATCTGGTCGTGGATCTGGAACCTTTTTTCGAAAAGGTGCACTGGGTCAAACCGTATCTTTTGGGCGGGCCGGAGGCTCCCGAAAAGGAAAGGTTGCAGGATCCGGAAGAAAGAAAGAAACTGGATCACGTGATTCGGTGTATCCTGTGCGCCTGCTGCGTGGCCTCCTGCCCGGTGACGGCGGAAAACGATCGCTTTCTCGGGCCGGCGCCCCTTGTGTGGGCGTTCCGCTACATTTTCGACGGTCGCGACAAGGAAAAAGAGGATCGATTGCGCAGGGTCGATACGCCGGACGGCGCCTGGGGCTGCAAGAACCATTTCGAATGCACCCGGGTATGCCCCAAGGAAATCCCCGTCACCAAGAGCATCAACATCATCAAGCGGGAAATCGAAAAGGTGCTGCGTTAAAAGAAAGGAGGCTCATCATGTTCCAACAAAAAGACGTGGAAGCGAAAATCCGAGAGCTCTACCCGGACATCGACAAGTTCGGCATCTTCGTCACGGTGAAAAAGGACAAACTGGTGGGCGCCACCAACTACGCCGTGCAATTGGAAAAAGACACGCGAAAGGCCACCTTCAAGCTGGGCATCGAGGACGTCAAGCAGTGCATGGCGGGAAACCGTTGTGCGCTGATCACGGCGGAGCTTGGCCAGTTCATCAAGCGATTCATTGACGAAAACTACAGCATCGCCGAAGCGGGCTAGGAATGGATGTGAAAGTGCCCTTGTCGCTTCGTTGCGTGGAAGGGGGGTACGGTGCGGGGTGAGAGGGCGCGGCTAAAGACGCTCCTACAGGGGCTATTCCCGGAGAAGCTGGAAGGGCGGCGTTCTTTTTCGTCTTTCCGCATGGAGACCCCTTCGACGTTCCGACCGCAATCTTAGAACAAACCCGTAGGTTGGGGTGAGCGAAGCGAACCCCAACAAAGCGCGGTCGCAGGGATATTTCAGCAGAAAATCCAAGGAGTGTCCTCTGAAATGGCCCGCCTGCCGGCGGGCCAATCCATCAACCGAAGTGCTTCCATGGCAAAGGAAGGAATCGAATGTTTTATTGGCTTCCCGGACCGTTAAACGGTCTTTTTTCCATCGCGTGGCTTTCCGCCAACACGCTTCTGTGGTTTGTCCCTCTTCTTCTTGCGGCTTTCCTCAAATGGGTCGTTCCCGCACCCCGATGGCGCGCATGGTGCGACCGCGTGCTCAACGGCATCGCCCAGACCTGGGTGGCGATCAATAACCTGGGCATGGCTTTGACCAAAAGAATCCACTGGAAAGTCACCGGCGTGGAATCCCTGAAAGAAAAGGGCTGGTATTTGGTTTTGGCCAACCACCAAAGCTGGACGGATATCGTGGTGCTCCAGAAAGTGTTCCACCGCCGCCTTCCCTTTCTGAAGTTCTTTCTCAAGAAAGAACTCCTCTATGTGCCCTTCTTGGGCATGGCGTGGTGGGCTCTGGATTTTCCTTTCATGAAAAGATCATCCGCGACAGCCATCAGGAAAAAGCCACAAATCCAGGCACGAGACGTGGCGGAAACGGTCAAGGCCTGCGAGAAATTCAAGCGGGTGCCCATCACGGTGATGAATTTTGCCGAAGGAACCCGCGCGACAGCGGCCAAGATTCGGGAAAAGGGCTCCCCTTACACCCATCTGCTGCGGCCAAAAGCCGCGGGGGCGGCTCTGGTGCTGGCCACCTTGAAGGAGCGCTTGCAGAGCATTGTGGATGTCACCGTGGTCTATCCCGAAGGGCCCATCAGCTTTTGGCGGTTTCTGTGCGGCAAGGTTCGAGACGTCTGGATTCATGTGGAAACGATTCCGATCCGCCAAGAACTCTTGGGGGATTATTTCAACGATCGGGAATTCCAGAAGCGCTTTCAAAAATGGCTAAACGATCTGTGGGAAGCCAAAGACCGGCGGATCGACGCCATGAAACGTGAATGGGAGCGACGGGCTCTTGGGAAGAGCGGCGACGTGCTCCAGCCCACGACGGATTGGGACGAATCCATGGCGTAACGCGCCGAGAGCCGTGTGTGCGCGGATGGAGTGGTGACGGTGCACGGATTGGCGAAGCGTCTTGGCGTTTTGGACATTTTTTGCATCGCTTTTGGAGCGATGGTCAGTTCCGGCATCTTCATTCTGCCGGGACTGGCCCACGCCAAGGCGGGACCCGCCGTGGTGGTCTCCTACTTTCTGGCCGGATGCCTCATGGGCTCGGCGGCGCTAAGCACCATTGAGCTGGTCACGGCCATGCCCAAAGCCGGGGGCGACTATTTTTTCATCACCCGAGCCATGGGGCCTGCGGTGGGCACGGTCCTGGGGCTTCTCAGCTGGTTCGCCCTCACCCTGAAAAGCGCCTTTGCTTTAGTGGGCATTTGGGCTTTTGCCGAAAAATTCCTTCCCTTTGGCAGCCGGGCCGTGGTGGTGGGGCTGGCTGTTTTCTTTACGCTGCTGAACCTTTGGGGAACAAAAGGGTCCAGCCTGTTCCAGACAATTTTTGTCATCATTTTGCTAAGCCTCATGAGCCTCTTCGTGGTTCGAGGATTTCCCCACGTTCGCATCCAAAACTACGTTCCCTTTACACCCTACGGATGGAACGCAGTCCTGGCCACGGCGGGTTTCGTCTTCGTCTCCTACGGCGGACTAATCCAGATTTCCGCCTTGGCCGAAGAGGTCAAGAATCCTTCCCGAACCATCCCGCTGGGGCTGTTGTTGGCTTTGGGTGTCACCATCGCGGGCTATTGCCTCATGGTGTTCGTGACGGCGGGCATTTTGGGCGCCGATTCTTTGGATCCCTCCCTCACGCCCATCAGCGACGCCGCGGCGGTCTTTATGGGTCGAGGCGGGGAGATTGCGCTGACGCTGGCGGCCATGGCGGCCTTTCTTACCACGGCCAACGCCGGCATTTTATCAGCGTCGCGGTATCTTTTGAGCCTCAGCCGGGACGAGCTTTTGCCCGCCCTTTTCGGCCGAGTCCATTCCAAAAGGAAGACGCCCGTGCCGGCGGTCCTCACCACGGGGGTTTTCCTCATTGGCTTGTTTTTCGTTCCTTTGGAATCCCTCGTGAAGATGGCCTCCATGGTCATCCTGCTCACGCAGGCTCTGACCAATGCGTGCATCGTCATTCTGCGGGAAAGCCGCATCCATAACTACCAGCCGACCTTCAAAGCTCCAGGCTATCCATGGCTCCAAATCGCGAGCCTGGCGGGCGTGATCCTTTTGGTTGTGGAAATCGGATGGGAAACGTTTCTCATCGGTTTGGTTTTCATCGCCGCCGGCCTGACCTTTTTCTGGTTTTACGGGCGTCTGAAACAGCAGCGCGAATACGCGCTGCTCCATGTTCTTTCGCGCCTTTCGGCCCGCAAGGTCGTGCGCACCGCCCTAGAGTCGGAACTCAAAGCAATCATCCGCGAACGCGATGAGCTGTGCCTGGACCGGTTTGATCGCGTCATCGAGGGGTCGGAAGTGATCGACCTGACAGAGCCTTGCAGCGTGGACACCTTGCTGGATCGGCTCAACCCGGTCCTTGGGCTTCGGGGTCTGGAGCGGCCTTTGAGTGCCCAGGACCTCAACGGGGAAGAGCCGTCGGTGAAGTTTGTGGAGATCTTTTCCGGAATCGGCGTGGCAGAGGTCAGTGCGAGCCGGCCCGATGTGTTTGACGTGATTCTGGTGCGGAGCCGAGACGGGCTGCGCCTTCCC
>Ga0209227_1001178_pt1 | contig 20809 bp, 18 predicted proteins | sample YNPBryantNP2012_FD_185815 | JGI IMG/M metagenome (GOLD analysis project Ga0209227, IMG submission 185815) | Anoxygenic and chlorotrophic microbial mat microbial communities from Yellowstone National Park, USA - YNP Bryant NP 2012 (SPAdes)... ...
TCGGAAACCATCATCGGCTACTTCTATTCCAAATGGGTGCGCAGTTACCGTGACCTGCCGCTACTCATCAATCAGTGGGCGAACGTGATGCGCTGGGAAATGCGCACCCGCCCCTTCCTGCGCACCACCGAGTTCCTCTGGCAGGAAGGGCACACCGTTCACGCTACCGAGGAAGATGCCGAACGCGAAACGCTCCTGATCCTCCACGAGGTGTATGCTGACTTCGTGGAGAAGGACATGGCCATTCCGGTCATCAAGGGGCTGAAATCGGAAAAGGAAAAGTTCCCCGGCGCGCTGCGCTCCTACTGCATCGAAGCAATGATGCAGGACGGTCGCGCGCTTCAGGCGGGCACATCGCACAATCTGGGGCAGAACTTCGCACGCGCGTTCGACATTACCTATACCGACCAGCAAAACACCATCCAGTACGCCTGGACGACCAGCTGGGGCGTCAGCACACGACTGATTGGCGCGCTGATCATGACCCATTCCGACGACGAAGGGCTGGTCATTCCGCCGCGCCTGGCGCCGACGCAGGTCGTCGTGGTGCCGATCTACCGCAATGATGCCGAGCGCAGCGTGGTGATGGAAGCGGTGCAGCGTATGACCGCAGAGTGGAAGGGACGCCTGCGCTTCAAGATCGACGACCGCGACAATCTGACACCGGGGTTCAAGTTCAACGAATGGGAACTGAAAGGGGTTCCGATCCGCGTTGAGATCGGACCAAAAGACATCGAAAAAGGGAGCGTGGCAATTGCCCGCCGCGACCAGCCTGGGCGCGAAGGGAAATCATTCGTGCCGCAGGACGGATTGACCGACCGGTTGACCGCACTCCTGGAGGAGATCCAGCAGGCGCTCTACCGGCGCGCGCTGACCTTCCGCGAAGAGCACACCGCCGACGTTGCAACCTACGAAGAACTCAAACAACAGATCGAACGCGGTTTCGCACGTTGCTACTGGGCGGGGACGACCGAAGACGAGAAGCGCATCCAGGAAGAAACGCGCGCCACTATTCGCTGCATCCCGCTCGATCAACCGCAGCAACCCGGACGTTGCGTGTATACAGGGAAAGAAACAACGCAACAGGTTATCTTTGCCCGCGCCTATTGATCGCCGCAACGGATGCTGCCAGACCACAGCGACAATGGCGACGCGCTCCGGTGAGGAGTGCGCCGCCATCGCCGCGCCATATGTGAATGAGTTGCGGTTTGCTGGAAAGCGCCAGGTGGAATCAGGGTTGTTGAATAATTACTCCACTACAGCCCGCGCAGGCGGGCTTCGCCCTGCATAGCCGAGGGCTTATGGTCTTTGAAGAAATAATCCGCTACAGCCCGCGCAGGCGGGCTTCGCCCTGCATAGCCGAGGGCTTATGGTCTTTGAAGAAATAATCCGCTACAGCCCGCGCAGGCGGGCTTCGCCCTGCATAGCCGAGGGCTTTAGCCCGACGGCTCGTGCCGCATAGCGGATTTATAGCAGTTCTCACAGAGGTTGAACCAATTGGACAGGGTTGAACGCTCCCAGAATCGCGCTCCCGACACGGTGACCGAAATGAATTTCGGTCTACGCTCTGCCGGAGACGGGCGCTTCGCACGACACGGCAGACCTCGACAAAGGTCAATATATCAGAGAACTGCTGTAAATGCTCAATCTCCATGAGCCCGACGGCTCGTGCCGCATAGCGGATTTATAGCAGTTCTCACAGAGGTTGAACCAATTGGACAGGGTTGAACGCTCCCAGAATCGCGCTCCCGACACGGTGACCGAAATGAATTTCGGTCTACGCTTTGCCGAAAACGGGGCGTCTCGTGTGACACGGCAGACCCGGACAATGGTCTACGTATCTGAGAACTGCTGTAAATGCTCAATCTCCATGAGCCCGACGACGCGAGGCGCATACCGGAAATGCTCAATCTCCATGAGATCCGCAGCAAAATACCGGGTTACATTCTCAATCTTCATTTCACCCGCTGAGTCGCACCGACCGACAGGCATCGAGTGCGGCGTGCACGCCAGCATACATCGTCTCCAGCGCCATTGTCGGACCGGGGCGCGGATCGGCGCTTGACTGCGCCGGAAGCGACGGCAGGTGGATGAACAGACAACGGGTTGGCAGACGACGAGTTGCGCAAACGTGGAGCGCCACATAGTACACCATATTGCACAGATAGGCGCCCGCCGACAGCGACAGATTGGCAGGGATGCCAGCCGCGCGGATTGCGTCAACCACGGCGCGCACCGGCGCCGTGGAAAAGTATGCCGCCGGGCCGTCCTGGACGATCAGTTCATCGATGGGCTGCATGCCAGCATTATCTGGAATACGAAAATCGCAGAGGTTGATCGCCACTCGCTCGACCGAAAGCGCAGCGTATCCATTCGCCTGACCAAGCATCAGGCACAGATCGGGTTGAAGATCGAGCAAAAGATCGGTTATCATACTGGGGGCCTGCGCCGCATCGACCGGCAAAACGGCGGTGACGGCGCCGGCAGGCTTTCCGTTGCTGGACAGACGTTTCACAACTTCCTGCGAAGGATTGACCGCAAAGCCACCGAATGGTTCAAAACCGGTGATAAGCAACGTTGCCATACGAGGTCCTGAACAGACAGCAATTCCGGATGACAGGTACCGTAGTATACCACAATCTGTATTAAGGTTTGTTTATCTTCCGCCTTTACCTGGCAGTCACAGCCACCGAGTTGCGTATGAACACACCCAAAACCCAATCAGTCGGAACCATCAGCGAAGCGCAGACTGTACCAGAAAGCGGCGCCGAAGACCGCGTAGCCGCCTTTTTTGGGCGTTACGGACGGCACCTGGCGCTTTTGCAGGCGACCGTCGCAACGTGCGGCAGTCTGTTTATGAGCGAAGCGCTTGGATGGCCGCCATGCGTCCTGTGCTGGTATCAGCGCATTCTGATGTATCCGCTCGTCGTCCTGATCCTGGTTGGCATTCTGCGCCGCGATCACGGGTTGCACCTGTATGTGCTGCCACTCTCGCTGTTCGGCGCCTGCGTTTCGCTCTACCACTACCTCCTCGTTAAGACCGATTGGCTGCCGCCGCCGCCATGCGTTGACGGAATCCCGTGCACGGTCGATTATCTCGACATTCTGGGGTTCATCAATGTACCGTTCATGGCGTTGACGGCGTTCCTGATCATCAGTTTTCTGATGGGCGCCACGGCGGTCAGCGAACCGGTCGACGCCGACGAATCGCCCTCGTTGCGCGACGGGCAGGCGCTTGCGGCCTACGCCATCATCGCGCTTGTCGCGGCTGCCTTTATCGGTTGGGGCATGGTCATCTAAAAAAAGACACCGCCGGTCGTTGACCGGCGATGTTGCTATGGATGTCTGGTCGGGGCGAGTGGATTTGAACCACCGACCTCAGCGACCCGAACGCTGCGCTCTACCAGGCTGAGCCACGCCCCGTTGCAGTTTACCGCAGCGGAATGGTGCCGAAGGTGGGAGTCGAACCCACACGGAGTCACCTCCAACGGTTTTTGAGACCGTCGCGTCTGCCATTCCGCCACTTCGGCGCTGCGCACAGAAGTATAGCGCAATCTACCGCGCCTGTCAACCCAAAATCGTGCTTGCAAGAGTTGAACAGATGTGCTATACTGTCCACGGGCACGAGTATATTCGGTAAGGTACGAGCAACGCTCCACGCCGGCGACGCCCACTCCGGCAGGGCAGGAGGTATGAGGTATGGCTCCCCCCCGCAAAGCAGGCGAACCCGTCCGTCCCGAAGCGACCGTTTCACGCACCTATCGCGCGGCGATCCGCATTGGCGAAGACTATATCACCCTCGAAGAAACGATTGTCCTGCCGCTCGACGCCAGCGACGAAGAGGTGGCAAAAGCCGTCGATCTCGGCTGGCGCATCTATCGCACCCAACGTGAGGCGATTGAAGCGCAGATCGCTGGCATCCGCGAGGCGCAACCTGCACCGCCAGCGCCCACAATCCGCGACCCCGACGCTCCCGCGAGCGATCGGCAACGGCACTACATCGCCGCCCTCCAGGAAGACCTCGCCTGGACGAACGAGCAACTGGCATCCTACGCCCAGGAACACCACGTCGATCTTGTCACGATGACCAAAGGACAGGCAAGCGCCTTCATCGACAGTCTGAAAAAGATTGCCGAGGAACGTCAGGCATACACCGTCGCTGCACGCAGCGCACCTGCCGACGATGGCGCTGTTCATGCGCGTCCTGCCGATACGGCGCCTGCCCACGAGAAGCAGATTGCTGCGCTCAGGCGGCTGGCGCAGCAAAAGGGGTTCGATCTCGATGCCGAGATCCGGCAGCGCTTCGAGACCACCGTCGAGGAACTCACCAGCGGACAGGCGTCGGCGCTGCTGCGTGAGTGGCAGCGCCCCAGCCAGCGCACGGTTGGCGAATGAAGCCAGGAGTGCGTAACCTTTTCTCAACCTGTGCGGTCTATCTGGTGTGCGACCGGAGTCGTGGCCGGTCGCACAGAGCATTCGCAGCATTGCCTATCTGAGTTAACACATTCGGCTTCCCCGGCAGGCTTCCCTCATGACCTGCGCATCGCCTGAACAGGCGTTTCGCCGCCTCAGGTAGGCGCAACAAGGAGACGAACATGCGTCAGGTCAGAGGAACGGTCAACACTGTCGAACTCATCGGTTGGCTCGGCGATACGCCCGAAATGCGCTCTTTCCCTTCAGGATCGAGCGTGTGCCTCTTCAACGTCGCAACCAGGCATCTTGGCGCACGCAGCGAGAACGGCGAACGATCAATCGAAACCGATTGGACGCTGATCGAAGCGTGGAACAAACTGGGAGAACAGTGCATGCGCTACCTGCATAAGGGAAGTCGTGTGCGCATCGTCGGCAGCCTGCGTACCCATAGCTGGTCGGACCGGGAAACCGGTCTGCACCGCCACCGGACGTTCGTGCGCGCCGATGAGGTGCTGTTCCTCGATAGCCGACCGGAGACGGATGATACCGATCAGGACGTCGCTGAAACCGCAGACGAGACGGAGGACGTGCCGTTCTAAAGCGTTACCCGGGAGAGACGGATCGAGAACGGGCGGGTGACGGCGACCCCGTCGCCTGCCCTGCTCCCCTGCAATGTGGGGTAAACACCCCCTCACCCCTCATATTCGCCAATCGTCGCCAGTTTCCGCCGGATAAACTGGCGAACCGCTTTTGCCGACTCCAGGGTAAGCGCCTGGTTTGCCCATTGCTGCACATCCCTGAGCGTCAGTTGTCGCACGAGTTCTTTCGCCTGCGGGATCGAACCCGGCGACATACTGAGTTTCTTCACCCCTAACCCAACCAGTATCGGCAAAGCCTGGCGATCCGCAGCCAGTTCACCGCACACGCTCACCCATTTTCCGGCGGCTTCGGCGCTCTGCACCACCTGGCGAATCTGGAACAGGACTGCCGGATGCAATCCATCCTGGAGATAGGCGACAGATGTATTGCCCCGCTCGGCGGCAAGGGTATACTGCGTCAGATCGTTGGATCCGATACTGAAAAAATCAACCTCAGGCGCAAAGATATGCGCCAGCAAAGCCGCAGACGGCACTTCAACCATCATACCGACATCCACGTGATCGGGAATCGGCACACCCCGGTTCCGCAATTCGGCGATGGTTTCGTCCAGGATGCTGCGCGCGCGCCGCCACTCGCCAATATCGGCGATCATGGGAACCATGATTCGTATCCGATGACCAGCGGCAGTACGCAGGATAGCGCGCAGTTGCGGTTTGAACAGATCGGGACGTTCCAGACACAACCGGATGGCGCGTTGCCCCAGAAATGGATTCTCTTCGCGCGCCATATGAAGATACGGCAGCGGCTTATCGCCCCCCACATCCAGCGTGCGGATGACAACCGGTCGCTGCTCCATCACACGGGCTATCGCGTGATACGCCTCAAACTGCTCATCCTCATCGGGCGCTGTCGTGCGATCAAGAAAGAGAAATTCAGTGCGCAGCAATCCAACCCCGTCGGCGCCGTTCGCCAGCGCTGCACGCGCATCTTCGAGGTTGCCGATATTCGCCGCGACCTCGATACCGATCCCATCTTTCGTTACAGCTGGCGCAGTACTCGACTTCTGAGCGCGCTCATATGTGACACGCCATTGCGCAAGTTTCGCCGTATAATCGGCAGCGACCGATTCATCGGGATCGATCCAGACCAGACCGGCGAAGCCATCAATAATAAGCGGCGTCTCTGGTCGCACGTGTGCAACCGCCGGACCAACGCCGACAACGGCAGGAATGCCGAGCGTGCGCGCCAGAATGGCGCTGTGCGAAGTCGAACTTCCGCGTTCGGTACAGATACCCAACACGTTTGCCGGATCGAGCCGCGCGGTGTCAGACGGCGAGAGATCGTCAACAACGACGATCCCGGGCTGATCGACATGCGTCACGGCAGTATGTCCCAGCAACTGTGTCAGCACCTGCACCCCGACATCCCGAATATCGACGGCCCGTGCGCGCATATAATCATTGTCGAGCGACTCGAAGGCATGCACTGCATCCTGCACGACCTGTTGCCATGCCCACTCGACATTGACGCGCTCACGCTCGACGATCTGCTGGACGCGCGACAACACATCGGGATCGCTGAGAAACATCAGGTAGGCGTCGAAGATCGCCGCTTCGTAGGGATGTCGTCGCGCAATCTGATCACGCACCTGGCGTGTCCTGCTGCGAACGGCTTCCAGAGCGACAGAAAACCGGGACATCTCGGCTGCGGGATCGTCGATAGCAAGGCGCTCAACCTGGGGTTCGACGTTGCGCAGCACCACCGCCCGACCAAGAGCATATCCGGGTGAGGCAGCAATGCCGCGCAGCGCACCCGGAGGCGCATCTGCGGATCGAAGCGGCGACAACGGTTGCTGATCGGCTGACACATCATCGGCTTCTCCAAACTTCTCCGCCGCGAGTCGCTGCAATGCTGCCAGCGCATCGGCGGCATCCACACCCGTGGCAGAGACGACGATCTCGTCGTACTGCCGGATGCCAAGCGCTGCCACTGCGTTGAAACTTTTTGCATTGACCTGCCGGGAGTCATGAGCACGGGCAACACGAATATCGGATTGAAAACGACCGGCAGTCTGGACAAACAGCGCAGCCGGTCGGGCGTGCAGTCCCAGGCGATTTTCAACAACCAGTCGCACCTGCTGCACATCGGTTGCAACCGGAGGTGCAGACGATGGTTGGGGTGCGATAGCATCTGTGCCTGCACGCTGACTCAGACTCTCGATCTTGCCGGATAGCGCCCCTTCCGCCTCTGCCGCCACGCGATCAAGCGACGCGCCCAGACTGGACTGGATAGCGGCGGCGATGGCGCCTTCGACAAGCGGAGCGGCGCACAATCGTACACGATTCCGCTTTTCTTCGGCAAGAAAATCGAGCGCCATCTCCGCGCTCAGCACTGCGCTGCCCAGATCCATCAGCACCAGTACACCATCATCGCTGTACACGTCTTCGATGGCATCACGGATCTTTGCCGCATCTGTTCCCAGCGGATGTGAAGGATCATCGGCGCCCGCCGCTACAGCAATCGAGACCTGCGATTGCTGCATCACCATGCGCATCATTTCCACGATCCCGGCAGCCAGCAGGGAACTATGCGAAACAAGGACGATATTCACCATAATTGATACCAGCCTGCAACATACAATCAGGACAGAGAACGACATCGACGATATCGTTCACCGAGTGCGCGGTGATCGATGCAAACTCAGGCGCAGTGAACCCTATCGCACCGCAGTGGCAGGCGTACCAGCCAGCCCGATCTTGGTCGTACCGCCGGTTATGACCGAGATCGATCACCTCCACCCCCATTTTCCAACGCGCATTTGTCACCAATCTTCGACAACCGGCTTGCTTCAAACGCTGCACGTAGGTCGCAAAATGGTCTCGCGTGCAGTGACGCATGAGCAACACTGCCAGGGTCAGATCGTCCGGCAGTTGCCAGACCAGGGCATCGACATTAATCACAACCAGGTTGGGATATGGTTCGGTCAATGGCAACACGCGCTGAACAAGGTCACAGTTTCGTTCGACTGCATAAACCCGGCGAACCATCTGCGCCAGTCGCCGCGCCAGTCGCAGATCGCCAGCGCCAATATCGACCACAACATCATCCACACATACCTGCGCCAGGACGTACTGATACGTCTCGTCATCGTATGGCGCCCACATGCTTTCCCAATCGATGGCATCCATCGGTCACCATTGTCAGCGAAACGAAAGCCAGCATTCGCTGAGTAAAAAGCGCATGCCATGATCGGTCGCGTGACTCTCGCTCGATCATGCTGTGATCGGAAGTCAACGGCGACGAATCAGGCATGCGCACGCAGGATCGTCCTGTGTCAGCGGTCAGTCAACCCAATCGAAGGTACGAGTCACCGCTTTTTTCCAACCGCTATAGAGCCGTTCGCGGGTTGCGCTATCCATCTGCGGTGACCACTCGTGATCCTTGCCCCAGTTGGCGCGCAGATCCTCAACTTCTTTCCAGAAGCCGACTGCGAGACCGGCAGCGTAGGCGGCGCCCAGCGCCGTTGTTTCCGACACGGTTGGGCGGATGACCGGCACACCCAGAATATCAGCCTGAAACTGCATCAGGGTGTTGTTGAAGACCATGCCGCCATCAACCTTGAGCGCCGTCAGATCGACGCCCGAGTCCTTATTCATCGCATCGAGCACTTCGCGCGTCTGATAGGCAGTCGCCTCAAGTGCAGCGCGGCAGATGTGGTTCTTCGTAATATAGCGGGTCAACCCGACGATAACGCCGCGCGCGTTGCTCTTCCAGTACGGCGCGAACAGACCTGAGAACGCTGGCACGATGTAGATGCCGCCGCTATCTTCGACCGCACTGGCATACTCCTCGATATGCGAGGAGAAATCGAAAAAGCGCAGATTATCGCGCAGCCACTGCACCAGCGCGCCGGTAATCGCAATCGAACCTTCCAGGCAGTACACCGTTGGTTGATCGCCGATCTTGTACCCGACGGTCGTCAGCAAGCCATTCTGCGACGGCACCGGTTTGACACCGGTGTTCAGCAGCATGAAGCAACCGGTTCCATACGTATTCTTTGCCTCACCGACGCTGAAACACGTCTGACCGAAGAGCGCCGCCTGCTGGTCGCCAAGGTCGCCAGCGACCGGAATGCCTTCGAGCGCGCCGACTGCGGCGCCGTAGACCGCAGCCGATGGCATGATCTTCGGCAGCATTGCGCGCGGCACGCGCATGACGTCCAGGATTTCGTCATCCCAGTCGAGCGTTTCCAGGTTCATCAGCATCGTGCGCGAGGCGTTCGACACATCGGTGATATGGACGCCGCCATTGACGCCGCCGGTCATATTCCAGATCAGCCAGGTATCGATGTTGCCGAAGAGTACCTCGCCCTGCTCAGCTTTTTCGCGCACCCCTGGCACATTGTCGAGGATCCAGGTGATCTTCGGACCGGAGAAGTAGGTCGCAAGCGGCAGACCGACTTTGGAGCGGAAACGATCCTGCCCGCCGTCCTGCGCCAGTTGGTTGCAGAACTGGTCGGTGCGCGTGTCCTGCCAGACAATCGCGTTGTACACCGGCTTACCGGTCGCCTTTTCCCACACCACCGTCGTTTCGCGCTGGTTGGTCACGCCGACGGCTGCAATCTCGCTGCGTTCCACCCCCGACTTGCGCAACGCGCCGTCGATCACCTCCTGCGTACGCGTCCAGATCTCCAGCGGATCGTGCTCGACCCAACCTGGTTGAGGATAGATCTGGGTATGCTCCTTCTGATCCACCGCAACCACGCGCCCCGCATGATCGAACACCATGCAGCGCGTGCTCGTCGTTCCCTGATCGACCGCTGCCACGTATTTCGCCATAACCCTGACTCCTTTGCACAACAGCAACGCTGCTGGCGACTACTCTGTCGTCCAGGCTTCCTCCATCGCCTTGAACATCAAGTATGAAGAGGTTGCCCCCGGATCCTGATGCCCGGCGCTTCGTTCTGCCAGGTACGAAGCCCGTCCTCGTCGCGCCACCATCGGAATGGTGTTCTTCATCCCCTGTTCGGCTGCGACGACGCTCTGGCGCAACGCTTCCCGTTCATCGACGCCATCGGCAACCGCCTGTTTGAGCGCATGCAGCGCCGGTACAAGCGCATCGACCATCGTCTTGTCGCCGACATTCGCCTTTCCACGCGCCATCAGGCTGACGATAGCGCTGTCGATGGCTGCAACCCAGTCGGCAAGCGATAGTTCCATCTTGTTCGCCGTGGCGACGCCCGCCTGCAAGAAGAACGTCCCGTACAACGGTCCGCTTGCACCGCCAACGGTCTGAACCAGCGTCATACCGACCGACTTCAGAATCGTACCGATATCCTTATCGGCAACTGTCGGCAACTTTCCCAGCACCGCCTTGAATCCGCGGTCCATGTTCACGCCGTGGTCGGCATCGCCGATGCTCGAGTCGAGTTGCGTGAGATAGTCCTTGTTCTCCGCCAGCGCCTGGCTGTAGACCTTGAGCCAGGACAGAACGTCGTCGCGACTGATCGGCATAGATCACACTCCCCACCGCAGCGCAGGAGTCTTGACCGGAGCGTCCCACAACCTGATCAGTTCGTCGTCCATTTTCAGTAGTGTGATCGAGCAACCCGCCATCTCCAGCGAGGTAATGTACGGTCCGATCAGGTTGCGTACCACCTTAAGCCCCGCGTTGACTGCGATCTCATACGCCTTCCGATACACCACATAGAGTTCGATCAGCGGGGTGCCGCCCATGCTGTTGACGAACAGCAGCACCTCGTCACCCGCGCGGAACGGCAAGTCGTTCAGGATCGGCTCCATCAGCATCCCGGTGATCTCGTCGGCAGATTTGAGTTTCATGCGGGTGCGGCCCGGTTCGCCGTGGATGCCGATACCAATCTCCATTTCGTCGTCGGGCAGATCGAAGGTTGGCTTGCCCGCGTGCGGTACGGTGCAACTGGTCAGCGCCATACCCATGCTACGCCCCCAACCGTTGACCTTGCGGCATATCTCAGCCACCTCGCCGAGCGAGCGCCCCTCCTCAGCCGCTGCGCCGCAGATCTTCTCCGCCAGCACCGTGACGCCCACACCGCGCCGGCCCGCAGTGTAGAGCGAATCCTGCACTGCCACATCATCATTCGTCACGACCGATTCTACCTCAATTCCTTCCGAGCGCGCCAGGTCGGCCGCCATATCGAAATTGAGGATGTCGCCGGTGTAGTTCTTGACGATGTACAGCACGCCAGCGCCGCCGTGGACCATTTTTGCCGCTTCGAGCATCTGGTCGGGGGTGGGGCTGGTAAAGACAGCGCCAGGACATGCGGCGTCCAGCATGCCCATACCGACGAAGCCGCCGTGCATTGGCTCGTGACCGGATCCGCCGCCGGAGACGATCGCGACTTTGCCCTGCACCGGCGCATCGGCGCGATAGATAAAGTTCGGATCGTAGTGAACCTTCACCAGATCGGGATGCGCGTATTCAATGCCCTTCAACTCCTCGACAACCACATCCTCGGGTTTGTTGATCAGCTTCTTCATGACTCCTGCTCTCCTTTGTCGATCCGTGAGCAGTTCTGGTGTTGTGGAAGGCAATGCAATCCTGCCCGGCAACACCAGAACCTTCCGCGTTACGTCCAGGCAGATTTCTCAGAACGCCCCCAGAGCGACATACAACGCCGCCGCGACAGCGCCGCCAATGATCGGACCAACCACTGGTATCCAGGCATACCCCCAATCGCTGCTTCCCTTGCCGGGGATGGGCAGCACCGCGTGAGCAATGCGAGGACCGAGGTCACGCGCAGGATTGATGGCATAACCGGTCGTACCACCCAACGCGAGACCGATCACCCACACCAGAAAGGTCACCGGAATGATTCCGAGCGCGCCGAAGCTGCCATTGTCTATGACCGGTCCGTCAATGGCAAGAATACCGAAGACCAGCACGAAGGTGCCAATAATCTCACTGACCAGGTTCCACGCCACATTGCGCACCGCAGGACCGGTGCTGAACACAGCGAGTTTCAACCCTGGATCGCTGGTTTCCGCCCAGTGCGGATGCGCGGGCAGCGCGTAGAATAGCGTCATATTCCGCTTCCTGCAGCGCCGGAACGTGGTCTGGCGACGACGACGGCTCTGTCAGGCGCTTCCTGATCGCATCAGGGAGGTGCCTGGCTTCGATCACGCCCGTATCGGTCAGCAACGCTGCTCGCTCCAGCGCGCTCTCCATTTCACGAAGATTGCCGGGCCAGTGGTAGGTGCGCAGAAGTTGCTGCGCCTCATACGACACCTCGACCGGGCGACCAATCTGGCGACAGATGCGCTTCAAGGCATCACGGACGAGGAGCGGCACATCTGCCGGGCGGTCACGCAGGGGCGGCATGCGAATCGAAATCCGGCTCAGCGCATAATACAAATCGGCACGAAAATCACCGTGCAGCACAAGATGCTCCAGGTTTGCGGAGGTCGTCACGATAAAACGCACATCAACGTGTGTAATGCTCCACCCACCAAGGCGCATCACTTCACCGGTTTCGATCACCCGTAACAGCGCCGCCTGCATTTCGAGCGGCAGCGCTTCGATCTCTTCAAGATGCAGCGTTCCACCGTGCGCCAGTTCGAATTTGCCGGGTCGTCCGCGCCGCCCGTTACTGAGGAACGTATCTGTCTCATAGCCTAAAAAATCACCCACAATCATGTCACGCGGCAGAACGCGGCAGTTGACGGTGACAAACGGTCCTTCGGCGCGCGCACTCTCATTGTGGATGGCGCGTGCCAGTACACCCTTGCCAGCGCCGCTCTCCCCCACAATCAACACCGGCACGCTGCTGCGCGCCGCCGCCTGCGCCTGCCGCCGCACCTGATGGATCGCGCTCGATTCACCAATAATGCTGGCAAAGGTAAAGGATGACCGGTTGCCCACCATATGCTGCACCAATCGACGCACCTGATCGATCTGACGCAGCATCAAGATGCATCCCTCAATATGTTTTGTTTCATCGATCTGCCATTGGAGTGGAAACAGGCTCATCAAACACCCGATATGCAATCCTTTGACCTGAAAACTGACTTCGGCGTCGATCAATGAAGCATGCCGATGCATCGCTTCCACCAGGATTGGCGGCATTTCTACCGCAGCGCTCAGTGGACGCCCAACGACCGATTCCAGTTTGAGATCGAGGATCTGTGCCGCTCGTGTATTCATATACAGCACCAGACCCTCTCGATCACACATGATCAATCCTTCTGAAATTGCCTCGACAATCGCATTCAACTGGGTTCGCTGCATATTCAATTCACTGAAGAGTTTATCAGCCTGCAATACATGTTCGATTGCCCGTGCTGTTGCGTGTACCATACCAAGCGTAGACATATGGCTGACCGATACATGACAGGCCATCCCCAGAATACCAATCGGTTTTCCGTCCCAATTGTACATTGGCGCGGCTGAGGTGCTGAGTGAATGAAATTGTGCAAAGAAGTGTTCTGCACCTGCAACCTGGATCGGGCACCGTTCGTACAAGGCAAGACCAAACGCATTGGTTCCTGCGTGCCCCTCGCTCCAATAGCATCCCGGTCGTAACCCTAACGCCATTGCGTGCTCTTGCATCGCAGCATCTCCAATCATTTCGAGCACACACGCCGATGCATCCAGTAAAACAACAATATACCCTGTGTTTTCCACAAGTTGATGGATATCTTCCATGAAAGGTCGCACCAGTGCGATCAGGTGAGCCAGTTTGTTGCGTCGGTCTTCCAGCTCCACTGCCGATAGAGCCGGAAGATCGGCATGAGCGCGGGGATTGTAGCGTAATGCGCAGCGTTGCCACGACATCGCCACAATGGGGTCGAGACTCGGATCCAGCACACCGGTCGTAACGAACTGGCGCCAGACGGTAGAAAGCCAGTTCCAATCAACGGGGTAGCGCGATGGTTGCATATCTGCGACGACTCCTTTGTCGAATTGATGATATGCGCCAATGAACAGGTGTCTACGCCTGTATCCCGTGCTATAAACGCTCAGTTTTGAATGGAAAGGGATTTACGAATACGGAGGGAAGGATTTGATTATTGGGAGATTACGTCGATTATTTCGACCCTTAACCATCATGGAAATTCACACTTCCACAATCCGTAGTGACAACACGATCTCTCCTCCTGCAGGCGCCAGCGCCTGCAGGAGGAATCGGGTGTTGCTTGCCGCATTCAAAGGTGCACCGCGAAGACGGCGCAACGCATTGCACCTGTGCGCGCACCCCGCCTACCAGCGACCACGCCCGCTGCTGCGGCGCTGATCCTGGAAGCAGTCGGAGCAGTAGACCGGCTTATCGCCACGCGGCACGAACGGCACAAGCGCCTCACGCCCACACGACGCGCAGGTTGTGCTGTGCATCTGGCGCTCGCCGCTGTAACCGCCGCGACCCGCGCCGTAACTATCGTTCCTGCCATACCCGTTGCGGTCGCTGTAGCCGCGCCCGCCCCCCGACGTCTTCCGCTGCTGCCGACACGACGGGCAGCGCGTCGGCTCGTTGGTGAACCCTTTCTGGGCGTAAAACTCCTGTTCGCCTGAAGTGAAGACGAAATCCACGCCACAATCCCGACAGGTGAGTGTCTTGTCTGCGAAGCTCATCGCTTGCCAGCTCCTTTTGATGAATGATACTGTACCACGTCCTTGGTTTGGGGAATGATGAGCCTGAAGATAGCACACCTGCGAGGATCAGGGGGTGCAGAAGCAGCTCGCTACGACCAAACCTTGTAAAGACAGGAGGAAGTATAGCATACCTTGCCCATTTCCGCCAGATTGCATCCAATGCCGCTTGACAATCTCGCCCGATGTCGTATACTATCTCAACAAACAAGTCAATAAGCGCAACTCTTATCCAGAGAGGCGGAGGGACCGGCCCGATGAAGCCTCGGCAACCTCCGGTGCAGGGTAAGGCGTTCAGGTGCTGAGATCGGCGTCAGTGACGATGCCTCCTCACTCCAGGCAACCTGAGCATCTTGTTCACACTGGAAGGTGCCAATTCCGGCAGAGTATATCTGGAAGATGAGAGGCGTGCGCTGCGGGAGTAGATGCCCACCCTGCGGTATCCCCCAAAGCTCACACAGACAGCCCTCATCGTACAGATGAGGGCAATTTTGTTGCCCTCACGCTGCACGAGAGATTGCTCACCAGATGACAGCACATCCACCGGACAGGTTGCGCTGCCCTGGCTTTGCTGTTCCTTTGAAACCGTGCACTGGGCTGGTACGCACAATTGCAACACAAGGAGACGATCACCACCATGACAGACGAAATCCGTTTCACCGGCTTCGAGACCCTGGCGCTCCACGCGGGGCAGCAACCCGACCCGACCACCGGCGCACGCGCCGTTCCGATCTATCAGACGACGTCGTATCAGTTCAAGGATACCGATCACGCTGCGCGGTTGTTTGGGTTGCAGGAGTTCGGCAATATCTATACCCGGATTATGAACCCGACGACCGATGTGCTTGAACAGCGCATCGCCGCACTCGAAGGCGGCGTCGGCGCTCTGGCGCTGGCATCGGGGCAGGCGGCGGAAACGCTGGGCATCCTGAATGTGGCAGGCGCCGGCGATAATATCGTCTCATCAAGCGACCTGTACGGCGGCACCTACAATCTGTTCCGTCATACGCTCCCGAAACTCGGCATTACGACTCGCTTCGTCGATGCCCGCGATCACGAAGGGTTTCGCCAGGCGATCGATGATCGCACCAAACTGGTCTTCCTCGAACTGGTCGGCAACCCGCGCCTGGATATCGTCGATCTGCAAACCATTGCCGGTATCGCCCACGAACGCGGCGTGGCGGTGATGGTCGACTCGACCACTGCAACCCCGTATCTGTGCCGCCCATTCGAGTGGGGCGCCGATATTGTCATCCATTCCGCGACCAAATACCTCGGCGGGCACGGGACCAGCATCGCCGGTCTGCTGGTCGATAGCGGAAAGTTCGACTGGACCAATGGACGCTACCCTGAGTTTACGACTCCCGATCCTTCCTATCATGGTCTGGTGTATACCCAGGCGTTCGGCAACCTGGCATACATCTTGAAGGTGCGGGTGCAGTTGCTGCGCGATATTGGCGCATGCCTCAGCCCGTTCAACTCCTTCCTGCTGCTCCAGGGCATCGAGACGCTGGGATTGCGGATGGAGCGTCATAGTCAGAATGCGCTGGCAGTGGCCCAGTTCCTCAAAGAGCACAGCAAGGTGGAGTGGGTGCTGTACCCCGGACTGCCGGAACATCCGAGTTATGCGCTGGCGCAAAAGTATATGCCCAGGGGACAGAGCGGTATTGTCGGGTTCGGCATCAAAGGCGGGCGCGCAGCCGGTGCAAAGTTCATCAATAGCCTGCGCCTGTTCTCGCACCTGGCGAATATCGGCGACGCCAGGAGTCTTGCGATTCATCCGGCCAGCACGACCCACAGCCAGTTGACCCCCGATGAGCAGCGGCTCACCGGCGTCACCGACGATTTTGTGCGTCTGTCGGTCGGGATTGAGACCATCGACGATATTATCGCCGACCTGGATCAGGCGCTGGCAAAAGTGTAAGGACGGGATTGAACGTGCGCAGAGGGTTGCAGAGGGTTTGCGCTGCACCCTCCGCAGCGCCTGGTGCATTCGCAGATGCACAGACGAGACGGTTCCAGGGAACAGGCAGCACCGGGTCGCCTCTGACAGGCGCCCATCAGGATTGAACAAACCAGGACACGTGTGTACCGAACCAGGAAGGCACCCTTATGATTGCATATGCGACAGAGCGTGCGCCGCTCGGTGTCGGTCTCGTCCAGACCCGTTACGCCACCTGGCTCGAGCCGCTGCCGCTCGATAGCGGCGCTTTGCTGGCGCCGCTGACGCTGGCGTATGAGACGTATGGCGAACTCAGCCCGGCGCGTGACAACGCCATTCTGATCCTGCACGCCCTCTCCGGCGATGCACACGTTGCCGGTCGTCACAGTCTGACCGATCCCAAGCCGGGATGGTGGGACGCGATGGTGGGACCCGGTCGTCCTTTCGATACTGACCGCTACTTTATTATCTGTTCCAACGTCATCGGTGGGTGTAAGGGGAGCACCGGTCCCTCCAGCATCGATCCAACGACCGGCAAGCCGTATGGTTTGCGGTTCCCGGTCATTACGATCAGCGATATGGTGCGCGCGCAAACACGGTTGATCGACCACCTGGGGATTGATCAGTTGCTCGCCGTCGCTGGCGGCTCGATGGGCGGCTTTCAGGCGCTCGAATGGGCCACGGCGTACCCGGAACGGGTGCGCGGCGCTCTTTTGCTGGCGACAACGGCGCGCTCATCGGCGCAGACGGTGGCATGGAATGCGATCGGACGGCGCGCAATCATGGCAGACCCGCGCTGGCGCGGCGGCGACTACTACGGTCACGAGCCGCCGGTTGACGGGCTGGCGACTGCGCGTATGATCGGGCATATCACCTATCTGAGCGAACCATCCCTGGAGCGCAAGTTCGGGCGCGCGTTCCAGCGCGGCGGTCCTTCGTACACGATGGCGCAGGAATTTGCGATCGAGAGTTACCTCGAGCACCAGGGGGCAAGTTTCAACGCGCGTTTTGACGCGAATTCATACCTCTACATCACGAAAGCCATGGATTACTGGGATTTGCCAGCGCGCTACGGTTCGCTGGACGCAGCGTTCGCCCAAACCCAGGCGCACTTCCTCGTCATTTCCTACAGCAGCGACTGGCTCTACCCAACGGCAGAGTCGCTGGTGATTGCCGATGCGCTATGCCGGGTGCAGAAACCGGTCGAGCACATCGAGATCGACACAATCGCCGGTCACGACGCATTTCTGGTCGATATCGAACAGCAGGCGCCGATCATTACGGAGTTTCTGGAACGACTGGAACGGATCCGCTGAACATTGGCGGAATGTTTGGCGTTTTGCCCACACTATCAGGCGCACCTCTGATCTGCTACAATCGGCGTGGCGGACAGGGTTGCGCCTTTTGCTATAATTGTGCAGCATCCGATTGTGAAGATTATCCGTATGACTACTCAGAAAACAGTGCAACACTGCGGGGCAGTGCGATGAGTCAGGTCAGGATGCCAGCCGCTGATTCGTCTGCACTGGACGACGAGGTGTTGATCACCCGCGTTGCAGATCGCGATAGCAGCGCACTTGAGCAACTGTACGACCGATATGCGCGCATCGTGTATGCGACAGCGATCCGCATGCTTGGCAACGCTGAACTTGCGGAAGATATCGTTCAGGAAACGTTCTGGCGAGTCTGGCGGCGCAGTGCGTCGTTTGCCATTGGACGCGGACAGGTGGCAGGATGGATTTTCGGCATCGCTCATAATCTGTGCATCGATGAACTGCGCCGGCAACGCTCTCGTCCGACGACAGTTCAAAATGAGCAGGAAGAACAGGCGATGCTCGATCAACCGGATGTACAGAGTGATGTCGTTGGCGCTGCTATCGAACGTGAACGCCGACGGATCATTCTGCAAGCACTGGCGCAGATCCCGCCCGAGCAGCGCGAGGTGCTCGAACTGGCATACTTTCGTGGTCTTTCTCAAAGCGAGATCGCTCAGCGGCTGAACAGTCCAATCGGCACGGTCAAAACACGCACAAGGCTTGCGCTGCAGAAGATGCGCGATCTGTTACACAACCAGAAGATAGGGGCAGACGACCTGCACGATTGATGAGCGCGCCAATGACATTGTCGAACTGCGATGAGATCATAGAATTCATTCCTGCGTTTGTGCTGGGCGCGCTCGATGCGGACGAAGCCGCACGAGTGGCAGCACATATCACCAACTGCCCCCGCTGTCGCGCCGAAGCGGAGTCGTTCCGCGATGTCGTCGGATTGTTGCCCTATGCGTCCGGGGCGCTTGCCCCCCCGCCACGGGTCAAACGTCAACTTTTTGCGCGTATTGCCGCCGCACATGATGATGCTTCCACCGAAACCGCACCAGCGTCGCGCCCGATGGCGATACCCCGTTCTACCCGTCCAGGTCGCTGGGTTTTGCCAGCATTCGCAGCGATGCTGGCGTTGATCATTGGTCTGGGAACAGCAGCATTCGAGGCTCGTGGACGCGCCGACCAACTCGCAGCGCAACTTGCCTCCAATCAGCAGACGCTGCGTTCAATGGAACTGCAAATAGCTGAGGTGCGTCAGACTGCAACGGCAGTGGAGGCGCAACTGATTGCCAGTGTGCGAGAACTCGATGAGACCCGCCTGCAACTCGCGAAGAGTCAGCAGGAGATTCAGGCGTTGAGAACATCAGAGCAACAGGATGAACAACTCGTTTCGTTCATTGCTGCGCCGCAGACCGTCTCGCGACCGCTGGGGACGACCGAGCGCGCGCCTGATGAGGCAAGTGCGCGCATGTTCATGCAACCGGGGCATAATCGCCTGGTGCTGCTGATCTATGGGCTGAGATCCGCCGAACCGGGGAAAATGTATCGGTTGTGGCTGGCGAAAGGAAATCAGCCGATTGCCATCGGCGTCGTTATGGTTGGACCTGATGGGGTTGCTGAGTTTGTGGTCGATGCGCCGGAACCGATGGACGCCTATGATCAGGTGATGATTACGCTCGACGAAGTTGATACCACTGCTCAACCCAGTGAGGAAGTCATCTTCGAGGCGAATCTGTAGCCCCTCGTTGAACGCCAGGCGAAGCCTGAATCGTTGTTCCCCACCCACGAGAAGAAGCCGTTGTTCCAGGGCTGCACATTCGGCGCCAGCAGCGCCTGCCACCCGTTCGGGCGTCCGGGCAGGTCAAGGCGGGGGTAGAAGTCCAGATACGTCCCCTGCACCTTCAGATAGCGCGTCAGGCGACTTCGACGGCAGACGAAACAACCCGTCGCTTGCGACGGCGAACGTCCGACACTCCTCGGCGCCTTCTCGGACGGGGACGCAGCGGTTGTCGGTGATTTGCCTGGCCGGCTCCCAGCCGCCCGGCGGGTTCGGTTCCCTGTCGATGACCGTCTGCGCCCGAACGGTGACGGCGGCGGCGAGCGCGGCGACGACGAGCAGGAGCGGCGCCAGCAGCGGCGCGCGGCGGCGCGGAACGGCGGATGGTCTGGAATGTTCAGGCATACAACTCCTCCGTAACGTGCAAAAACAGGTCGGCGCCGCCGCGCCCGCGTCACGGATTCGGCACGCCGGTGAGCACGACGGTGCTGTGCGCGCCCCATTGGTCGAGCACGGGGTGCGCTCCGACGCCGACCTCGATCGGAACCGGATTGAGCAGAATTTCTTTGTGCGGCGGGCTGTTCAGCAGCCCCTGTAGGGCTTCATACACCTCGCGTCTGCCGCAACTGACCGCCTCGCCCTTCCAGTATCCAGGGTAGCCGGACCACTGCACGCGATCCCCCGGTCCCGTCCCGTCGGTGCCGGTGTGCGAGCAGTACTCCGGTCCCTTCGACATCTGATTGATCCCCACGTCATAGGCGTGGCGGCGGGCGGCGAGGGTGAGGAGCGGATGCTCGCGGAGCGGGTGCAGCCCGTGGCGGGCGCGTTCTTCGTTGAGCAGGCGGATGAACTCCAGTTCCCACTGACGGTTGACCGGCGGGTACATGTCGAAGAGCGGGTTGGGACGGACGACGAGCGGCAGGTAGACGGCGAACGATCCGGCGGTTGCGCCGGTGATCGCATCGGCGGGCGGCGCGGCGGCGTCGGGGCGCAGCGGCGCGGCATCGTCGGGGCGCAGCGGCGCGGCGTCGTCGGGGCGCAGCGGCGCGGCGTCGTCGGGGCGCAGCGGCGCGGCGTCGTCGGGGCGCAGCGGCGCGGCGTCGTCGGGGCGCAGCGGCGCGGCGTCGTCGG
>Ga0209227_1001182_pt1 | contig 20771 bp, 15 predicted proteins | sample YNPBryantNP2012_FD_185815 | JGI IMG/M metagenome (GOLD analysis project Ga0209227, IMG submission 185815) | Anoxygenic and chlorotrophic microbial mat microbial communities from Yellowstone National Park, USA - YNP Bryant NP 2012 (SPAdes)... ...
CGCCCCGCTCAGGGTGACAGGGGGGCAACGAGACCCTTCGCTTCGCTCAGGGTGACAGGGGGGGCAACGAGACCCTTCGCTCCGCTCAGGGTGACAGGGAGGCAACAAGGCCCTTCGCTCCGCTCAGGGCGACAGGGAGGCAACAAGGCCCTTCGCTCCGCTCAGGGTGACAGGGGGGCAACGAGACCCTTAGCTCCGCTCAGGGTGACAGGGGGGCAACGAGGCCCTTCGCTCCGCTCAGGGTGACATACGCTCATGACAAGAAATCCGTGTCCCAGCGGGTTGCCTCCCTGCGGTTCCTGGTGTACAATCGCACCCATTTCACCAGGGAGGAAGGAAGATGTCAGAATCACCTACGCTCGAAAAGCTCTACAAGCGCGCGGTCAACGCCTGGTGCATGTACGACTGGGGGAGTTCGGCCTTCTCCACCACCATTGAGGCAGCCGTCCTCCCCGTCTACTTCGAGCAGGTCGTCGCCGCCGGGCTCGCTGGCAACCTGGCGACCGTCTATTGGGGATACACCAACTCGATCGCCCTGCTGGTCACCGCGCTGCTGGCCCCCATCCTCGGCAGCATCGCCGACTATACCGCCGGCAAAAAACGGCTGCTGGGAATCTTTGCCGTCATCGGCATCCTGGCCACGGCGTTGATGGTCCTGATCGACAGTGGGGACTGGCTGCTGGCGATTGTGCTCTTTTTCTTCGGCTCCATCGGCCTGGGCGCTTCCTACGTCTTTTACGATTCCCTCCTGCCCCACGTCGCCCGTGACAAAGACATCGACTATGTCTCCTCCAAGGGTTATGCCCTGGGCTATCTGGGCGGCGGCATCCTGCTGGCGGTCAACATCCTCATGATCCAGGTCATCTGGAAAGGGAGCACGCTGGGACCGCGCCTCTCCTTCCTCACCGTTGCCGTCTGGTGGGCCATCTTTTCCATCCCCCTCTTCCGACACGTGCAGGAGCCAGCAGCCCACACCGCCGGCATCGAGAAGGGCACCCATCCCGTCGTCGCCGGCTTTCGCCGCATCGGCCAGACCTTCCGCGAGATCCGCAAATATCGCCAGCTCTTCCTCTTCCTGGTGGCGTTCTGGCTCTACAACGACGGCATTGGCACGATCATCAAGATGGCGACCATCTACGGCTCTGAGATCGGCATCGGCATGATCGACCTGATCGGCGCGCTGCTGCTGACCCAGTTTGTGGGCATCCCCTTCTCGCTGCTGTTCGGCAAATTCAGCAGCAAGATCGGCACCAAGCGGTCGATTATGCTGGGTCTGGGCTGGTACACCCTGATCACGATTGCCGGCTATGCGATGAGCCAGGCCTGGCACTTTTGGGTGCTGGCTTTCGCCGTGGGGATGGTCCAGGGAGGGACGCAGGCGCTCAGCCGCAGTCTCTTTGGCCTGATGGCGCCCAAAGCCCGCAGCGCCGAGTTCTTTGGCTTTTATGACATTTCCAGCAAGTTCGCCGGCATCGCTGGCCCGGCGCTCTTTGCCCTCGTCGGCCAGTTGACCGGTTCCAGCCGGCTGAGCATCATCGCACTGATCGCCTTTTTCATCGGCGGCATCTTGATGCTCACGCGGGTCAACGAGAAGGAAGGCATCCGCGTCGCTGAGGAAGAAAACCGGGCCGCCGGGCTGGCATAGGGGACAGGAAACTGCGTTTCAAATTGTTGGCCAATTGTTGGCCTGGGGTTAGGCAACCAGCTCTCGCATGCACCATACTATAAACAGCCCTGGCCAGAGCCGGCTTTTCCCAGCGGGTTATGGCTCAAGGACAAAGGTACGAAAGGAGAGCTGACGATGAAACGCATTCGCCTGACCCCACTTATCCTGGCCGTGCTGATCCTGCTTGCCACCGGGCTGGCCTGCGGGCGACAGGGGCAAATGACAGCCTCCCCAACCCCACTCATCCTTGTCGCCACCGCCACCCCTGGCGCAGTGGCCGAGGCTACCACAGCACCTCAGCCTCTCCCAGCCCCCGTGCCCACTTCCACTTCTATCCCCGGCGGCTGCAGCAACGGCATGCAGTTCATAGCCGACGTGACGATCCCCGACGGCACTGTCATCGCTCCCAATGAGCACTTTATCAAAACCTGGCGCATCCGCAACTCGGGCACCTGCGCCTGGAGCGGCTACCACATCGTCTTTGCCGACGGCGAACCAATGGGCACGCTCGACCAGCCCATTCCCGATACGCCCGCGGGCGGGGAGGTGGAAATCTCTATCGAGATGACTGCCCCCGACGGCGCAGGCAACTATACCGGCCGCTGGCAGGTCCGCTCGCCCGACGGCGCCACGCTGGGTAACCTCACCTGCGTCATTGTCGTCCAGGGCGGAGGAGGCCCGCCGCCCCCCGTCGAACCAACCCAACCCCCTCAACCGACACAGCCAGGCGCCACGCCCGCGCCCCCGGCTAACCTGCGCCTTTCGGGATGGGGAATGCACAGCCTGACCTTTGCCTGGGATGACGCCGTCGGTGAAGCGGACTACCTGCTGATGCTGGGCAGCGACAGCGTCCCCCTGGGCGCCGATACGACCTCGTACATGTGGGAGGACCCGCCCTGCGGCCAGACGGTCGCGGTCACCCTGATCGCCCGCGCGGCGGGCGGCGCCGAGATCGGGCGCGTGACCCTCAGCGACGTCGACACGCCAGCCTGCCCGCAAGCCCAAACGGTCACCCTCCAGTCACTGCCGGCAGAGGACGGCTACGTGCGCGGCGTCACGAGCGGCGAGAGCGTCGCCATCAACGGCGAAATCAACGTCGGCGATGGCACTCAGAACCGCGCCCAGCAGGCTTTCTTCTCCTTCGACATCTCCGGCATCCCGGCAGGGGCGATCATCCAATCGGCCACGCTCGACCTGAGCAACCACACCGTCACGGGCAACCCTTTTGAGGGACTGGGGTCGTTGGGCGTCTATTTCGTCCAATATGGCGAACTGGACGTAGGCGACTATGTGGCCGGCTGGCCCACCGGCAGGATCAACCTGGGCACCGAGCCGCCCACCTTTATCTATCCGGCCCACGATTTGCAATCGTTGGTGAATGCGCGCGCCCCGCGCTTCCAGATTCGCATGCAATTCGAGGCCATCACCGACAACGACGATCACGCTGACATCCTGGTCTTCCCCGAGGGTGGCCCGGCGCTCACCATCACTTATCTGCCAGCAGGAGGATGAGAACATGAAAACCTGGCGCACCAGAAGGTTCACTCGCCGCGAGTTTCTTGTCACGGCAGGGGCTGCTTTGGCCGGCGCGGCGCTGAGCTGTGGGCGGTCCGGCGGGGGGCAAACAAGCGTTCCCACCGCTGCGCCCACCCTCGCCCCTGTCACTCCCGCAGCCCCGCCGGAACAGGCCGCCGACCTGGTCCTGCTGAACGGCAAGGTCATCACCGTGGACAGAGCCGACAGCATCGCCCAGGCCGTCGCCGTCAAGAGCGGCCTGATCCAGGCCGTGGGGACGAACGACACCGTCGCAGCTCTGGTCGGCGAGGCCACCCAGGTGGTCGACCTGGCAGGCAAGACAGTCACACCCGGCCTGATCGATCCCCACAACCACTTCCAGGTCTATGGCCTGATGAACAGCTACTATACCTCGTTCGTGCCGCCGGAGGTCAGGACGATGGATGACCTGCGGGCCAAACTGGCCGAGGTGGCCGCCCAGACACCCGAGGGGGAATGGATCAAAGGCTACTATCTCTCCTTCCAGGAAGGACGGATGCCGACCCGCCACGATCTGGACCCCGCTTCGCCCAACCACGCGGTCTGGATCATGCAGCAGGGCGGGCACTATGGCTCGGCCAACAGCATGGCCCTGCAAATCGCCGGCATTACCGCCTCCACCCCCAATCCGGAAGGCGGCATCATCGGACGCGAGGCGAACGGCGAGCCGGATGGCATTTTCTACAACCACCGCGCGATGGACCTCTTGCGACGGCATATCCCGCTCTACACTCAGGAGATGGTCTGGGATAACATCGTCTCGACCCAGGCTACCTTTGCCGCCTGCGGCGTGACCACTTTCCACGACAACAATGTGCGCGGCGTAGACACCCTCGGCACCTACCTGGACACCGGCCGGCAGGGCGCGCTGTTCCTGCGCGGCGCCGTCTACTATACGCTGGAATGGCCCCCCGATCTGGAGCGGGCGCTCAACGAGGTCGAACAGTACCAGGACGAGTTCATCCGCATGGCCGGCTTCAAGTTCCTGATCGACGGCCAGGCTGCCATGGCCTACTGCCACGAGCCGCACAACGGCGTGAGTTGGACGACGACGACGTGGGACCCGCAGGGGTTCAAAGACGCCGTGCGCGCGCTGCACGACCTGGGCCTGCAAATCTGCGTCCACTGCATCGGCGACGCGGCGGTGGACCTGACGCTGGATGCCTACGAGGAAGCGATGAACGCCAACCCGCGCCCCGACCCGCGCCATCGCATCGAGCACGCCATCCTGACCACGCCGCAGGCCACGCAGCGCATCAAAGACCTGGGCGTGGTGATCAGCACCCAGCCGCAGTTCATCCGCATGGGCGGCGATTACTGGGCGACCATCTTTACGCCGGCGCAGATGGCGCGCGTCGTGGTCACCCGCGAGTGGCTGGAGGCAGGCATCCACCTGGCGCTGGGCTCCGACGCGCCAACCACTCCCTGGTACACCCCGCAGGTCACCCTGGCCGGCGCGGTGAGCCGCCTGACCGCGTCCAACGAAGTCCTGTCGCCCGACCAGCGCCTGACCATCCAGGAGGCACTACGGGCGCACACGCTGGAAGCCGCCTATGCCGGGCACGAGGAGAACATCAAAGGCTCTATCGAGGCAGGCAAAATGGCCGACATGATGGTCTGGCCCGTCGATCCCTATACTGCGCCGTGGCAAGAATGGTGGGATGCCCCCAGTGAGATGACCATTGTCGGCGGGCGGATCGTCCACCAGGGGATGGCCCTGGTCCCGCGCCGGGCATCAGGCTGACCCTACGCTCTGAGGGGATAGCTCGTCATAGAGGCGTTCCAGGCTGGCAAGGACCTCTCGCCGCGCCCATTCCGCATCCTCCGCCGCCGGCGGGAAAAAGCGCAAAAACTCGTCCATCAGGCTGGCCAGCTCATCCCGCCTCCCGCCGGCCAGGTGAAGGGAGCGCACGCGGCGGCGGATGCGCTGCATATATTCGCTCTGCGGGGTCGTGGCCGCTTTGTCACAGACAGGGCCACGACCCGGCACGATCTGCGCCACGCGGAAGCGCTCACGGCGCATTTCGACCAGCGTCTTGAGCCAGGCGCGAGTGTCCGGCGAGGCGGAGAGGGGAGGGATCGCGCCGCAGACGACCACATCGCCAGCGAAAACGATCCTCAGCTCGGGCAGGCGCAGCCAGATACTGCCCACCGCAGGGCCGGCAACCGCTTCGACGACCACCAGCGGCGAGGTGTGCAGCGTCAGCCGGCCGGCGACAGCAATCTGCGGCACAGGCAGGCGCACAGCGTCCCACTCGCCAGCGCCGGGCCGACGGCACGCCCACTCCTCTACCGCCAACCGCCACCCTGCCTCGCCCCCCTCCTGGAACCTGCGCAGCGCCCCTCGCCCGGCAATGACCGACACGCCCATCCATGCCGCGCCGGCCAGGCGGTCGAGGCAGGAATCGGTCAGGACAAGCCAGCGAATGAGCGGCCCCCCAAGCTCGCGAAGCTGATCGCGCCAGGCCAGGGCGTCCTCACGGCGCAGCGGCGCATCGACCGCGACAATCCCATCAGCAGTGCAGATGCAGCCGACGTTGATGCCCGGATAAAAGGTCGACACATAGACATTGGGAGCAATCTCCCTCATGGCAAACTCCCCTCCAAAGCGACCATGATTTGCCGCAACGATTCCTCGACGGAAGCAGGAGCACTGCCCTGGGCGATGCGGGGCTGGCCTCCGCCCTTGCCGCCCAATGCCTCACAGGCCCTGCGCAGCAGTGCCGCCGCGTCGACGCCGCTGCCCTCGGCACAGGCAAAGCAAAGCTGCGTGCGCTCGCCGGGAGAGGCCAGCAACGCCACCACGCCTGGCGTCTCGCTCAGCCGCAGCGCCAGCGCGCGCAGGTCAGCCGGCGTGCGCCCGGCCAGCACCGCCCGCACCACGCGCAGCGCGCCGATGGGCTTTGCATCGCCCAACAGAGCAGCCGCGTCGGCCTGGAGCAGGCGTTCGCGCAGCGTGCGCAACTCGCGCTGGCTCCCCTTGAGCTCTTCCTGCAGCCGCGCGACTGCCGCCTCCGCCTCTTCATAGCCCACTGTCAGCCCAGCCGCCAGGTCGAGCAGAATGGCGTTCTTGCGGCGATAATCGAGCAGCGCCCGCCTGCCGCAGAGGAACTCGAGCCGCGTCTCTTCGCCACGGTATTCCAGGCGGACGACCTTGAGCAAGCCGATCTCGCCGCTGCGCGCCACGTGCGTCCCACCGCAGGGAGTCAGGTCATAGCCCTCGATCTCGACCAGGCGAATCGGCCCTTCGACCTGGGGCTGGCGACGGAGGGGCAGCGCGGCCAGCTCCCGGGCGGTCACGAAACGCGCCGTCAGGGGGCGGTTCTCCCAGATCGCGCGGTTGACCTGATCCTCCGCCGCTTCCACCTCCTGGCGCGGCAGCCGCGCCACGCTCAGGTCGATGGTAGAACTCTCCGCCCCCAGATGAAAAGAGAGCGTATGCGCGCCCAGCAGCCTCTCACAGACCGCCGAGAGGAGATGCTGACCGCTATGCTGCTGCATGTGATCAAAGCGACGCGCCCAATCGACCTCGCCGACGACCCCCTCTGCGCTCAGCTCGTCCCCCAGGATGTGGACCACCGCGCCGTCCGACTCGCGCACCTCCACGCCAAGCACAGCCACGCCGCCAAGAAGGCCACGGTCGGAGGGCTGTCCGCCAGAGGCAGGGTAGAAAGCCGTCTGCGTCAGGACCACTGCCGGGCGTCCATCCCAGGTCAGCCGCTCCGCCACAGCAGCTTCGAAACAGGTGAGGTAGGCATCGTGGTAATAGAGGCGTTGCAGCGGATCGTTCACGCCGCCCCTCCCTTGCCGTTCAGAGGCAGGACGAACTTGAAGGTGGCCCCTTCCCCCAGGGCGCTCTCCACCCAGATGCGGCCGCCGTGGGCTTCGACGGCCAGGCGACAAAAGGCCAGGCCAATGCCGGTACCCTTGGCTTCGGCGTAGTAGACGCGGGCGAACTGGTCAAAGATGTGTTCGTGGTATTCGGGGGCAATACCCGGCCCTGTATCCGCCACAGCAAAGAGCAAGGAGTCCGGATCGGGCTGGCTGACCCCTACCCGCACCGAACCGCCGGCTGGGGTGAACTTGAGCGCATTCTCCAGCAGGTTGAGCAACACACGCTGGAGCACATCTCGATCGCCGATCAGCACAGGCAGCGTCTCCGGCAAGCAGCTTTCCAGGCTCAACTCGCGGCTGGCAGCCGCGGGGCGCATCTGCTCGACCGCCTCGCGCACCATATCGAGGACATCGATCGGGCGGCGAGCTAACTCGGCCCGACCCGACTGCAGGCGCGCCAGGCCCAGGATCGAGTCGATCAACAGATTGAGCTTTTCCCCGCTGCGGCGGGCAACAGCAAAGAGCTGATCGAGAGGGATGGGCGGCGTCTCCTCATGAACAACCGTGCTGATCAGTTCCAGGCTGCTCATGATCGAAGAGAGCGGATTGCGCAGGTCGTGGATGATCATGCGCGTCAGGTCCTCGCGCGTCTGCTCCAACCTGATCCGCTCGGAGAGATCGTGACAAATCCATTGGATAGAGGGACGGTCGCCGTGCAGGATGTGACTGGCCCGCACTTCGAAGGGGATGAAAGCGCCGTCGCGGGTGCTGGCCCTGGCGTCAAAAGAGACATTCTGGCCAGCGAGGATCCCCGGCAGGTAAGCGCGCACGGCCCCGGGGTCCTGGAAAAGGGCAAAGATCTCGCTGCCCAGCAAATGCGCCTTGTCCCAACCGAGCATCTGGCAAAACTGGCGATTCGTGTCGACGATGAGGCCATTCTCGTCAGTGATGGCGATGGGGTCGGCGCTGTTCTCGAAGAGCGCCGCATAGCGCCGCTCGGCCTCCAGGGCACGGTGGAAATGGCGCGCGTTCTGGATCGCGCTGGCCGCCAGCGTGGCGACGTTCAGCAAGAGTTCTAACTCATCCGGCGCAGGGCGGCCCGGCGGCGAGTTGATCGCCTCGATCACGCCAATCGTCTCGTCTCCCAATTTGATCGGCGCCGCCAGCATCGTCCGCGTCCGAAAGCCTGTCGACTCGTCGACGCCGCTATAAAAGCGCGGGTCATTGCGGACCGAGAAGATCAGGAGTGGCTTGCCCGTCTGCGCGATCCAGCCAGCGATACCCTGACCCAGTTGGAGACGGACGCCGATGATCTCTTCGGCAGCGGCGCCAGAAGCGGCGCAAAAGACCACTTCGTTTGTTTCCTCCTCGACCAGGGCCACAGAAGCCGCCTCGACCTCAAAGTAATCGCGCACGCGGTCCATCAGGGACATCAGCACCTGTTCCAGCTCCAGCGAGGCCGTCACCGTCTGACCGGTGAGGTAGAGAAAGCCAAGCTGCTCCAACTGGCGCTGCGTCTGTTGCCACAGGCGCGCATTGGCGATGGCAATGGCAACGTGGTCGGCAAAGGCGGCCACCATGCGCGCGTCGGCCTCATTGTAGGCGCCAACCCTCCTGCTGTCGACGGTCAGCGCGCCGACGACCTCGCCGCGGGCGACCAGCGGCGCGGCGATCCAGCCGTGGATCGGCCAGACGCCGGGGACATTGATCCAGCCGGGCTCTGTCTGCACGTCCTCAAAGACCAGCGGCTCGCGCTCGGCGATCATCCGCGCCATAAAACTGTTGCCGACCAGATCGAAAGAAAGGCCACGCAGCTCATCGGCGTTCTCAAAGCCGCGCATGGCGCGCATGACCAGACGGCGATCCTGCATGAGAAAGATCGAGGCGCTGTCGTAAGGGATCACCCGGCTCAACATCTCAAGGATCAGGTTGAGCACCTCATCCAGGTCGAGCGTAGCGGTCAGCGTGCGCGCCGCCTCGCTGAGCGTATTGGCAAAGGTGCGACGCTGCTCCTCGGCCGAAAAAAGGCGGGCGTTCTCCACCGCTACCGCCACCTGGTCGGCGATGAACTGGAGCGTATCGAGGTCACCCTGGACAAAGTGCCCTTTTTGGGGGTGAGCACATGTGACCACACCGACGACGCGGTTGGGCAACATAAGCGGCGCGCTGATGGCAGAGCCCGGGCGAAGCTTGAAACAGAGCAGCGGCGTTGCCTGCCAGCGGGGATCCCCATCCAGGTCATTGACCAGCAGCGCTTCTTGCTGGCGCATCACCCAGCCGACCAGGCCGTTCTGCAGCACAGCGCGAGCCACCTCCAGGTCTACAGCGCGATACCGATCCTCTTCGATCATCCCCGCCAGGGTCAGCCGCCCGCGCTCGTCGACGAGGAACAGGCTGCCGGCGGTTGCTCCAACGGCGCGGAGGGTCAGGGCCAGCGAGCGGCGCAGAGTCCCCTCCAGGTCCAACCCGGCGCGCAACTCGCGCGCCATGCGCGCCAGAATGGTCAGGCGATCCTCAGTTCCCCGACTTTGTTCCATTGAACACCACCTCCTCCCGCCCCCGCAATCGCTCCAACATGCGGTCGACGATCAGGTCCAGATGACGAGAATTGGCCACAAAATCCAGATTGTCCGAGGGCACGGTCAGCACCGGGCAGAGATCGAACCGTTCGATCCACGCCTCGTACAGCTCGTTCAGTTGGGCCAGGTATTCGGGGGCAATCTCGCGCTCGAAGGGGCGGTTGCGCCGGGCAATCCGCTCCATCAGCACGGGGACCGAGGCGCGCAGATAGATCACCAGGTCGGGCGGGGGGAGCAGGATGCTGAGCACCTCGTACATCTCGCGGTAGCTGGCGTAATCCCGCTCGCTCATCAGCCCCTGGCGGTAGAGGTTGCAGGCAAACACTTCGGCGTCTTCATAAACCGTGCGGTCCTGCACCACGGCCTCGGGGCGCTGGAACAACTGATAGTGATGACGAAGGCGGCGGGAGAGGAAAAAAATCTGCGAGTGAAAGCTCCAGCGCTTCATGTCCTGGTAAAAGTCAGCCAGGTACGGGTTATCGCTCACCGCTTCGAGAAAAGGCTCCCAGCCCAGCTTTTCGCTGATCAGGCTCGTCAGGGTTGATTTGCCTGCCCCGATATTTCCGGCGATAGCAACAAACCACTTTTGCACCATGTTTCTCCTGCTCCGGCGGGGTCTGTGACCCCGCCGCCCCGCCATCCCCGCCAGGAGCAAAAACTATATTCGCGGCAGGGTCACCGTAAACGTGCTGCCCACTCCTGGCTCACTCTGCACATCGACCTGACCGCCGTGCATCTCGACGATTTCCCACACCACCGCCAGGCCAATGCCCACGCCGCCATAGCGACGCGTCGTGGAGCCATCGACCTGGTAGAAACGCTCAAAGATGCGGCCAATGTGCTCTGGCGCAATGCCAATGCCGTGATCCTGAACGCTGGCATGCACCCTCTCGTCATCAGACCATACCCGCACAATGACCTCGCCGCCGTTGGGGCTGAATTTGATGGCGTTGTCCAGGAGCTGCAAAAAGACGAGCCGCAGGTGCTCTTCATCGCCCTGGACCCTTGCCGAATAATCAGCGACATCGAACAAAAGAGCGATGCCGGCCTGCTCGGCGCTACGGCGGTAAACGTCGACCGCATAAGCCGCGACCTGGTGCAAGATGAGGGGGTGGAACGAGAGCTGCTCCCGTTGCAATGAGCGCAGCGCCACCAGATTGCGCAGCAGCCGCGAAAGCGCCGCCGTGCGCTCATAAATGACCTCCAGCGCGTTGCGCTGGACCGGTTCGAGCGGCCCCATATCGCCGCTGAGGAGCAATTCCGTATAACCCTGGATCAACGTCAGAGGCGTGCGCAACTCGTGGCCCACGTTCTGTACCATCTCGTTGCGCAGCCGGTCGAACTCTTGCAACTCCTGCAGGGCGCGGCTCAACTGGGCGGACTGCTCCTCCAGTTGGCGGCTCAGCTTTTCGGCCTCGCGGCGCCGCTGCTGCTCCTGCTGGTAAAGGCGCGAGTTCTCCAGGGCAATGCCCAACTGCCCTGCCACCGTCGTATAGAATGCCAGATCGTTCTCGTCGAAGGCGTTGAGGCGACGGCTCTCGATGTTCAAAACCGCCGCGATCTGCCCCCCGACGCGAACCGGCACAGCCAGTTCGGAGCGAACATCTTCAGCGCCCACAGCATAGTCCGGATCCTGGCTCACGTCAGGGATAATAACCGCCTGCCCCGTGCGGTAGACGCGGCCGGTGATGCAGCGGTCGACTGGCGCCTGCCAGTCCTGCAGCACGTCCCGAAAGCCCAGCGTCGCGCGGTGCGGGCGCATCACCTGCTCGTTGTCGTCGGGCAGCATCAGATTGACGTATTCGGCCCCCAACATGCGCTGCAACGCGTCCAGCGTCCGCGTCAGCACCTGGTCGAAATCGAGTGTCGAGGCGGCCGCCTGGCTGATCTCGCGCAGGATCTGGGCCTGAGCCAGGCGACGCGCTGTCTCCTCGTAGAGACGGGCGCGCTCGATGGCCACCGCCGCCTGTCCGGCAATGGCAGTCGCCAGCGTGATCTGTTCCTCCGAGAACGGCTGCCCTCTGGCCTGGCGGTCCAAAGCCATCGCGCCGATGACCCGCTCGCCGCCGCTGACCAACGGCACCAGCAGCACACTGCCCACGCCAAACGGCTCGATCCACTGCGGAGGCAACGTCGAGGCCCGCACGTCGGATACATAGAGGGGCTTGCGGCTGCGGATGACCTGCACGGCCTCCGGAATGTCCTCCACACGCTGCGGCTCGCTGGCCTGGCGAAGCTGTCGCCAGAGCTCAGGATCAGGGCGACCAGAGGCGAATTGGGACATGATCGGTTCCAGCGCTTCCCCCGCCTTGTCGAGCAGGAACAACGTGCAGCGGCTCGCCCCGCAGGCGCGAGCAGCGCGCAGCGCCACCTCTCTGAGCACGTCCTTCAGTTCCAGCGTCGAGTTGATGGCGCTGGCAACCCCCAACAGGGTCTCTGAAATCTCGCGGGCCTCCCGCTCCGCCTGATAGAGACGGGCACTTTCGATGGCAATGGCTGCCTGGGTTGCGATCTCGGTGAGCAGGCGACGGTCGCTGGCCGTAAAGGCGTGTGTCTCGTACGACTGTACCGACAATACCCCTCGCACAGCATCTTGGACCAGCAACGGCAGAATGCCCAGGCTGCGCGTTTCGCTGCCGATCCGCAGCGGCCTGACCGGCAGAGCAGGCAGCTCTTTCTCGACATCGTCGAGCCAGAGCGGTTGTCCCGTGCGGATCACCCAGCCAGAAAGGCTCTCCTCCGCGGAAACAGAAACCCGCACTGGCGTCTGGAAAACGCCCTCATCGAGAATAACACGAAGCTCGAGCGTGTCTGTCCTCTCATCGTACAGCCCAACGTAGAGAGTCGATACCCCCAGAATGCGGCTTACCTGTTCGATGATGATCTTGAGAACCTGGTCTAGCTCCAGCGCGGCAAGCATCTGCAGGTCGATCTCGTGCAGAGCGGCCAGCTCTTCCAGGCGGCGCTGGGTCTGACGGTGGAGCAGCGCGTTCTCCAGTACCGCCGCTGCCTGCCCGGCCAGCGCCTGGCACAGTTCCAGCTCATCGGGACTATGGGTGCGCATCTCGTTATGGTAAAAGACCAGCGCGCCCCTGATCTGCTGCAGATAGGCAAGAGGCAGCACCAGATAGGAACGGAAGCCTTCCTTTGCCGCCGCCTCGCGCACCATCCGCGCCGCCGGGTCGCTCAAGACATCCTGCACCCAGACCATTTCGAGCGTTTTCAAGACACGGTAGCCGGGCACGTCACGGAAGGAACTGGCCAGAAAGTCGAGATAGTCCTGAGACAGACCACGCGCATAGCTCACCGCCAGGCGGTCCCGCTCGGCATCGTAGAGATAGACCGCCGCCCGGTCAGCGCCGACGATGGACATGCCGGCGGTCACGATCCCTTCCAGCGCCTTGTCCAGGTCGAGCTCGGCTGACATCCTGCGCGAGGCTTCGGTCAGCGCCTGCAGCCGCTCGATCTTTTCGCTCATCCCTGCCAGCAAGCGAGCATTTTCCAGCGCCTGCCCGACCTGCCGGCTGAGAATCTCCAAAGTCCTCTGTTCGCCCCTCGAGAGCGCACGGTCAGCATCGAGCTGCGCACAAATAACGCCCAACGTCTGCTCCGCCGCGCAGAGCGGGATGACCAGGTTGGCCGCACAGCCGCCAGGGACAGCGGCCCGGTCCAGAGAGAGCACCTGGCCCGTCTCGACCGCCCTGGCGCAGGGATAAGCAGGGGAGAGACAAACACCATCGGCCAGCAAGCACACGCTCTGCGGCGCCACTATCTGCACCGGCTGCTCCAGCCCCTCGACCAGCAAAGCGCCAACGCTGCCACCTCCCAGCAGCCGGCCGACCTCTTCCACCACAGCCAGGAGGAGGTCGCGCGGCAAGGCATGCCGGTCCGCAGTGCCAGTCACTGCGGACAGGACCTCTAACCGCTCGGTGCGCCGTCGGGCAATATACTCCAGATCGACCAACTCGAAGCCGATCAGCGACAGCGAAAGAAGCAGCCCTCCTACATTGGCAGTCACCAGCCAGGGAGTGGAAGAGGCTGCCGTGGGAGGGATCAGGAAATGGACGGTCTTGGCGAGAGCCCACAGCACATAGGCCAACCCCATGGTGCGGTGCAGCCGCCGCCGCTCAGCCGCCAGGCTATAATGGGCCAGCGCGCTGATCGCCGCACCGTCGAAGAGAAGGATCAGCGCCAGCGCCGGCAGGGCGGGAAGGATGCCCGGCCAGGGGAAAAACGCACACGCCGCCCCAACCAGCGCCAGCAAGACAAAGAGCCAGGACAGAGAGCGCCGACCCAGAAGGCGAACGCCAGCCCAGAGCAACAGACTGCTCGCCTCTGCCATCAACAGAGCGGCAGAGCGCAGCCAGGGATCGCGGCCAGCGGGCTCGACCGCCAGCACCAGAAGGTACAGGGCGTAGAACAGCCAACCCCCACCCCACAGTCCCATGCTGAGGCGGCGGGACTCCCATCCCATGTAGAAATAGATCACAGCCAGGATGAGAAAGGGAAGCGCACTGACTACAAAGAATGGCAAAGAGTCCATGTTTCCACCTATCGCCGGCTCAGTCGCTCCAGACACTTGCGGGACGCTGTCAGCGCCTCCTGGAATGCCACAGAAGAGCCAGCCGGATCGGCAGCCAGCGCCGCCCCCATCTGCCCCACCGCCTCGGTGAGGGCCAGAAACTGCTCCATCTTGGCCCACCGCCGGGGTGTCTCGTCGCCACTCCCCACCGGCATCTCCATGCGCGTGCGCACCTCCGAGGCGCTCAAAGCCGTGCGCACGCGCCCCTCGATGTTGAGCAGGTCCTGCGGATTGCGGACAAAGTCAAGGCGGTCAGTGTCAATGACCAGCAGCGGCGTCGCATCGTAGGCAGCAAAGTGCTGCTCGTAGGCCTGCCGCAGGCGTTCGATATAGTCGGGGTCCATGCCCCGCTCGAACGAGCGGTCACGGATGGCGATGCGCGCCATCAGGACATCCAGGCTGGCCCGCAAATAGACCACCAGATCGGGCAGGACGATCTTTTCCGCCAGCGCGCGGTGCACCCGCTCGTACATCTTGAGCTCGTCGCCGCGCAGGTTCAGGTGGGCAAAGAGGCGATCTTTGGCAAAAGTGTAATCGCTGATCAGCGGTCGTCCATCGAACTGCAGACCCTGCTGTTGGCGGTAGCGGCTGAGCAGGAAAAAGATCTGCGTCTGGAAAGCGTAGCGTTCGCGGTCGGCGTAGAAATCGGAGAGGAAGGGGTTCTCCTCAAAGATTTCGAGCAGCAGGTCAGCGCCCAGACGGGACTGCAGGAGGCGCGCCAGGGTCGTCTTGCCGACGCCGATGACACCCTCAATGGCCAGATAGAACGGTCGACTCACGCGCCCTCCATCGCAAAAGGATAGCCCGGAAGCGGGAAAAGTCAAGAGCACTCAAGGCAACCTGGTCAAAATATCGGCCGCCGACGGGCGATCCTGGGAACTCTGCCCGATATACGACCAGCGCATCCGCCCGTCCCGGTCGATGACAAAGACCGCCGGCGCCGCCAGTTGATCTCCCAGCAAGTTGTATACCCCATAGGCTTCAGCGACCTGGTGCTGGGGATCGGCCAGGATGGGGAACGTAGCCCCCACCGCCGCCGCCGCGCCGGCAACTGAAGACAGGTCATTGACAGCCAGAGCCACAATCTCGGCCCCCCGCTCGCGAAAGGCACTGTAGTTGTTTTGCAGCTCGACGAGCTGCGTTCGATCCGGCCCTCAGCCGCAGCGCTGGAAAAAGACCAGCACCACCGCCCCCTGGGCTAACTGTTCAGAAAGGGTAAATTGCCCGCCACCGGCCCGTTCCAGGGTGAAATCGGGCGCCGTGTCGGGCGAAACGACCATCGCCACAGCAGTTGGCGTTGGCGCAGGAGCTGTTGGCACAGCCAGCGTCCGCATCACCGCGTCGATGCGCTCGCGATGGTAGAGGATATCCGCTGTCGCCCGCTGCCGGGCAATCCACTCTTCCCAGACAACGCCCTGCGCCAGCAGTGACTCTTGTGCCTGTTTCACCTGCAGCAGATAGGCCAGCGTCCGCTCCAGCGCCCCCACCTGGAGGCCGGCATCGGCCAGCGCCGCCCGGAGCTGCGCCTCATCCACCCCCCACTGTGCCAGCAGGGCCGCGCGATAGTCGGTCACCGCCCGCGCCTCCGGCGCTGGCTGGGGCACAGCCTGCAGGAGCAACGCGCTGTTGATCAGGCGCTCCAGCGTCGCCTCCGCGTCCGGCGGTTCCACTCCCGCCAGGGCGCTCATCACCCCATCGACCCGCATCGCCTCGACCCAGGCGTTCACGCCGATCGTCTGCCCGTTGACCTCGACGACGGCAGGGTCAGCCGGAGTTGGCAACACAGCCGTCGCGGGCAGCGAGGCTGGCGAATTCGGCTGGAATCTTATTGTCCCTATCACCAGGAAGAGCAACAACAGCGCCACCACAGCGGCCGCCGCCAGGCCTCCTGCCTTCCACTTTGCCATCATCCTATTCCCTCAGCTCTGCAATCTCCGCCCCCTCTGCGGCAAAAGCCCTCAAAGTAGCGGCAGAATGATCGTGAACGTGCTGCCCTCCCCCACTCGACTCTCCACGTCGATGCGGCCGCCGTGGCGCTGGACCACCTGGCGGGCGATGGGCAGGCCCAGGCCCAGGCCGCCAAAGAGGCGATCCTGGGAACGCTCGACGCGGGTAAAGGGCTCAAAGATATTCTCCAGTTCTTCGGGCGGGATGCCCACGCCAGGGTCGCTCACGCGCACGCCTGCCTGACCACCGGCGACGAAGGCTTCGATGCGCACGTCGCCGCCGTCCGGCGTGAACTTGATGGCGTTCTCGATCAGCGCCACCAGCGCCCGCTCCATGCCGGCGGGGTCGAGCCGCAGCGGCGGCAGCGTCGGGTCGATGTCAACCTGCAACCGCACCCCTCCCTCCGCGGCCCGCTCGCGCATGTGCTGCACCGCTCTGAGCACCACATCGCCCAGCGCCGCCGTCTGGAACTCGGGCGAGATGATCTCCAGTTCCTGCAAAAAGAGAATGTTGTTGACCAGGTGAACCACCGTCTCGACGTTGCGCGAGACCGTCTCCAGCACGGCGGCCTGCTGTTCCGCTCCCAGCGCGCCACTGCGCAGAAAATGCAGGTAGCCCATAACCGTCGTCAGCGGCGTGCGCAGCTCGTGGGCCACCGTGGTGAGGAACTCGGAACGAAGGCGCTGCTGCTCCTTCAGTTCAGCATAGGCGCGCGCAAGCTCGATGTTCTTGCGTCGCAGTTCGGCGATGGCCTGCTGATCGGCGTCGCGCAGGCGGCTGGTCACCTGGCGGATGATCTGGACGGCCATGCGCGGGCTGCGTTCGAGCACCTGCTCGAACGTGGCACGGTCGATGGCCAACACCGTGGTCAGTTCAGCCGCGCGGACGGTGGCGGTGCGGGTGCTCTGCTGGACGAGGGCGATCTCGCCAAAGAACTCGCCGGGGCCGGGCTGGGCCAGCACACGGTGCGACTCGCTGTCGACCTGTTTGATCACCTCGGCCCGCCCCGCGACGACGATGTAGAAGGTGTCCTCCACTCGCCCCTCGTGGCAGAGGATGGTCCCCGGCGGCACCGTCTCCAGACGAGCGACAGCAGCAAAGGCCTCGACATCTTCATCCGGCAGGGCTGGAAAAGCCTGCCGGATTGCAGCGGTCAGTTCGACGTCCATACCGTCTATTCTATCCGCCTCCAGCGTAGCTCAACGTTACAGCCAGGTTACAGTGCTGTATCCTGCAGGAAAGCCGGCAACATGGCCGGGGAGGGCAGGATGACATGAGCGCCAGCGCGCTCCAGCTCGTCCTTTTCCCCAAAGCCGCACAGGACCGCCACTGCCCAGGCGCCTGCCCGGCGAGCCGAACGCACATCGACCGTCGTGTCGCCAACCATCACACAGCGCCCAGGTTCAACGCCGAGTGCCCTGGCAGCGTAAAGAACCGGGGCCGGATGCGGTTTGATGCGCCATGTCGATTCGCGGGTGACAACGAGCTCGAAAACGTGGGTCAATCCAAAGGCATCCAGGAAAGCGTACGCGTCGTGCCGCCCGCGCGTGGTGACAACGGCCAGGCGATAGCGCTCGGAAAGGGCGCGCACCGCCATATCCGTGTCGGGCACGAGCGCAAAATTGGCCTGGCTGCGCAGGCCGCGCAGGCGATGCAACAAGCGGGAGATGCCCAGCAGGGCATCCAACCCCACCAGGTCCAGCACAGTGACGAGGGCATTGCCCGGCGACTCGGCGGCCATGACCAGCCGGCGCGCCGTCCGCGTCGGCTCCTTCAAGCCCAGCTTTGCCAGACGGTGGGCAATGCGCTCCACTGCCTGATCGTCCGAGTCCAGCAGGGTGCCATCCAGGTCGAAAAGGAATGCGTCGACCACTTCTGGGTTTAGCATGAGAGCGCATTATAGCATTCAACACAGTGGAGGACAACTGGTATCGCCTATCGCGTATCGCGTATCGCGTATCGCTTATCGCCTATCGCAAATCGCGTCATCACGCACGGCCTGGACACAAAAGCGTAGGGGCGAGGCCCTGCCTCGCCCCCTCGCCCTGCCTCGCCCCCTCGCCCTGCCTCGCCCTGCCTCGCCTGCTTTCCCTTCTCGCCTCAAAAAGCGACGGACAGCCTGTGGCGCGGGTTGGCGCCAGGGTCGCTCTATGACGCGCCGGGCGGACAAGGACGCCCGCGATCCCAGGGTACACAGATGTCCCGTCCGCCGGCACACCCACACCGACGCGCTGCCCTTGACAAGAACCGTGAACTCGTCCATCATGGAACAGACACGGAGGGAAACATGACATTCCCAACACCGCGAGTAGTCGTGAGCAAGTGCCTGGGCTTTGAGGCGTGTCGCTACAACGGCGCGACAATCCCCGATCCGTTTGTGGAGCAGCTCAAGCAGTACGTCACCTACCTGCCGGTCTGTCCCGAGGTCGAGATCGGCCTGGGAGTGCCGCGCGATCCGATCCGCATCGTGCTGGTCAAGGGGCAGCCGCGCCTGCTCCAGCCGTCCACCGGCATCGACGTCACGGAGCGGATGCTGGCCTTTGCCAATCAGTATCTGGGAGAGCTGGATGAGGTCGACGGCTTTGTGCTCAAGGGGCGCTCACCTTCCTGCGGCATCAAGGACGTCAAACACTATCACGGCACGGAAAAGGGAGCATCGGCAACCCAGAAGGGGGCGGGATTTTTCGGGCAGGCCGTGATGGAGCACTACCCCCATTTGCCCATCGAGGAGGAGGGCCGGCTGACCCATTTCGTCATCCGCGAACACTTTTTGACGCGGCTGTTTGCCCTGGCGCGCTTCCGTGCGGTCAAAGCGGCGCGCTCGATGGGCGCGCTGGTGCAGTTCCACAGCGAGAACAAGCTGCTGCTGATGGCTTACAACGAGAGCCAGCTTCGCCTTCTGGGGCGCATCGTCGCCAATCCGCGCAAAGAGCCTCCAGAAGCGGTGATCCAGGCCTATGAACAGCACCTCTGGCAGGCGCTGGCGCGCGCGCCGCGCCGCAACACGGCCATCAACGTGCTGATGCACGCGATGGGCTACTTTTCCAGGAGCCTGTCAGCGGAGGAAAAGGCCTATTTCCTGGAAACGCTGGACAAATATCGCCAGGGGCGAGCGCCGCTCAGCGTGCCGCTCAGCCTGGTCGGCTATTGGATTGTGCGCTTCAAAGAGCTCTACCTGGCCCAGCAGACCTTTTTTGCGCCCTACCCCGCCGAGCTGGTCACCATCAGCGACTCGGGGAAGGGCAGAGACCTGCGGTAGTCTACGCCCGCCGGCCCATCCAGAAGCGCTTCCAATCCCCGCCGCTGCGCTGGAGGGCGATCAGGGTGTAGAGGCTGGCGGTGAAAAAGCCCAGCACCATCATCAAGACCACCCAGATCAGCGACGGCCAAAACGATCTCTCGCGGTAGACGATCCAGGCCGAGAAAAGGGTAAAGCCCACGTAGAGATCGACCAGCGAGACGATCCCCCAAGGCATCGCCAGCAGCTCCCTGCCCTCCCTGCCAAAATCGCCCACCATAAAGCCAAAAATCAGCACGGCCGTCATGGCCACAAGCCCCAGGAAAGCGATGGTTTTGGCCAGTCTCATGGTGTTTACCTCCTTCAAGTCTCAAGGGCTGTTCGTGTCATTCGAGTTCAGCGCATCCAGCAGAGCCAGAATCTCCTCGTTCGGCGGGATGTCGCTCATCGAGTGGCCGTAATGGACAAAGCGCGCCTGCCCAGCCTTGTCGACCACAACCTGGGCCGGCATCCGCCCCAGTTTGAACAACTTGATCTCCTGACCATACAGCTTGAGCACCGCATTCTTGGGATCGGGCAGGCCGACAAAGGGCAGCTTTTCCTTCTCCCAGTACTCAGCAAAAGCCGCCGCATCTTCTGGTCCAACCACAACGATCTCCGCCTCCCGCTGCACAAACTGTCCATAGTCACGGCGCAACTGCGCCATGTGCCGGCGGCAGAAGGGTCAGGCAAAGCCGCGGTTGAACACCAGCACGACGTGCTTTTTCCCCGTATAGTCCGCCAGGCGCACCGTCTGCCCACGGAAATCCGCCAGGGCAAAATCGGGCGCGGTCGTGTTGATCTCTACTCTCGACATCGCTCACTCCTCGGTTTCCAAAAAACTGCTCACAGCCTCTACAAACGGCCCAGGGCACTCTTCCTGCGGCACGTGGCCGCAGTTGGGGATCACCACCAAGCTGGCGTTGGGCAGCGCACCCGCCAGGCGTATGCTCGACCCGGTCGGCACGATGCGGTCGTCGTCGCCCGTGATCACCAACACCGGCATCGTCAGTTCGCCCAGCCGCTCGTCCAGGCCCAGCGGACGGCTGGCAACGGTCAGCTCCCACAGCGCGCGGTCCCAGTTCTCGGCCTGCAAGGGACGGGTGTAGCCAGCCCAGACCTCAGCGGTGATGCCGCTGGGGTCGTGCCAGGCCGAACGGGCAAAATCCCGCCCCCAGTCCCGGATGCGGCGGGCAAAGAGCGGTCCCAGGTGACGCACCTGCGGCGTGCGCACGAGCGGCGAGAGCCATGCCGGAAAGCCGCCACGCTGATAGATCGCCGCATCGACCAGGACCAGCGCCTCTACCCGCTGGGGGTAGCGCAGCGCCGTCA
>Ga0209227_1001183_pt1 | contig 20736 bp, 14 predicted proteins | sample YNPBryantNP2012_FD_185815 | JGI IMG/M metagenome (GOLD analysis project Ga0209227, IMG submission 185815) | Anoxygenic and chlorotrophic microbial mat microbial communities from Yellowstone National Park, USA - YNP Bryant NP 2012 (SPAdes)... ...
TCCGTCAGCGACAGCGGCGTGCCGCCCGCCGGGTCGGTCGGGAATTGCCCGGTCAGGTTCTGTTCCACACAGGCGGCATAGAAGTCCGCCGACGCATTCGGCGTGAAGAACAGCGACAGGTTGTCCAAGTCGTTGTCGCCCGTGAACAGTTGCGTGAAGTAGTCGGGAATCTCGGGCGTCGTGAAGTAGAAGCAATTGCCGCTGTTGTCGTCCGTCGTGCTGTTACCCGCCTCATCCACCGCGTCGATGGCGAAGTAGTACGTCGTATTGTCCTGAAGGCCCGTCAGTTGCACGCTGTGGCTCGTGCGGAAAACGTTAACCGTCTTGCCCTGATCCAGGTTGCCGCACGACCGGCCATACCGCAGCACGACCTGCGTCGGCTCGTCCGTATTGAAGTTGATGGTCGCATCGCGCGGATTGAGCGGGTTGACGAGCACGTTTGAGATGACCGGCGGCGTGCAGTCCACAGTCGCCGTAGCCGTCACAACCGCCGGCTGACCGTTGCCGTTATCGGCATCGTTGTAGGTCATCGTGACCGTGTCGCCCGGCGCGATCCACAGTACGCCCGGAGCGTTGGTCGTCGCCAGTGAAATGGTGCCCAGGAACGCCGCGGACGCCGGATCCGTTTCGGTCAACAGAACAGACTCGCCGCCCGGCTCCGACGTGGACGCGATGCTGACCGTCACGGTGTCGACGACCGAATCGCTGGTGTTGAGGTCACAATCGACCACCCGCAGCGTCGCCGTGGCGCTGCACGCGTACTTCGCCCGATCCAGCGACGCCAGCCCCTGCGAGGAGCAGTTGACCAGGTACGGCGTGGCGGCCAGCGAGAACGGCTGCGGCCCCTGGGGGACGTTGTAGCCGTACACCTCCACCCGGTAAGCCCCTGGAGTCGGATTGTCGATGACCACCTGTTCGATGTTGTCGACGTGATTGGCCTGCGTACGGACCGCGGGCGCACTCGGGTTCATCGGGCTGAGCGTCCAGGGATAGTACTGGTTGCTCTGGCTGTCGAAGACCCGCAAGTCGAGGTCGTTGACCAGCGCCGGGTTGACGACGGGCGTTCCCGGCACGTCATCCCATGCCAGCGTGACTCTCAGCGGCGCCTGACCCGGCTGAACGATGACGGTGACCGAGTAGGTCTGCCCCTGCCCGACAGACGCTTCGAGGAAATTGCCGCTGCGCATCAGGTCGATCGCGGCCGGTGCCCGCACCGACCCGTAGCCCGTCTGGTAGTCCGGGCCGGGGTTGAACAGGTCAACGGCGGTGTGCGCCAGCAAGACCTTCAGCGTGGAATTGCGAAAGTCCGGCTGGCCCGGGTACTGCTGACGGTAGTCCTGAAGAATCAGCGCGCCGATGCCGCAGACCGTGGGCGAGGCCATCGACGTACCGCACTTGACCGTGTACCCGCCGGAACTCGAGCAGGACGTGACGCCGTTGTCATCGTTGCTCTGGCAACCGGGGGCGGAGATATCCGGCTTCATGCGCCCGTCGTCCGCCGGCCCGAAGCTCGTGAACGTAGTCACCGAGTCATCGTTGGAGTTCAGCGCCCCCACCGTGATGTGATTCTTGGCGCAGGCCGGCGGCGCGGTCGAATGGTATGGCGAAGGATACCCCTCGATGCCCAGGCAACGCGTCGTCTGGCGCTCGTTGCCGTTGGCCCACACAATGCGGAACGGCGACGTGAACAGCGGGTTGCTGCCGTCGCCGCGGACGATCGTGTCGATCAGCACGTCGGTAACGCCGTAGTTGCCTTCCCAGTCGCAGGGGAAGCCATTGGGTGCCGTGTTGGTGCCGATCGAGTTATTCGAGATGTCCGCGCCGTAGGTGTTGATAGCCTGGCTGTAATCGGCCTCCAGGTCGCCCGGGTCGGTATACAAGAAGCCCTGATGCAGCCCGCCCGCCTGCTCGAAGCCATACGACTCCAGAATCACCGCCGGAGCCATGCCGCGGTATGTCCCGCTGCTCGCTGCGCCACTGCCGCCGATGGTGCCTGCCACGTGCGTGGCATGGTCCGACAGCCCGGAGCTGTCGCGCGTGTGATGACGGCCGCCGAAGTCCTGGTGCGAGGATAGCCCATACCCGCCATCATAGACCAGGACCGTCACGCCGGAGCCGTCCAGTCCGTAAGGCGGCTGCTGCGCCACGTCTGCGCCCACGCGGTCCCGGTTGCTGTTGTTCAGCTCGCTGAACTTCGGCAAGGGCGGCTCGATCCACTCAACGACGTCCTCATCGGCGAGGAAGGAAATGTTGGCCGCCGGCAGCTCGAGCACCAGTCCGTTGATCGATTCAAGCTTCGAGCGGACGACCGCTCCATAAGCCTCTGCGATCCGGACGCCATCGTCCAACGACACGTCTGGGTGAAGCAGCACATACGCCGCCACGACCGTCCCGCCGTCCGGAACCGCATCCCGGGGTTCCTTCGTGGCCTCCTCTTTGGTCGGCGTAACGACGGCGAAGTCGTGCACGATCCCGCTCGCCAGGTCAGGATGGAGCTTCCAGTTCCGCTGAACCGGGAGGACGCAGCGCAGAGCCGGGCTCTCGGCCACCTTGGCCACCGCCGCCCGATCCACACCCACACTGGCAAAGAACGCGTTGTCGCCCAGATAGTGCAGCAGTTTCACGCCGGCCGACTCGAGCTCACTCCGCTCGGCCGCCGTCACGGGACGCTCAAACTGAACCACCAGGTGCCGGGCCGCACCACGCGGAGCGGCGGATAGGGCCCCAATCAGTGTCGGCGTATCCTGTTTCGTCGTCGTCACGACCCCGTTCTTGAACTCCAGAACTCCGCGGGTCTTGGGCACCTCGCCCGCAAGAGCGAAACTGCCCGTCAGAAAACCGCCCACGAACGCGACGCGCAGAAGCCTGCGCATGATGCTCTCGGCTACGTTGAAAAGACTCGACATGCTGTGCCCGCTCCTTATGACCGGAACGCCTCATTCGGCAGGGTCGCCACTGCGGCTACCCGTCGCCCATCGCTACCGCAGCCCGTTGTCACCCAGGGGCCGGTCCGCGGCGTAGCGCCATTCTGATAGTATCGTTGCCCTGGAGGACATAGAACCGAAATATGGGGAAATCACAAGCCGCGCGTCCTGTCGCGTCCAGTCCGATAACCTCGCGCCGCTGCCCGGACGCATCCGGCCGTTCCAAACGCGCCCTCCGGCACCGCCGAATGCCTTGGGCGCGCAAACCTCCCCGCGCGGTGCTTTATTCCCGCAGCGTCCAATCCAACTCATAAACGACATACTCCGTCGCGCGCAAGCCGAGCCGCTCGTACACGCGCCGGGCACCCGTATTGCGCCGGTCCACGTATAGCCGCAGTCCGCACGCTTCCCCCGACCGCCGGGCCTCGGCCACCACATGATCGTACAGCGTACGCAGGATGCCCTGGCGGCGACACTCCGGAAGCACATACACGCTCTGGATCCACCAGAACACCGCGTCACGCCAATCGCTGAACTCGAAAGTGACGAGAAGTTGCCCCACCACTCTCCCCGCACGCTCCGCCACGTAGTAAACTCCTCGTGACGGATCCGCCAGCACACGGCGTACGCCGCGCGCCACGATCTCGGGCGACAAACGGCGCCCCTCGCTCTCGGCGGCCAGCGCGAGGTTGAAGGTTGTAATGACATCAGCGTCGGACGTGCGAGCGCGTCGAACGTACAGCGGGCTGCGGGTCATAAAGAACATATTAGGCGGGGCATGGAGGCCGATGACAACCGGGATCGAAAGGCCGGCGTCAAGGCGCCGTGCTGAGGTGCCAATGAAGAGATGATCAAGAGTTGGAAGCAGAAGCGCGTCACGATCATGGGGCTGGGACGCTTCGGCGGCGGAGTGGGCGTGGCGCGCTGGCTGGCCGCCGCGGGGGCCAAACTCACGATTACCGATCTGGCACCGGCCGAGAAGTTGGAGTCCTCTCTGGCCCAGATCGCCGACCTCGGGGCGACCCTGCATCTGGGCGGGCACGACGAGCGCGACTTCCGCGGCGCCGACGTCATCGTCGTCAACCCCGCCGTGCCGGACAACTCCCCCTTCCTGCAAACGGCCCGGGCCGCCGGTGTCGAGATCACCACCGAGATCAACTTGTTCGTCGAACGCTGCCCCGCCACCTGCGTCGGAGTAACCGGCAGCGTCGGCAAAAGCACGATCACGGCGATGATCGGGCACGTGCTGACGCGCGGGCTGCCGGAGCGCCGTGTGTGGGTCGGCGGAAACATCGGCCAGTCGCTGCTGCACGCGCTGGAGCGGATCATGCCGCAGGACATCGTCGTGCTCGAGCTGTCGAGCTTCCAGTTGCAACGCACTTCCAGCGTCCGCTGGAGCCCGCACGTTGCCGTCCTGACGAACATTACGCCGAATCACCTCGACTGGCACGGCAGCTTCCCGGCCTACGTCGCCGCCAAGCTGCACATCCTCCGCTTTCAGGACCCCCGCCGGGACGTGGTCGTCTTCCAGGACACGCCCGAGCTGCGGAAAATCCTCGAAGGCGTACAGGCCGACGCACGCGTGGCCTGGTGTTATCGACTCGAAGGCGACGTCCCGACGGCCACGCGCTTGGGCCAGGAACCGATCAACGGCACCACACGATTGCAGTGGGAAAGGCTGACGCTGAACGTTCGGGGCCGACACAACCGCGAGAACGCTGCGGCCGCTCTCACCGTAGCGCATACCTTCGGCATCTCCCCGGACGCCGCCGCCGAAGCGCTGGCCAGCTTCGAGGCCCTCCCGCACCGCTTGCAGAAAGTAGCGGAACGGGACGGCATCACCTACTACGACGACTCGAAATCGACCACGCCCGAAGCCGCCATCACCGCGCTGCAATCCTTCGATGCGCCGGTTCTGGTCATACTCGGCGGATATGACAAGGGCAGCGACCTGCGCCCCGTGGCCGAGCAGGCTGCCCGCCGCGCTAAGTTCGCCGCCTGCATCGGCAAAACGGGGCCGCGTCTGGTCGAGGCAATCCGGGCGTGCGGCGGACAGGCCGAGTTGCTCCGCGACGTGCCGGAGGCGGTGGCCGCGTGCCGGCAGCGGGCCAACGCCGGCGACATCATCCTGCTGTCGCCGGCGTGCGCGTCGTGGGACCAGTTCACGGACTATCGGGAGCGCGGCGAGCTTTTTACCCGCCTTGCACGGGGAGAGACCGCCACTGGCCAATGAACCGCGCGGACAGCAAGCACGGGCGACGGTGCGCAACCAACGTCCGGGCGGGTCCGTCGTTCGTTTTGAGCACGGTAGGTGTAGTGCACCATGCCCGCAAAGCGCGACGGCCCTGATCGCGACCGGTGGCTGGACCGAGCGCGGTCCGTGGCCGCGTTCCGTCGCGCGCTATTGCGCTGGTACGCGCGCGCCGCGCGGGACTTGCCGTGGCGTCGTACGCGCGACCCCTACCGAATCTGGGTCTCCGAAGTACTGCTTCAGCAGACGCGCGTGGAAGCGGGCCGCCGTTACTACGAACGGTTCCTCAGGGCTTTCCCGAATGTGCGTGCGCTGGCTGAGGCTCCGCTGGGGCGCGTTCTCAAGCTGTGGGAGGGACTGGGGTATTACTCCCGCGCCCGCCGTCTGCACGCCGCCGCCCGACAGATCATGCACCAACACGCAGGCCGATTGCCGCGCGCGAGTCCCCAGTGGGCGAGACTGCCTGGCGTCGGGCGTTACACAGCGGCTGCCATTGCGAGCATCGCGTTTGGCGAGCCTGTGCCGGCCGTCGACGGTAACGTGAAACGCGTCCTGGCGCGCCTGCTACGCATCGAAGAGCCAATCGGACAGCGCGCGACTGAGGAATCGATCCACCGGGCCGCGGCGCGTCTGCTGTCACGCACGCGGCCCGGAACGTTCAACCAGGCCCTGATGGAGCTGGGGGCATGTGTCTGCCTGCCAAGGAAGCCACGCTGTTCGGTGTGCCCGGTGGCGCGCTGGTGCGCCGCACGGGCGGCCGGGTGCGAATGCTCCCTGCCCCGTCGAACACCGCGCGCTGTCGCACCGCTGGTAGAGGCGGTGGCCGCGGTAGTCGCGTACCATGGTCGGTATCTGCTCGTTCGGCGTGAGCGCGGCCTTCTCGCCGGAATGTGGGGCTGGCCCAGTGAGGCATTGCCCGACGGGCGACCGGACGAAACAGCCGTCCAGGCAGCTCTGGTGACCGCCGTCCACCGGGCTGACCCGACCATCCGGATCAGCCCAGGGCAGCCGGTCGACACCGTAGAACACGCCTTCTCCCATCGCCGCCTGCGCCTGCACGTGTACCGGTGCGAAGTATTGAATGCCGCCGACAGAACGCACCCCGTGCGCCACAGGCGGCGCGCCGCGCAGCCGCAAGGCGGCGTCCTTTCTGGCGCCTCGGGACGCAGGTCCTGCCGAATCGCCACGAACGCCCGATGGGTGCGGGAAGCGGATTTCCATCGGTACGCGCTGGCACGGGTTGATCAAAAGGTGCTGGCGCGTCTGGCGCGTGACGGACACCGCTCCGGCACACGGCGGTCACGGCGCCCAGCCAATCGTTTGCCCGGTTAGAAGCGAACCGGTCGGTGTCCTTTGCTCGGCCGGTCGCGCGCCCGCCGTGCGGGCAGCGCAAGGTTTCCCCAGCGCCCTCACTCGCACCGACGCCGGCCTCGGATGTTGCCCGCGTGCGACCGCCATCGGGGCGGCGCGGCCCTAAATCGAAATTCACAAACCGGCGGCGCGCTCGATCAGAACCCGCCACGCCAGTGGCGGGACGGCCCCGCACTAGCGTGCGGGGTTCGGATAGCGCGCCGTCGAATCGTGAATCGTCATATAGGCGGGCTGGGAAGGGCAGCTTTTGCGCACCTGCCGCGCCTGACCGGCCTCGCACACCGATAACACTTCACAGCCGCGGCCCGCTGGGGCAGTCGGTTTGCGGACCTGCCCGCGGGCCCGGGCGTGCCCAACAGAACCTTCAAGGAAGAGGTATCCATGAGCACCGCTGATCCTCGCACCCGAACGCCGGTTCAGACGGCGGGTTCTTCCCAGCTTGCGGACCAGAAGCCGGTCAGCCGCGCGGGCGCCCCGTCCGCAAGCGGCACTTCGCCGGGTACCCCCGTAACCCCGGCGCAGCAGGCACGACAACGGCTCCAGCGGGCAGCGTCGGCAGGGCCGGCAGGCGCGGCCCCTGCCGCCCTGAAAGACACGTTTGTCGACGAGCGCAACGATGTGCTGGCGGTTATCAACGAGCTGGAAGACCAGCTCGATCGCCAGGAAGAGATCCGCGAGAAACTGGAACGCGAGCTGACGAACACCACCGAGAAGCTGCACGCGGCGAACACCCGGACGCAGGAGTTGGAGTGGCAGCTCGTCACGCTTCAGACCCGGGTGGACGCGCTTGAGCAGACCCGCCAGCAGATCACGGCGCTGGAGGAGGAACTGAAGGACGCCAATGCCCGTGCCCAGCGTGCCCGCGAGCAACTCGCGGTGGCGGAGAAGGAACGTCAAGAGCTGCGCAACGAACTGAAGCTCACCCAGAAGCAGCTCGACGACCTGTGGGCCGTGCGGCAGGAGCGCGACGGTCTGCGGAACGATTACACCAATCTGACCCTCAAGCTCGACACGCTCGAACGCCAGCAGCGCGAGCTGATCGATGACCGGGCATCGCTTCAGGCCCAGCTTCAGGACCTGCGGGCGGCGCTGGAACAGGTCGCGCAAGAGCGCAACCAGTGGCAGATGAACGCCCGGACCGCCGAAGAACGCATTCGCGAGCTGACTCAGATTCAGGATTCGCTGACCGAGAAGCTCGACGCCGTGCGGGCCGAGAAGAAGAACCTCCAGGGCCAGATCGTCCACCTGGAACGGGAAAACGCCCGCCTCGTCGAGCAGCGCCAGTTTTACGAGAGCGAGGTCAGCACGCTCCGCAATCAGCTCCGCACAGCCGAGACCACGCTGGCCAGCGTCAAGAAGGCGTTCACGGAGGTACGCCTCGCTCTGACGGAAACCAAGGCCCGGGCCCGGCGACGCGCTCTGGACAACTGGCCCCGGGTCGGCTCCGTCCTGGCACCGGAGTCCACGCTCATGCCGAACGCGGTCGTGGCCAGCGCGGCACGGGATGTTGATTCCATTGTGCCCGGGGAGCCGTTTGCCCGGACGGACGCGGCACGTGCCCTGGACGAAGCGCTCCCGCTGGATGATCAGCCGGTGGTCAAGCAGCCGGGTACATCTGCCTGACCAAGGCTGAGACCGAGACCGGCACGAACTCCCGCCGGCGCGCGGCCACGCGATACCGCTGACGCGACACTTTCCGCGCCGCGTATAATGCGGGCGTGAGAGGTAGCGCCTTTTCCCGAACATCACCACACCCGCTCCGCCGCGCCGCACCAAGTAGCCGCCGCGAGGGGCTGACCGTCTTGTTCAGCTTGGCTTTGGCCGTAGTGGGCGGCTGTCCACTCACACCCGACGACGATGGCACCGGTACGTCGCCCGTCCAGGCAGTTATCGGCTATTCGACGGCTAGCGGCCCGGCACCCTTGACCGTCGTTTTGTCTGCGGCGGCCTCGACATCTACCAACCCGGGCCCTCTGTCGTACCGATGGGACCTTGGCGACGGTAACACCGCCGACCAAGTTCAGGTCGAGCACACATACACCCGGCCCGGGCGTTACCGGGTCGTGCTGCGTGTGACGGACGCCACCGGAGCCGTGGGCGTAGCCGGGCTGGACGTGCAGGCGCGGGGGACTGTCGCGGTAGCAATTATTGCGGCGGACACGACCAGCGGCCCCGCGCCGCTGACCGTCCGCTTCGACGGAACCCAGAGCCTCGCCGGCGAGGACACGATTCGTGACTACTTGTGGAACTTCGGAGATGGAACCACATCGCAGGCCGCCCAACCCCGCCATACGTTCAACCGCGAAGGGCAGTATACGGTGACCTTGCGGATCACAACGGCGGGCGGGCTCCAGGCGGAAACATTCACCACGATCACCGTCGGCGTCGCGGGCGGCTCGCTCCTGTTCGACGGAACAAGCTACGCAACGCTGCCGCTGTCCGGCACGCAAAGCCTGTCCGCCTGGACGTTCGAAACCTGGCTGCGCTCACAGAACGAGGGCGGCACCGTCGGGACGCTCGGAACCGGCTTCTCCCTTGAGGTTCTGCCGACCAGCAACCTCGTGCGAGTTCGCATCGGCGGTACGTCCACCGAGTTCGCCGTGGCCGGCCTGGCGGGCACGTGGCGCCACATCGCCGTTACGGTCGCTCCCGCGTCGACCGACCCCAATCAGACCTCCGCGGCAGGCATGTGCACGCTGTACCTCGATGGAGCACCCGTCGGTAGCGCGAGTGTCACCGGAACCCTGACGGCCGACCAGCTCATCCTGGGAAATGGTCTGCGCGGCAAACTCGCGGAAGTCAGGCTGTGGTCCGTCGCCCGCACCCAGACCGAAATCAACGCGCTGCGCAGCCGCCGGCTGACCACGTCGCAGACCGGACTGCTGGGTTGCTGGCCGCTGAACGCCGGAACAGGCCAGGTCCTCCGCAACCTCGTCGGCACGCCGCACGGGATGCTGGGGTCGTCCCCGGTGGCGGATGCGGCGGATCCGGCCTGGAGCAGCGACGCCCCGCCGCTGTAGTCGCCGGCCTACGACCGCTCGGTCGCAGCCGCCAGAACCGGGGGGCAAGGGTGGTTTGTCCGAGCATCTTCCGCTGCCGGCAGGTCGTCGTTATTGTAAGGTGTTTGGCAGGTGTCGGATGAAAAAGAGCTTTGCCATCGTGGATCGGAAGCTGGTGCCGTCCGAAGCGGACCACGCGCCGGTCACGATCTACACGCAACCGACGGAGGAGGAACGCCGACACCTGATCGACGAACTGAAAATCGACGAGCACACCTACAACTCCGCTCTGGACCCGGACGAGCTGTCCCGGCTTGAGTTCGAGCCGGACCACGTGGCCATCATCTTCAAACGCCCCCGCAATTACTCGGGCCGGGAACAATTCCTGTTTCGCGTGGCGTCGGCCGGCGCGTTTCTGTTCAAGGACCGGCTGCGGATCGTTCTCTCGGAAGATGTGAACATTCTGGACGGGGTGCCGCTGGCACGGCTGAACTCGCTGCCCGACGTGGTGTTGAAGCTGCTGGCCCGTTCGATCATTCACTTCCGCGAGCATCTCAAGGGCATCAGCATGGTGGCCGACGAGTTGCAGGCGGAGATCAACCGGGCGATGGAGAACAAGCACCTGATCAACATGTTCTCTTTGCAGAAAAGCCTGGTGTACTACGTGAATGCGATCAACTCGAACGGCGCGCTGCTGGAGAAGCTGCGGAACAACGCCGCCCGGCTTGGCCTGACGACCGAGGAGCTGGAATTCCTGGACGACATCGTCATCGAGAACAACCAGTGCCTCAAACAGGCCGAGATGTACTCGAACATTCTGGCCAGCCTGATGGATGCGCGGGCGTCGATCGTCAGCAACAACTTGAACATGCTGATGAAGACGCTGAACATTATCACCATCGCCATCATGGTGCCGACGCTTGTAGTCAGCGCGTTCTCGATGAACGTGCGCATCCCCCTGTCGCAATATTACCACGCGTTCTGGATCATCATGGGGCTGGCCATGCTGTCCATGGCCGCCTTTCTGTGGTTCTGGCACCGGCGCCGGTGGTGAGGGGAGCCCGGTCAGATGCCCGGCGATCCGCCTTCCCGCAGATAGGTGTTCCGAGACCCCCAGGCTATGCCAGCGCCCGCACGTATAACCAGCCCGCCGCCAGCAGGAGTGTCGCGACCGTCACCGGGACGCCCACGCGCGCGTGCTGCCGCCAGGTGATGCGCACGCCGAGCCGCGCCGCCTGCTCCACGACGATGATGTTCGCAATGCTGCCGACGATGAACAGATTGCCCGCCAGCGTGCTGGCCAGCGCGAGAATCGCACCGGCCTGGGGATGGACCGTCGCCGGCAGCAGCAGCATGACCGCGGGCACGTTGGAAACCACATTGGACAGCACAACCGTTGCCCCAAACAGCCACGCCGGTTCGGACAGAGGAATCCCGGCGTTGCGGAGCCCGTGGAGTGCGTGCGTCAACAGGCCGGTTTCGGCCACTGCGTGGTTCACGACGAACAGACCCGCGAACAACACCAGCAGTTGCCAGTCCACCTGTCCCAGCATGACGTGCGAGTGCATTCGGCGGCTGAGCAACAGCCCGCCGGCCGCGGCAACGGCCAGTACCTCGCGGGGCCAGGGACTGAACAAAAAAGCCAGGACGAGGGCCGTCAGCACAACCATACCCTTGACCGTCTGCCAGCGGTCAAGCGTGGGGCTCTGGACGCGAATCCGCCGCCGCGGCTCATACCAGTCGCCGCCCACCTGTCGGCCCAGGATCGCCCACGTTACCAGGCAACCCAGCGCCGCAGGAACCAGCCCATCCCACAAGTAGCCACTGAAAGAAAGCCGAAGCTTCTGCCCGATCAGCATGTTCTGCGGGTTGCCGATCAGCGTGGCGGCCGAACCGATGTTCGAGGCACAGGCCAACCCCAGCAAGAACGGGGTCGGTTTGAGCCCACGCCGCAGACACCCTTCCACCAGCAGCGGGGCCATGGCCAGACACACGATGTCGTTGGCCAGCAGCGCGGAGAGCAGCGCGGCCACCAGAATCAAAACGAGCAGCAGCCACGGAGGCGCCAGCTCCGCCGCGGCCAAGCGCCGGGTGACGGCGCCGTAGAGACCGCTGAGCCGAAACTGGGCGGACACGACCATCAGCCCGAACAGCAACGCCATGGTGGGGACGTCAATGGCCTCCCAGGCTGCCTGCGGGTCAACCCGCTCACTGACCAGCAACAGAATCGCTCCCAACAGCGCGACACCCGTGCGGTCCAGCGCCCATCCGGGCAGCCCGCCGAGGATCATGCCCAGATACACGAACGCAAAGATGAAGATTACGGTGGTGTCCATAAGGGGTGGACTTATACCGCGCCAGCCACCGCAACCCAATGCCGTCGCCGGCAGGCCAGACCGGGTGCGCCCGCACGGCATCGTTAGAACGCCAGCGCCTTGACGGCCCGTGCCCGGCGCGCTATCATTTCGTCGGTTGGCGAAATAAGAAAAGCAATATGCGCGCTCTGCTGGATATCGCGACCGCCTTGAGTGATGCGGCCCGCCTGCGCGTGCTGGCGGCCCTGCGGCAGCAGGACTTGTGCCTGTGTCATCTCGTCCGCCTGCTGCGACTCGCGCCGTCCACGGTGTCCCGGCACCTGACGCTGCTGGTCCGGGCCGGCCTGGTCGAACGCCGCCAGAGCGGACGCTGGGCCTACTTCCGCCTGGCGCTGCGCAGCCGGGAGCCGGCCGTCCGCCGCATTCTGCGGTGGATTCTCGCCGCTCTGGAGCAGGACGCGACGATACTCCGGGACGCACGCCGCCTGGCCAGCCTGCGACGGCGAAGCTTGCAGCAGGTCGCGACGTGCTACCGAGACTGACGAGCGCCTGTCGGCGCCGTGGCCGGTCAGGCGACAGGCCGCCGGTCGTGGGCGGGGCGAATTCCACGACCGGCGTCGGGACGCCCCAGGAGCAACGGCAATGGTCAGCGCAGCGTTCAGCGAGGCCCTGCCGTACGCGACCCGGAGTGTGTGCCCTGTGTGCCGGGAAGTCGTGGCGGCGGAGGTGTACGAGGAGGGCGGCCAGGTCTGGATGCGGAAAACCTGTGCCGCGCACGGTGAGTGCCGGGATGTGTTGAGCAGCGATGCGGCGTTCTTCCGCCGGTTACGGCGGGAACACCGGGACGCACCGGTGCCGGTCGCCAATCCAGGCGGTCGGGCGGGGCTCGATTGTCCGCAGGCCTGCGGTCTGTGTGGCCGGCACGTATCTTCGCCGGTGATGGTCAACATCGATCTGACCAACCGGTGCAATCTGAACTGCCCGATCTGTTTCGCGAATGCCAATGCGGTGGGGCGGGTCTACGACCTGAGCCTGACGCAGCTTGATCGGATGCTGGAGCAGATCATGGCGCTGCGGCCCCAGCCGCCGTCGTGCGTCCAGTTCGCCGGCGGGGAGCCGACGGTGCATCGGGATTTCATTGAAGCGGTGCGCCGGACGCGGGCTGCGGGCATCGGGTACATCGAGGTGGCCAGCAACGGGCTGCGCTTCGCGCAAAGCCTGGAATTCTGTCAGGCCGCCAGTGAGGCGGGGCTGAACCAGGTTTACCTCCAGTTCGACGGGGTGACCGACGACGTCTACGTGCAGTGCCGCGGCCGCCCGCTGCTGGAAATGAAGCTGCGCGCGATCGAGAACATCGCCCGTGCCAACATGCGCACGGTGCTGGTCCCGACCGTGGTACGCGGTCTGAACGACCGACAGGTCGGTGACATCGTCCGCTTCGCGCTCCGCCACGCCGACGCCGTCAGCGCAATCAGTTGGCAGCCGGTGGCGATCACAGGGCGCATCGCCGAACAGCGGCGGCTGGAGATGCGCTACACCATCGCCGATCTGGCCCGTGACATCGAGGAGCAGAGCGGCGTGGCGCGGATGCACGGCGACTGGTACCCGTTCTCCATCGTCCAGCCATTCATCCGGCTCATGGAAGCTGCTACGAAGCAGCGCTATCCGCATTACAGTTGCCATCCCAACTGCGGCTGTGCGACCTATCTGGTGGTCGACAAGCAGACCGGACAGGCCAAGGCGCTGTCGCAGTTTCTCGACGTCGCCGAGATTATGGATCGCGTCGACCACCTGGCCGATCGGACGGCGCGCCACCCGTGGACGACGCGTCTGTCTGTGATGCAGGCCATGCGCTCGCTGCGGCAGCATTTCCACGCGGACCGGGCGCCCGCCGGCTGGGGCTTCGACGAGTTTCTGGCCTTCGTGCAGAGCTTTTTTGAGATCAGCGAGCAGCAGGCAGACAAGGCCATGTATATGGCCCGGCTGCGTGCCCAGCGGCATGGCACGCTGCTGATGGCCGCGATGCACTTTCAGGATGCCTACAACTTCGAGCTGGATCGCGTGCAGCGGTGCGTGATCCTCTACGCGGCGCCGGACGGACAGATGTACCCGTTCTGCACCTGGAACAGCGGGCCGTGCCACCGCCAGCGGATCGAGGCGGAGTTCGCCGTCGCACGCCGTCCGGCCCAGAAGCCGGCCGCACCGCACCCCATGCTGGCCCGAGCGTGACATGACCGGCGCCCGCCCCACCATCCGCGTACTGTTCCTGTGCACGGGCAATTCGTGCCGCAGTCAGATGGCCGAAGGCTGGACGCGGCACTTGCATGGCGAGCGCATCGAGGCGTATTCCGCGGGCGTGCGTCCTCACGGCCTCGATCCGCGCGCGGTGCAAGTGATGGCGGAAGTCGGCGTCGACATTTCGCGCCAGCGCCCCAAGCACATCGACGAGCTGCGCGACCTGACCTTCGACTGGGTCATCACGGTGTGCGACCAGGCGCGCGAAAGCTGCCCGGTCCTCCCCGCCGCCACCCGCGTCCTGCACGCCGGCTTCGATGACCCCCCGCGACTGGCCCAGGCGGCCGCCACCGAGCAGGAAGCGCTAGCCGCCTATCGCCGGGTCCGGGATGAAATCCGGGCGTTCGTCGCCCAACTGCCGGCGACCTTGCGCGACCCGGAGTCACAGTAAAGGAGAACCCGTGGCGAATTCACCCCACCCCCGTGATGCAGAGCCGATTCGTCAGCAGGTGCGCGCCGGGTATGCCCAGGTCGCGCGCGCGGCGGCGGGCGCGCCCGTCGACACCCGCGGCGGCGGCTGCTCCGGTTCCTCGTGTTGCGGCGCGCCGCCGGCCCTGGCCGGGGCGCTGGCCCAGAAGATCGGCTATGACAAAACCGAACTGGCCGGATTGCCCGACGGCGCCAACCTGGGGCTGTCCTGCGGCAACCCCACTGCGCTGGCATCGCTCCGGCCAGGGGAGGTCGTGCTCGATCTCGGCAGCGGCGCGGGATTCGACTGTTTTCTCGCCGGACCGCGGGTCGGTCCCACCGGCCGCGTCATCGGCGTGGATATGACGCCCGAGATGGTTTCCAAGGCCCGGCAGAACGCGGCCGCGTATCGAGAGCGCACGGGGCTGACCAACGTCGAGTTCCGCCTCGGCGAAATCGAGCACCTGCCTGTGGCCGACAACAGCGTCGATGTGGTCATCTCCAACTGCGTCATCAATCTGTCGCCGGACAAGCCGCAGGTGTGGCGTGAAATCGCCCGCGTGCTGAAGCCGGGCGGCCGCGTCGCCGTCGCGGACCTGGCGCTGCTGCGACCGTTGCCGGAGGCAGTAAGGAACATGGTCGAGGCGCTCGTCGGCTGCGTCGCCGGCGCGGTGCTGGTCTCAGAAACCGAGCGCATGGCGCGCGACGCCGGTCTGGTGGACATCCGGCTCAAAACCAGGCCGGAATATGTAGCTGCGATGAGCGATTGGAAAGATCCACTCTACGCGCGGATTGTCGCCGCCCTCCCCGCGGGCACGACGCCGGCGGACTTCGTCACGAGCTTGAACGTCACCGCGCGCAAACCGCAGGAGCTTTGAACATGGCAGAAGCCAGCGAGATCAGGCGGCTCAACTTCTTCGAGCGCTACCTGACGGTCTGGGTGGCAGTGTGCATGCTGGTCGGCGTCGGGCTGGGCAAGCTGCTGCCGGCCACGATCGACGCCCTGCGCCGGCTGGAATTCGCCGGCGGCAGCCAAATCAACATGCCCATTGCGGTCCTGATCTGGCTCATGATCTACCCCATGATGCTGAAGGTCGATTTCGCGTCGGTCGTCGGCATCCGCAAACGCCCCACGGGCCTGCTGATCACCTGCTTCGTCAACTGGCTGGTCAAGCCGTTCAGCATGGCACTGATCGGCTACATCTTCTTCCAGCACTTGTTTCTGCCCTGGATCGGCCCGGAGCTGGCCGACCAGTACATTGCCGGCGTCATCATCCTGGCCGCCGCCCCGTGTACCGCGATGGTTTTCGTCTGGAGCTATCTGACGCGCGGCGACCCGGCGTACACGCTGGTGCAGGTCTCGGTCAACGACCTGCTGATGCTGGTGCTGTTCGCTCCGATCGTCAAACTGCTGGTCAGCGGGGCCTCCTCCCTGACCGTGCCGTTCATGGTCCTGCTCTACGCAGTCATCTTCTTTATCGTCATCCCGCTGACAGCAGGGGCTCTTACACGGACGCTGCTGATCCGAACACGGGGCGTGGAGTGGTTCGAGAAGACGTTTTTGCCGCGGTTTCATCCGGTCGCGATGCTGGCGCTGCTGGCAACGCTCGTGCTCATCTTTGCGTTTCAGGCCGACAACATCACCCGCCGCTTTTTTCACGTGGTACTGATCGCGATCCCGATCCTGATCCAGGTCTACTTCAATTCGTCGCTGGTCTACGGCCTGATGAAGCTTTTCCGCGTGCCGCACAGCATCGCCGCTCCGGGAGCGCTCATCGGCGCCAGCAATTTCTTCGAGCTGGCCGTCGCGACCGCGATCGCCCTGTACGGGCCGGGCTCCGGCGCCGCTCTGGCGACGGTGGTTGGCGTGCTGGTGGAAGTGCCGGTCATGCTCTCGGTCTGCGCCGTCTGCAACCGCACGCGGCACTGGTTCCAAGACGCACGCAGTGAAGGCACGCCCGACCCCGTTCAAGGCATCTGACGGTTTCCGCGTACGGAACACAACGCGCGGATATCGCGCAGCGTGATCGTCTTTACGTCGGCGATTCACTCAACGCATTTCTCTCACCAATTCTTGACAGGCCACATCAACGCAGCGCGCTCCTGTTGCGTCGCAGGTACTTGCGGCGATAGTCTCCGCATCTCCGAGATGCCGCGAGGGAAGTTGGCTTTGACAAGCCTTTCCTTAACGATCTGTAACCACGCCCGCTGCGCGGCGTTCTGCCACCGTATGTGTTCACGACAGGGCACAGGGTCCCGTTCAAGGACTGTAATACGCCCAGCCACGATTCGAGCGCGCGCTATCTGAACCTCGCACGCCGGCGGGCGAAATCGAGCGGCCCCCGGCAACCCCGCCCCCGACTTGCGTCGGGGATTCGGATACGCCTCCCGAACCCCGCACGCCAGTGCGAGGCATTGAAACGCAAGCGCGGCGCCCGGACGGCGCGCGGGCCGGGCACCATGGCCGCCGGGTGGACCTACCGGATCCTGCCCGCCACCAGCGCGGCGGGTTCTGTCGGTGTCGTGTCGCAAGGTCAGGCGAGGCTGCGGTGCTCACGGTCCCGGCACGCGTCAGTCCGTTCTGCGCGCCGTCCGCTCTTACGGCCTTACGGGCAGCTCTTGCGCGACGTTCTTGGAACGACGGCGCACTTTCGGCGCCAAGGGAACCGGGCTGGCAACAACTTCCGCACCGCCGTCATATCGCCCTCATTCCATGACGATTTACACAGTACCGGCGTTACGCGGCTTCACGTCGGGCCTGCGCTACGGGGCGCTGGCTGGCAAGTCTGGCAGACGAGCCGCTCAGAAGAACTGTCATGTTACGTAGCCGACACGCTTGGATGGTATTGCTGACCCTTATGGTTTTCTTGCCGGCTGGCTGTCCACCTCAGTCTGACTGGACGGTCGAAGGCATCTGGAATTACATCGGTGCCGTTGGCGCCGCGGGACCATTCGGCAACCAAGGCCCCGCCGACAACAACGAACCGGTCGACAACAACGGAGCGGTGCCGGACGAATGCCTGGTGCTCAGCGGGCGATTGAATCCCAATCAAACCACCAAACCGCGCCTCCGTATGCAGGCGACGGACCCGACGTATGCGTTCACGATCGTGGCCCAGAGCGACCAGACGGGTACCGTTTACATCACCGAGACCCGGCCGGATGGCGAGTTTGCGCTGCCGCTGCCGCCCGAGGAGGCCGGTCACAGCTTCGTCGTGACCATCCTTGGCCCCGACGGGCGCGCAATCGGCCCGGTGGTTTTCGACACGGACACGAGCGGAACGCTGGGCACCACGGGCCTGACGATGCAACGCGACGCGGACCTCGGAACAATCGACCTGCCGGATGACCCCATCAGCGCGGCGATCACGCCCGGTCCGGATGGAGACGCCGCGGGACTCGCGGATCCGGCCATCGCCGCGCGCCTCAACGAGCACGGCGCCCCGCTGGGACTGAAGACCGTCGGCAAGGGTGCCACGACCCTAGCGGCCAGCACCCGCACCTCAGGCGTGGCCGACGCCGACGAGGATGGTCTGGTCGACGTGTTTGATGCGGACGACGACGGCGACGGCGTGATTGATGATCTGGACAAGGGCGACGAGTGGACCGGCGTGCCCGACGACATCCACGTGAACTTCTTCATGAACCTGAAAATCCAGGCTTCGGAGGCGCAAATCTATTACACCGGCAGCGCCGAGGAAATCGCCGCGGCCCTGAGTGAGCAAACCGTCATAACCCTCGAGGTGATGAGCGAGCCGGGCGCGACACGGGCGATCACCGGCGCGCACCTGCGGGAGACGCCGGGGCCGGTCTACATGCCGATCGCGACGGTCTTGAACTCTGGCGGATCGGGTGCGCCGGTGCTCTGGAAGGATCTGGACTACGCGTTCACGGAAAAAGCCGACCGCTTTGACGCATTCATCGTGCCGCACGCAGTCATGGACGCCGGTGACACCTTCACGCTGGAGGTCACGTTCGATGATGGTTCCAGCGTCCGGGTGTCGCGAATGATCAACTACGTCTTCAAGAACATCCCGGCTCTCGTCGAGTACGGCACACCGACCGCGGTGACGGCCTTTGACATCACCGACCCCACGGCCAACGGGACGCAGCAAGCTCCGCTGAAGTTCGACGGCTCACAGGACCTGGTGCTGGTGTTCCGGCCGCCGCCGGACGAGACCGGAACGCCGATTAGCGGCACGGACTACTCCTTCGGCATTTTCTTCAACGGTACGGATGGCAGCCAGTTGAACTCGCAAATCGACAAGGAAGCCACCTGGCCGACGCCCGTGTCGGACTGGACCGCGCACCAGGGTTTGTCGTTCCGGGTGACCGCCGACGATCTCGGAGAGCTCCCCGAAGACGGCACCTACACGGCCAGGTTGCCGCGGGAGATCTTTGTCGACCAGGTCGTGCTGACCGACGGCAGCACGGCGGACGTGGCTTCGTACAAGATCGACATCACCGCGGAAGTGCCTACCGGCAACGCGGCGCTGATGCTGATGTTCGTCAAAGAGTGATCGGCTGACTCGCTACGAGCCGGTGAGTCCGCAAACCGCGGCCAAAGAAGCTCAGAGCGCCAGGGCGGAGGCGAGCGCGCTCATCCGCGCCGCCCACGGTGCACGCCGCCGGCAGGCAGGCGCTTCAGGCACTGGAGCCGCGTCGATGCGTCTTGCGTTCGCGCTCCGCCTCCATGCGGAAGTAAAGGGCGTGCAGAAGGTTTGAGAATCGGTACGCGCCGGGGCCGCCGTCGGGATCTGACACGATCACTCCGAGCTGTTTCATCCGCTGCGCGAAGTTGTCGAACACCTTCCGCTCCTCCTCCGGGAGGCGCGCGATGATTTCGGCGCGACGAAACGTCGCGCTCGTGTTCATGGAAGACAACTTGTTGAGTATGCTGCGATAGCGCCGGCTTCGAATGGCCTCGAAGACCTGCGGCTGCAAGTGCTTGCGCCCAACGATGTCCGCGGCCGCCCGGACAGCTTCCAGTGCCTCCTCCGCGCTGATGAAGCTGTCCGTATCCCGGCTGAAAGCAGCGTCGCCGATTTCGTGAGCCAGCACCGGCAACCCCCCCGCGAACCGGACAAACGTCGCCAGCGCTTTCTCGTCGACGCGCACCGCCACTTTTCCGAACGATCGCCGGAAGAAATCCTCGGTCTCCTCGTCCGACCAGGCGCCGACGTGCACGAGGTCGAATACGCGGGCCAACGAAGGGTTGGATTGAACCAAAGCCTGTCGGCGCTCGTCCAGCCCGACCAGCACCAGACAGAGCGCCGTCCCATGCTCTGCGGTCGCCGCCTCGTCCACGGTGCTCTTGAGCCAGTTGGCGAACTCGCGCGTGCTGGCCAGCCCGTTCAGATCATCCAAGACAAGGAACAGGCCACGCATCTCCGGCTCTAGGCTGCTTAGCAACCTCCGGATGGCATCAGCAAATCCTCCGATCAATCGGCGCAGGTCTTCCTCGGGCGGGTCAAAAACAACGTTGATGCCGAAAAGTCCGATCTGCCGAATGTGTTTGCCGAAAAGATCCTTCACTCGATTCCACCACGGCGTTTGCCGCGCGACGTTGGCCAGCCGGTCGAATACCGCGCGTGCCAGTTCTGTCAGCGTCGTTACTCCGCCGAGAAACACGTGCAATCCGAGCATCTCGTCCTGGGCCTGGACCAGGTGGCGCGCAAAAGAGGCCAGCGAGCTCTTCCCGATCCCCCGCTCGCCGGTCAGGAAAACGGCCTCGATGCGGCCCTCAGTCGCCATGCGCGCCCTGCCTCGCACACGCTCGATTTCGGCTGTGCGCCCCACGAAGAAATCGACCGGAACAGGACGACCAGGAGTGAAAGGACTGGTTGCATCCTGGGGCATGGTCTCGGTCTCCTCACGATCCGTCGATCGACCGTCGCGCGCGTGCAAACCCGAGTCAATGATACCATCATGTGGCTAAATCCGTCGCGTGGGCGGCGGGGTGCGCCCCGGGCCCCCGGGGCTTATGTCCCCTCGGGCGCAGTGGCGAACGGCGCGGATACCCGAACGGCGCCCGCCGTCAAGCGCACCTCCCCGCGTTGCACGCGTTCTTGCAGCGCGCGGCACTCAGCCAGCAGCGCATCGAGCATGTGCTCCTCGCTCACCGTCTGCTTCTGCTGCCCCTGCACATAGATGATCCCACGTCCGCGGCCGGC